>JACCDN010599069.1_pt1 | contig 76634 bp, 69 predicted proteins | sample 7441691 | NCBI WGS metagenome assembly JACCDN01 (sample SAMN15323439, study PRJNA562643) | freshwater metagenome | isolation source: river surface water | place: USA:Blue River Watershed | collected 2017-08-16
AATGGCAGCGGAATGACCGGCAGGCCAAACAGTTCGATCCGTGCGCCATTGTAAACAACGCGTTTTTTGCTGGGGTCATAGACGACCTTAACCGCTTTGACTTCCCAGCTCGGTTTTTTGGGGCAGCCGTCGGCGTCAATTACTTTGCAGGCCGTATATGCCGCATAATCAAGCGTATAAATGCCATCTTTCCGCCCACCGCGTTTGGCAGCAAGCCGGCTTTCGTCCGCCAAAACGACAAGCAGATTGTCGATGACGCCGTCTTTCAATGCGTCGGTGAGTTCAATTTTGTCACCATAGGCAACGTCGCCCTCTGGGCCGATGGCGCGGATGGCGCCTTCAGCGAAAACACGCCCGCTTTTGCGGTCCCAGATGATATTGTCTGCGCGCACCGTATATCCATCGCGACTGACAATTACGTTGCCTTTTGCGGTGACGGTTTCTGTGTTGGAGTCATATTCAACAACAGCAGCATCGAAATCGATTTGGTCGCTGGCCTTTTGTGCGGCTGCCGCTGAGGGCCCCGTTTCGGCAAATGCGAACGAGGACACAGACCCGCAACCGATGAAAATCGGAACAAGCACTAAGCGCGATAAAAAGGTGCGGGTGGCGGGGATGTTCATAAAAACCGTGCAGTCCTTTATCGCCGCTATCGCATTGGGTCCACCCATCATCCTATTTAACGCTGTATTTGCGATTAACCGTGGGAATTTATCCCCTATCTTTTGCTTTAATCCAAGGGTGAATTAGGCCTATAGACCTGTAAACCCGTTATCCGCAAAAAGGCATATCATTTCCATGAAGATCAATTTTTCCGATGCACGCCCTCAAGATGCCGACGTCCTCGCGTTCATCGTAACAAAAACTACCTTCGCCGACTTCACATTTCCTTTGGAAAATAGCGACATCGTGCACGCGACCGCAAAATTGGCGCGCTTCGAAGGTGCAGCGGGGCAAAGCTTTCTGCTCATCAACGAAGAGGGTGGCAAGCTTGTTCGGATCATTTTGGTCGGTGTCGCGGATGGTGAAGCCGGCGATTATCAAAAGGCGGGCGGCGACATTGTTGCCAAGGTTCAGACATCGGGCGCCAAACATATTGCGATTCATGGCGCGAACCTGAGCGCGAAAGCGGCTGCAGAGGCGGCTTATGGCGCAACGTTGCGCAACTGGCGCATGGACAAGTACCGTACAAAATTGGCGGAAACGTCAAAGCCGACGGTGGAAACATTGACGGTCGCAAGCGCGCATGCAGACGCAAGCACGCTGTGGCCGAGCTATCATGCAATCGCTGAAGGCGTTGCACTGACCAAGGAACTGGTCACCGAACCTGCCAATATCATTTATCCGGAAAGCTTTGTTGAACGCTGTAAGCATCTTGCGGAGCTTGGCGTCGAAATCAGCGTGCTCGATGACAAGGACATGGCCGCGCTTGGAATGGGCGCATTGCTTGGCGTCGCGCAAGGCTCGCGTCGTCCGGCTCGTTTGCTGGTGATGAAGTGGGACGGTACCGGCGGTTCGCAAGAACGTCCCGTTGCCTTGGTCGGCAAGGGCGTGACTTTCGATACTGGCGGCATTTCCATCAAGCCAGCTGCTGGTATGGAAGATATGAAGTGGGATATGGGCGGCGCAGGCGCGGTCGCAGGCGCGATGAAGGCGCTCGCTGGTCGTAAGGCAAAGGCCTATGTTGTCGGCGTCTGTGGCCTTGTCGAGAACATGCCTGACGGCAACGCACAACGCCCGGGCGACATTGTGACATCAATGTCCGGCCAAACCATTGAGGTGTTGAATACCGACGCAGAAGGGCGTCTGGTGCTGTGTGATGCGCTGCATTGGGTTCAGGAAAAGTATAATCCTGAATATATCGTCGATCTCGCAACATTGACCGGCGCGATTATCGTATCGCTGGGCAGCGAATATGCTGGCCTGTTCTCGAACAGCGATGAACTCGCTGACAAGTTGACCGCTGCGGGTAAGGCCTCTGGCGACCCGCTGTGGCGCTTCCCGCTTTCGAAGGCCTATGACAAAATGATCGACAGCCCGGTTGCCGACATGAAGAATATCGGTGGCAAGGGCGCGGGCTCCATCACCGCTGCACAATTCTTGGGTCGTTTCATCAAGGACGGCGTGAAATGGGCGCATTTGGACATCGCCGGTACCGTATGGGCCGATAAAGCTGGGCCCGTGTGGGATAAGGGCGCAACCGGCTTTGGCGTGCGTTTGCTTGACCGGTTTGTCGCGGATAATTTCGAAGGTTGATGTTGCTGCGACATGCAGGTCGATTTTTATCAACTCACGCGCGATCCTGCTGAAAAAGTTCTGCCTGCCATTGCCCAACGAATCTTGGACAACGGCGGGCGGTTGCTGATTATCAGTGATGATGCGGGCCAGCTGGATGCGATCTCTGGCGCGTTGTGGACCGCAAGGGCGGACAGCTTTTTAGCGCACGCAAAATCGGGGGAGGGCGATGATGCACTTCAACCGATATTGTTGTCGCAAGATACCGATGCGCCAAATGGCGCCAAATTTGTTGCGCTGGCTGACGGTAATTGGCGTGCGGTTACCCAAGATTTTGAGCGGATCTTTTATCTTTTCCCGCCGGAACAGACCGACAATGCGCGGTCGGCATGGCGGACATTGGGCGATGGGGTAGAGCGCCGCTATTGGAAACAGGACGGCGGCAAATGGGTCCAAGGCCCATAAAGCTTGCACTCAACGTGCAGCGACGTTAGATGCGCGCCAAATTCCCCCTACACATATGGAGCTTTTCATGTCGGTTACCCGCACTTTTTCGATCATTAAGCCTGACGCAACGCGTCGCAACCTGACTGGTGCAGTCACCAAGATGCTTGAAGAAGCAGGCCTACGCGTCGTTGCTTCAAAGCGTATCCATATGACCCGCGAACAGGCCGAAGGCTTCTACGCGGTGCACCGTGAGCGTCCGTTCTTTGGCGAACTCGTCGATTTCATGATCAGCGGTCCAGTTGTTGTTCAGGTTCTTGAAGGCGAAAACGCCATGCAGCGTAACCGCGATATCATGGGCGCGACCAACCCTGCCAATGCTGAACCCGGCACGATCCGCAAGGAACTGGCGGAAAGCATCGAAGCGAACAGCGTCCACGGTTCGGACAGCGACGAAAACGCAGCGATTGAAATCGCGTATTTCTTCAAGCCAGAAGAAATCGTCGGGTAAACCCGATCAATCTAAGATTATCTGACACCAAGCGCGAAGCTCGTGCTTGGTGTCAATGTTCCTAACTTGGCGCAGTTGCAATTTTTCTGAAAAGTCGAGATCGACTTCGAAAAAGCCTATGGGGCCTGCAACGGATTAGACCGAGCCGAGTATATCCAGAAATTTCGTAAGCTTCTTCGGCGCTACGGCGCGCCAGCTTTTGGCGATCCATTCGCCGATATGGTCCCAATCGGTGTCACCTAAGTCCAGCCTAATGCCCACCCAGCCATCGCCGAAATAAGCGGGGCGATAGTAACGCTCGGCGTCGCTATCGATCAGCATGGCCTGTTCTTCGACGCCGCTAATTTTGACCAAAAGCGAGATTTTTCCGTCGCCATGATGGTCGATGGAAACATATGCGAATTTCTTGCCGCCGACGATGCCAAAGCATGGCATCCCGTGCGACACCACTTCATCGGCCTCTGGCTGGGCCAGCGCGATTTCGCGCACTTTTGATGTCAGATAATCCGGGTTCGTTGCCCGCGAAACATAGTCGGCCAGCGTCCGCGGATATAATTGATGCTCGGCTATCTTGACGCGCTCCGCCAATGAATCGGCGGTGTCATTAGGCAAAACGGCGACCTCCATCTGGCCAAGAAGGGGGCCTTCATCAAGGTCGGCAGTGACAAGGTGTACGCTGCAGCCCGCGACCCTGTCACCCGCATCAATCGCGCGCTGATGGGTGTGTAGTCCCGTATATTTGGGCAATAGGGATGGGTGGATATTGAGCATCCTGCCGTCCCATTTTCCGACGAAGTTTTCGCTCAATATCCGCATATATCCCGCAAGCGCGACATAAGCCGCCCCCGCTTTGGTAATGTGGTTGTGCATTATTTCGTCATGATCAGCCCGCTTAAGACCAACGTGCGATTGTGCGAACGTTGCGACGCCTTCGGCTTGTGCAAGTTTCAACCCTTCTGCGTCGGGATTGTTGCTGGCGACCAGAACAACTTCATATGGGCAGCTTGGCAGTTTGGCAGCGTATAACAAGGCAGCCATATTCGTGCCCCCGCCGGAGATGAGGACGGCGACTTTGGCTTTCATGCCATTACCTCAATACCGTCATGCTGAACTTGTTTCACCTTCGGTGACTGACGTTCCAGCATCCATCGTGCCAAATCAACCGGAGCCATTTTGACACATAGACCCTGAAACAAGTTCAGGGTGACGGAAGGGTTGTCAGCCATTGTACGTCGCAGTCCAATCGGCTTTGGCGCTCCATGTTTCGATGCTGCCGGTAACCGTGCAGCCTTTTTCACCCGCTGCAATATGTCCAATGCGGAACACGGTCTCTCCCGCGGCCTCAAGTGCAGCGGTTACGCCCGCGACTTCGGTTTCAGCGACAACCACCGCCATGCCGATGCCGCAGTTGAATGTGCGGGCCATTTCTTCGGGCTCGATATGACCTTGCGCTTGCAAGAATGCCATCAAGCGCGGTTGTTGCCATGCGTCTGCATCGACATGTGCGTGCAAACCGTCCGGCAGGATACGCGGGATATTCTCAAGCAAGCCACCGCCCGTAATATGCGCCATCGCGTGGATTTTGCCGGTGCGGACCATCGGCAGCAGCGATTTCACGTAGATGCGGGTCGGCGCCATGAGTGCGTCGATAAGAATGACATTCTGGTCGAAAATGGCCGGACGGTCGAGTTTCCAGCCCTTGTCTGCGGCAAGGCGCCGAACCAGCGAGAAACCGTTGGAATGCACGCCGGATGATGCAAGGCCCAGAATGACGTCGCCCGCCGCGACCTTATCTGCCGTCAGCACTTGGTCGCGCTCCACCGCGCCAACGCAGAAACCGGCAAGGTCATAGTCGCCTTCGGAATACATGCCTGGCATTTCCGCCGTCTCGCCGCCAATCAGCGCGCATCCGGCTTGCTTGCAGCCTTCGGCAATGCTGGCGACAACAGATGTTGCCACTGCGTTGTCGAGTTTGCCGGTGGCATAATAATCAAGGAAGAAAAGCGGCTCTGCGCCTTGTACGATCAAGTCATTTACGCACATCGCGACAAGATCAATGCCGACGCCTTCATGGCGACCGGATTCGATGGCCAGTTTCAGCTTCGTGCCGACACCATCATTCGCGGCGACCAGAAGTGGGTCATTAAAGCCCGCTGCCTTGAGGTCGAAAAACCCGCCAAATCCGCCGAGATCGGCATCCGCGCCAGCGCGTCGGGTCGATTTCGCCAGCGGCGCAATCGCGCGCACGAGCGCGTTACCGGTTTCAATGGAAACACCCGCCTTGGCGTAGGTGTAAGATTCGGGCTTCTGTTCTTTTGCGTCCATTTGTCGCCGTTAGCGAGAACAGGGTTGGAATTCCACGTCTATGTCGCCTAAAGGTGCGTTAATGACAAATTCTCGCGGAAAATGGTTTCAGATTGCAGCGATTGGCTTGCCTTTGGCGCTGATCGGTGGCGGAATCGTTGCCGCGCAAATCGAAGGGCCAAAGCGCGGCATTGCGCCAATCGCAAGCGCTGGTGATTTTGAAGTTACCGGCGTCTCTGTGAATGTCGTCGGCAACAACGCGTTTGATGCCCGGCAAAAGGGTTGGGAGCAGGCGCAGCGGATTGCCTGGTCGGCTTTGTGGCGCAAAACCCATGGAACGGTTGGCGCTGGCCTGTCCGATTCGACGCTAGACGGCATCGTCGCCGCAATCGTGGTGGAGCAAGAGCAGATTGGCCCACGCCGTTATGTGGCCAAGCTTGGCGTATTGTTTGACCGCGCCCGGGCTGGCCAATTGCTGGGCGTCAGCGGTGTGGCGCGTCGTTCTGCGCCGTTGTTATTGTTACCCGTCACCTATTCGGCAGGCGCGCCGACGGTATTTGAACAGCGCACATCATGGCAGCGCAGCTGGGCCAAATATCGCACCGCTGACAGCACGATAGATTATGTGCGTCCAAGCGGGGCAGGCGGCGAATCATTGCTGCTGAACGCGGGTCAGAAAGACCGTCGCAGCCGCATTTGGTGGCGCACAATCCTCGACCAGTTCGGTGCTGCTGACGTGATCATCCCTATCGCGCGTATCGAACGGCAATGGCCCGGCGGTCCGATCATTGGACGGTTTTCTGCGCGATATGGGCCGGATAACAAATATCTTGGTTCGTTCACCCTGCGTGTTGCCAACAGTGCTGGCATTCCGGGCATGATGGATCAGGCGGTCATTAAGATGGACCAACTGTTCCAATCCGCGCTCGCCTCTGGCCGATTGCGGGCAGATGCCTCGCTCGTCCTTGAACCCGAAGTGGTCGAGGACGAGGAATTGGAAGGCGAAGCTGAAGACCTGTCGGTTGTCGATGGGGCGGAGCCTGCACGCCAATCGTTGGATGATGTGGTAAGGTCAGTGCTGCAAGAAACAGAGCCTGCGCGCAATTCTGGTGCGCCCACGCCGCCGTCACCACGGCCATGAGCACCAGCATCTGACATTATGCGCCAAATTGCTTTGCCATTGGACGAACTGCGCAGCGGCGCATCGTCCAGCCTGATCATTACGCAATCCAATGCGACCGCTTTTGCCGGGCTTTCAAGCGCATCTGGATGGGCCAAACGCTGTGCCATTCTGACGGGGCCTGCGCGCTCGGGAAAATCGCTCATGGCGCGCTATTTTTCGGGGCAGAACGGCACGGTCATTGACGACGCAGAGGCCAGTCCGGCGGAAACCTTGTTTAACGCATGGAACCGGTCGCAGGAAAGCGGTGTCCCTTTGTTGCTTATTTCGCGTTGGCAGCCTGCGGAATGGAACATCACGCTGCCCGACCTGCAGTCGCGTCTGGGCTCTGCATTGTTGCTCGACATTGCGCCGCCCGACGATGAAATGATTGAACAATTGATTCAAAAACAGCTCGCTGATCGCGGGGCTGCAATCAGCATGGATGCTTTAAGCTATGTAAAGCGCCGGATTGAGCGGAGTTATGGTGCCATCGAAAAATTTGCACGGTCCGCAAATGCACTGGCGCTGGCAGAAAATGCCCCGGTCAATCTCAGCTTGGTAAAGAAGATACTCGAAAGCTAATTCCAACCGACGGCGTAGCCGCTTGCCTCATTAGCTAACCATCTCTTCTTCTTGGGTGTGGGTCATTTTCAATTTCCCGTTCACCACTGCGAACGCCAGCCTGCCTTCAACCAGATCAAGCGCATCGCGGCCGAACTGTTCAAACCGCCATCCCGTCAGGACTTCTAGGTCATCGCGCTCACCCGCAGCCAACCGTTCCAGTTCTTCGGTCCGGACGAGCAAGCGCGGTGCGACATTGATTTCGCGCGAGCGGATTTTGAGCAATAGCTTCAATAGGTCCGCGACCAGTGATCCGTCTTTGCCGCCGCCGGGCGACGATCTGCCGCGGTCGGGCATATCATCGCGTGCCATGGGCTGGCTTGCTTCGATAACGGCGATCAACCGTGCGCCAATGTCATTGTCGCGCCAAGCAGGGGATAGTCCACGCACCTTGGGCAAATCCGCCTGCGACTTGGGCGGATGCGCCGCAATATCGGCCAGCGTTTCGTCTTTCATGATGCGCCCGCGCGGGATGTTCTTACGCTGCGCTTCCTTTTCGCGCCATGCCGCCATGGCCTGAAGCCGGCCCAGAACGTCGGGCTTACGCGATTGCACCTTTATCCGGGACCACGCATTTTCGGGATCATTGCGATAGTTGGCCGCGTCTGAAATGCGCTCCATCTCGTCATTTAGCCAAGCGCCACGGCCCGTGACCTTCAGCTTTTCCAGCATCATTGGAAATATCGCTGATAAATGCGTGACGTCGGCAATCGCATAGTCGATTTGGCGTTTGTCCAGCGGACGGCGCGACCAATCTGTAAATCGCGCGCCTTTGTCGAGTTGGATGCCCATCCACAGATCGACCAGATTCGAATAACCGATTTGTTCACCCTGACCGAGCGCCATGGCCGCAATTTGGGTGTCGAACATCGGGTAGGGCGTTTTGCCCGTCAGGTTGAAGAAAATTTCAATGTCCTGCCCACCGGCATGAAAGACTTTCAGAACCTCGTCATTCGCACAGAGCAGATCGAGCATTGGCGTGAGGTCCAGCCCCTCCGCCTTTGGGTCAATCGCCGCCGCCTCATGCGTATCCGCCAACTGCACGAGGCAGAGATCCGGATAATACGTGTTTTCCCGCATAAATTCGGTATCAACCGCAACAAATGGGGATTTTGCAAGGCGTGCGCACAATTCGGCGAGGCGTTTGCTGTCGGAGATGAGTGGATGAATCTGCATTGCGCATCGCCGTAGCACCCATTCCCGACTTGACAAAGTGCCCGTGCACGGTTGTTAGGCGCGCTTTCCACAGATTTTTTGAATTGAGTGAACAATGCACGCTTATCGTACGCACAAATGCGCCGAACTTCGCGATTCCCACGTGGGGGAAACCGTACGCCTATCTGGCTGGGTCCATCGTAAGCGCGACCATGGTGGTGTTTTGTTCGTCGATTTGCGCGACCATTACGGCATGACGCAGATTGTCGCCGATAGCGACAGCCCCGCTTTGCCAATCCTCGAAGCATTGCGCCTTGAAAGCGTTGTCACCATCGATGGCGAAGTAAAGGCGCGCAGTGCGGCCACCGTGAACGCAAACCTGCCCACGGGTCAGATCGAAGTTTTCGCGCGCAATGTCGTTGTGCTCAGCAAGTCTGAAGAACTGCCTTTGCCCGTTGCTGGTGAGCAAGAATATCCAGAAGAAACGCGCCTGAAATACCGTTTCCTCGATTTGCGCCGCGAAACGTTGCATGCGAATATCGTCAAGCGCACGCAGATCATTCGCGAAACGCGCCGCCGCATGGAAGATATCGGCTTCACCGAATATTCAACGCCAATTTTGACAGCATCCAGCCCTGAAGGCGCGCGCGATTTCCTCGTGCCGAGCCGCATTCACCCGGGCAAATTCTTCGCGCTGCCACAGGCGCCGCAACAGTATAAGCAATTGCTGATGGTCGCGGGCTTTGACCGCTATTTCCAAATTGCACCATGCTTCCGCGATGAAGACCCGCGTGCTGACCGGTTGCCGGGCGAATTTTATCAGCTCGATCTGGAAATGAGCTTCGTCACGCAGGAAGAAGTTTGGGACACGATGGAGCCGGTAATGGCTGGCGTGTTTGAAAAATTTGCTGATGGCAAAACCGTCACGCCAGCTGGCCAATTCCCGCGTATTCCGCATGCTAAGGCAATGCTGGATTACGGCACGGACAAGCCCGATTTGCGCAACCCGCTGATCATTCATGACGTGACCAGCCATTTCACCAAATCGGGCTTTGGCCTGTTTGAACGCATCGTCGAAGGCGGCGGCGTTGTGCGCGCTATCCCCGCGCCAAAGACGGCGGAAAAGAGCCGCAAATTCTTTGACGATATGAATGAATGGGCACGCAGCGAAGGCCATGCTGGCTTGGGCTACGTCACCCGCAAGGCTGGCGAATTTGGCGGCCCCATTGCCAAGAACCATGGCGAAGAAGGCATGCAGGCGCTGTACGACGCCATTGGCCTTGGCCCGGACGATGGTTGCTTCTTTGCTGCTGGCAAGGAAGAGCAAGCCGCTAAGCTGGCCGGTGCCGCGCGCACACGCACGGGTGAGCAGCTTGATCTCATTGAAAAAGACGCATTCCGCTTTTGCTGGATCATCGACTTCCCGTTTTATGAATGGAGCGAGGAAGACAAGAAGGTCGATTTTGCCCACAACCCGTTTTCGATGCCACAAGGCGGCCTCGAAGCGCTTCAGACGCAAGATCCGCTCACCATCAAAGCCTATCAATATGATATGGTATGTAACGGCTATGAGCTCGCCTCGGGCTCGATCCGTAACCAGCATCCCGATTTGATGGTGAAGGCGTTTGAACTGACCGGACTGACTCAGGCTGATGTTGAGGATCGTTTTGGCGGCATGTACCGGGCATTCCAATATGGTGCGCCACCACATGGCGGTATGGCCGCTGGCGTCGACCGGATGGTCATGCTGTTGTGCGGTGTGCAGAATCTGCGCGAAATCACTTTGTTCCCGATGAACCAGCGTGCGGAAGATTTGCTGATGGGCGCACCGTCGCCTGCCGAGCATAAGCAGCTGCGCGAGCTGAACATTCGCGTTGTGGAACAGCCGCCCAAAGCGCAATCGTAAAGCATAGGCCGACGCCAACGCGCTGTCCCTTTTGGGGACAGCGTTTTGCTTTGTCTTGTCTATCGGCCGAATAGGTGCTGCAATCGCCCGATGGCGATTGATCTTTCAAACTATGAGTCCGGTAAAAAATACGAAGGTACCTACGATGAGGACCTGAAAGCGCTGCAGGACCGTCTTTCGCGGCTGCAGTCGCTGCATATATTGCACAATGCGCGCACGTTGATCGTGATCGAAGGGTGGGATGCGGCTGGCAAGGGCGGCGCGATCAAGCGCATGACCGCCACGCTCGATCCGCGTTATTATCATGTCTATCCCGTTTCAGCGCCCACTGCGGAGGAAAAGGACAAGCACTTCCTCTGGCGCTTTTGGAACAAACTGCCCGGAAGTCAGGAAATCAGCATCTGGGACCGCAGCCATTATGGCCGTGTGCTGGTCGAGCGCGTTGAAAAATTCTGCAGCGAGGCAGAATGGCGGCGCGGATATGACGAGATTAATGAGTTTGAGTCGCGACAGGGCGAAATCGGCACGAAAATCATCAAGCTGTTTTTCCATGTAACGCAGGACACGCAGGATAAAGTGCTGATGGAGCGGCTCGGAGATCCCGCCAAGCGCTGGAAAGTGACCGCCGAGGACTTTCGAAATCGCGAACGGCGTAGCGAGTATATGGATGCGCTGGCGGACATGTTTAAGCGCACGCATACGCGCTGGGCTCCATGGACCGTTATCGATGGCAATAACCAAAAAGCGGCACGGATCGCTGCATTAAAGCATGTTGTGGAGTCGCTTGAGGCCAGTGTCCCGCAGGATTTCCCTGATGCGAAACCAGAGATTGCCGCGCTGGCCGAAAAGACATTCGGCTATTCCCCTATTGGATAAGCAATCCCGACGACTTCCCATTCTTTGGGGCCGGTTGGCAACGCTACCGTTTTGACATCGCCTACGCACGCGCCACGCAAGGCGCGGGCCAGCGGCGCGTTCCATCCGATGCGGCCGTGGCTTGCATCGGCTTCGTCATCGCCGACCAACATAATGACGCGCTCCACGTCGTCGATATCGGCCAACGTAACGGTCGCGCCGAAAAATACGCGATCCCGGTCTTCCTGCTTGGACGGGTCGAGGACCTTTGCAACTTTCATTTTCTTGGAAAGCTGGCCGAGTTCACGGTCAATCGCGCGCAGCTTCTGCCGGCCGTAAATATAGTCGCCATTCTCGCTTCGGTCGCCATTGCCCGCCGCCCAATGGACGATTTCGACAACCGCGGGCCGTTCGACAGCGAACAATTGTTCATACCGCGCGCGCAAGGCTGCGAATCCGGCCGGGGTAATGGGGTTTGTACGCTCCATGGCGCCTCTATGTCACCCCGGGCTTGATTTGCCCAGATATGTGCTGAGAGGCGTTGCCGACCGCACACGCGCGCGTTCGGGGTGGAGATGATCGTACATCACCGCATTTTCCAGCACGCGGTAAACATAATCGCGTGTCTCGCTCAGCGGGATTTTTTCGATCCATTCCATCATGCCAATAGCGCCCGTTCGCGGGTCACCATAAGCCTTCAGCCACTTGTTCACATTGCCTGGACCGCCATTGTACGCGGCAATTGCGAGGGGGTAGCTGCCGCCAAAATAATTCAGCATGCGTTCGATATATGTGGCGCCAAGGGCGATGTTGTAATCGGTATCCACGGTCAGCGCTTCGGGGCGATATGCCATCGCGATTTTGCCCGACGTCTCGCGCGCAGTGCCAGGCATCAGCTGCATCAGGCCGCGCGCACCCGCGTGGCTGACGGCTGCCCGGTCAAACTGGCTTTCCTGCCGCATGATTGCATGGGCAAGCGTCCATGTTTGGTGATGCGACGCGGGAACATTGACCGTCGGATAACTGTTTCCCAAAAGTTCGGGAATGCCCGCCGATCGGGCGCTGCGACCCGCCATTACCGCAAGATCGGGACGGCCCAATTTTTGGGAAAGGCCAATGGCTATGGCAAAATCATCCGGGTCCTTGGCGTTCCGCGCAATGGCCCTGAAGAAATTGCTTTGGTCCTTCCAACTTCCATATTTGGAGGCGAGGGCTGCGGCCAAATAGACGTCCGGAACGTCTCCCTGCGCCAAAACGGGAGCGGCGGGGGTGATACGCGGTACTGGGGGCAGGGGGCGCCGCAACTGTTCAAGCGACAACTGGCCAAAAAAGCTTTCATAATAAGCGGCGGCTTGTTCATGATAGCGCGCGGCCGATGTTTGGTCTCCGGCCTTGGCCGCAGCTTTGCCAGCAAAGTGCAACCCTTTTGATCGGGTTTGCGCCGATTTTGCAGCGGACGCATAACGTTCGAACATTCCGACAGCATCACCCGGGCGGCCAAGCCTCTCCATCGCCGTCATGCCAGCGAGCCATGTGAGGCTGGTATAGCGATCGCGTGTGGTGATATCTTGATCGACCATGGCGAGCCCACGCGGCGTTGCGTCGTCAACGCGTGACGCTATGCGGTACGCGAGGTCATATTGGCCGTCATTCGCGGCTGCCTGCGCATGCGTCAGCAGCAATTGATACCAGTCCTTGAGAACAGGGGCCGGCGCAGCAAGATTGGCGCGGTTCGCCAGCAATTCGCGCGCACCGATGCTGTTGCCGGAGGACCGCATGGAGTCTGCTCTGGCGGCGATTAGGCTCGCTTCACTGTTGGCCAGAGCTCCGGCGTCCTGAACCTTTTGATCGGCATCAGGAGCTTTCATGCGCGTGGCAAGCGCCGCAACAAAAGCGGGGCGACGTTGCGGGGACGTGTAGGTTATCCAGCGTTCTGCGCCGCGGGTTGAGCCCGACCATAACAAGCGATCAACGCGGGCGTCATGGTCAGCGGAGGTAAAACGGTTGCCGGCGATGCGAAAAATACGCGCTTCGTCGTCATCGTTAAGGGCACCGCCGCGCCATGCCGCGCGCGCTTGTGCTTCCGCGCGCGATTTGTCGCCCGACGCGTCGAGTGCAATTGCGAACCTTGCGCGTCCTGCGTTGGTGAGGGGGGGCAATCGGTCAAAAAACGCCACAACCTGACTGGGCGACAATGACAGCGGATTGATCGCCTGTTCTGCGTTCTTGCGCATCTCATCGCTATTTGGCCAATCGGGATAGCGCATCAAAAATGAGGCATATTCACCAAAGCTGAAATTGGCGGACGCGCTGAGCATTTTCCAACGCTGCAACGCGGCAGGGACTTGGCCCTCGCTTGGGTTAAATTGCACCGCCGGGACCTGCGGCATTTGCCCAGTGGGCGCAGCAGGAGCAGGGGCTTCCCCCGTACCGCGCTGCCATACTACGCCATCACTTTGTTGGGCCGCCACAGCCGTCGAAAACGGAATTATCAGCATAGATGCCGAAATGAGATGCTTTACCATGCTGGACATATTATGTGCCCCATCCTTATCAGGTGCTGAACGAACGACTATATAGCCCTTAGCGACCTATATGGCCCAGATTGAAAGTGTTATGCTATGTTTTCGGGATCGATACCGGCTCTAGTGACTCCTTTTTGCGACGGAGCGTTTAGCGAAAAGCATTTTCGTGCGTTGATCGATTGGCAAATCGACCAAGGATCAAGCGCGCTGGTGCCCGCCGGAACGACCGGTGAAGCGTCAACGCTTTCGAACGCAGAGCATCATCGCGTGATCGAAGTCTGTATAGAGCAAGCTGCCGGGCGCGTCCCCGTGATTGCCGGCTGTGGCTCGAATGACACCAACAACGCAATTCTCCATCTTAACTTTTCAAAGAAAAGCGGCGCGGCTGCCGGACTTGTTGTCGCCCCTTATTATAATCGCCCCAACCAAGAGGGCATTTATGCGCACTTTGAGGCGATGACCAAGAAGAACGACTTGCCTATCGTGCTGTACAATGTGCCTGCGCGCACCGTTACCGACATCAAGCCGGAAACCGTTGCCCGCCTTGCGCAGTTGCCGACGGTAATCGGTATCAAAGACGCAAGCGGTGACATGCCACGTGTAACGGACCATCGGTTGGCCTGCGGACCCGATTTCTGCTTACTTTCGGGCGTGGACGAACAGTCGCTTGCGTTCAATGCGGCTGGCGGGCGCGGGTGCATTTCGGTTACTGCGAATGTTGCGCCGAAATTATGCGCAGAATTTCAGGCGGCATGTGCGTCGGGTGATTATAACTTGGCACGTGAACTGAATGATAAGCTGTATCCACTTCATTTAGCGTTGTTTTCTGACGCATCGCCGGGCCCAATAAAATATGCGTTGTCACGCGTCATCGACGGTTTCCCAACCGAGTTGCGCTTACCAATGACTCCGCCAAGCGAGGCGAGCCGTCGTCAGGTTGATGCCGCCTTGGAGAATGCAGGGCTTATCTAATGACGCGTCCAAAACCTGAAGCATTCAACAAAGTCAAAACGGTCGCCGAAAACCGGCGCGCCCGTTATGATTTTCATATCGATGACAAATATGAGGCCGGAATTGTCCTGACCGGAACCGAAGTGAAATCTTTGCGCTTTGGTGAAGGGTCCATCGCCGAAAGCTATGCCGAAGTCCGCGATGATCAGATTTGGTTAATTAACGCAAATATCCCCGAATTCAGCCACGGGAACCGGTTTAACCACGAACCAAAGCGGCCCAGAAAGCTGCTGTTGAACGAGCGCGAGATAAACAAGCTGCATGGCGCGGTGATGCGACAGGGTATGACGCTTGTGCCTCTGTCGATTTATTTCAATGGACGCGGCAGGGCGAAAGTGGAATTGGCGTTGGCAAAGGGCAAAAAAGCCCCCGATAAGCGTGCGACCGAGAAAGAACGGGATTGGAAGCGTGAGCAAGGACGCATTATGCGCGACCGTGGATGAGTAAGTTTGATACCTGGTTGCACAGGCAAGCCCCCACGCGCGACAGCTTTGAACGCAGCCGCTTTCTGCGGCCGTTTGCGCAGCGCGTGTTTCATCCAGCGCTCTGGCGCTTTACACGCCGCTCCGTTCCGCGGGGCGTAGCTCTTGGCTTGTTGGTCGGTATTTTCCTTTTGATACCGGGTGTCCAGATTGCTGGTGTCGCGCTGCTGGCGCTGCCATTCCGTGCAAATATCCCCATCGGTGCGGCCATGACGTTCCTGAGTATGCCGGCCACAACGCCATTCATTTTGCTTGGGTCGGTGTATGTCGGTGAATCGGTGCTGCGGTTGAACAATGGCTCAGGCCGCTTTTATGAACTTATTGAGACATCTGCGCCGCTGTCTGCGTGGGGTGATTATGTCTGGAACGAAGCGCCTTTGGCGTTGGTGCAAGGAATTGCAGGGCTTGCAATCATATCCATCGCGGCAGCTGTCATCGGTTATGTTATTTCTGTTTGGTTCTGGCGCTGGCGGATAAGCGCCAAATGGCGACGCCGGTCGAAGTCAGTTGCGTCTCGTGGATAAACTTTTGTAGCCTTTGGTCTGCGAGCCTCTAATCTCCCTACGATTTTACGGGAGCATAAAAATGAAATTCGCACTTAAACTCGCATTGGCCGCATCGGTGTCGTTGGCATCGCTCGCCGCGCCAGCATTTGCCCAAAGCCAACCTGACGCCTCGCAAGCGCCCGCTAAAGAGGGGGCGCAACTGGGCACTTTCGGTTTTGATACCGCGGGCATGGACATAAGCGTGTCGCCTGCCGACGATTTTTACGGTTACGCCAATGGCAAATGGGCGGCGAACACCCCGATTCCTGCGGATAAATCCAACTATGGCATGTTCACTGCGCTCGACGATTTGTCGAAGGACCGGGTGAAACTGGTCCTCGACGCCGAGAAAGATCGTGCCGGTAGCAAGGCTGGCGACGTCTATGCGAGTTATCTCGATCAGGCGACCGTCGAGAAAATGGGATTGAAGCCAATCCAGCCGTGGTTGAAGACTGTGCGCAGCGTGAAGAGCAAGGCAGCGTTTGAAAAGCTGCTGCCCGTCGCCGCGCGCAATGGCGTCCGTGCCCTGTTTGGCGGTTATGTTGGCCAAGACGACAAGAACCCGGACGTTTATATTTTCCAAATGTATCAGGCGGGGACAGGCTTACCTGACCGCGACATGTATCTCGTCGAAAATGATAAATTTGAAGGTATTAGAAATGCTTATAAAGCATATCTCGCAAAAATGCTAACATTGGCAGGCGAGAAAAATGCCGAAGCGCGTGCCGATGCCATCTTCGCGATGGAAAAGCGCATCGCCGAAGTGCAGTGGACGCGTGAGGATTCAGGCGACGCAACAAAGACATATAACAAAATGTCGCTCGCCCAGTTGGATGCCATCACGCCAGGCCTGAAAATGTCGTCCATTTTGACGAAGCTGAGCCCAAAAATTGGGGACGTGATCGTAAACCAGCCAAGCGCGCTCACGGGTATTGCGAAAATCTATGCCGAAACCGATCTCGCGGTTTTGAAAGATCAGATGATCGTCAACAGCCTGTCGAGTTTTTCAAATGTGTTGCCGGACTCGGTTTCGGACACGACCTTCGCATTCTACGGCACGACGCTGCAAGGTACCCCAAAACGCGAACCACGTTGGAAGCGCGGCGTGTCATTGACCGAGGGCACAGTGGGCGATGAAGTCGGCAAGGCCTATGCCGCGAAATATTTCCCGCCTGAAACCAAAGCCGCAATGGACGTTCTGGTGAAGAACGTCCTTTCCGCCATGGGCCGCCGCATTGATGGCCTCGCCTGGATGCAGCCCGAAACGAAAGTAAAGGCCCGCGAAAAACTGGCCAATTTTACAACGAAGATCGGCTATCCGGATCGCTGGAAAGACTATTCGAACCTGAAAATCGTGCGCGGCGATTTGTTTGGGAATGATTTGCGTGCGAACCAATGGGGCTTTGACGACAATATGTCGAAGCTTGGTCAGCCCATCCGCCGTTGGGAATGGGGCATGTTGCCGCAGACAGTCAATGCCTATGCCAATTTTGGGATGAACGAAATCGTCTTCCCGGCCGCAATTTTGCAGCCACCTTTCTTTGACGCAAAGGCGGACCCAGCGGTCAATTACGGCGGAATTGGTGCGGTGATCGGACATGAAATCAGCCACCATTTCGATGATCAGGGTGCCAAATATGATGCGACCGGAAAGCTTGCCGATTGGTGGACCGAAAGCGATGTCAAAGCGTTTGAAGCCGCAGGGAAAAAGCTCATCGCGCAATATGACGCCTATAAGATTTTCCCTGACGCTTCGGTAAAGGGTGAATTTACATTGGGTGAGAATATCGGTGACCTTGCCGGTCTTACGATTGCATATGATGCCTATCGCACGTCGCTCAACGGCAAAGAGCCACCGGTGATTGACGGAATGACCGGTGATCAGCGCTTTTTCCTTGGCTGGGCGCAGGTATGGCGCCGCAATTATCGTGAGGCCAATTTGCGTCAGCGCTTGATCACCGACCCGCACAGCCCGTCGGAACAACGCGCGTGGGTCGTGCGCAATCTTGACAAATGGTACGATGCGTTCCAGCCAAAAGCAGACGGAAAATTGTACCTCAAGTCTGAGGACCGCGTTCGCATCTGGTAAGGAACCGCTTTGAACAAGATATCCCCGCCGACCCAATTCCAGATGTTTGGCGGGGATATGGACCAATCCGCCAAGCTGGATGTGCGTCAGCTGGCGGTATTGGCGCTCGCAACCTTGTTGTCGCTAGCGATATTGTGGTTTTCGACGGGCAACATCATTCTCGTCGGTTCATGCGCCGCTGTCATCATTGCGGCCGGCGCGCTCATTCACTTTTTCCGTCATGCGGGCTCTGTCGAGGTTACCGTCGATGTCTCGCCGCCGGATTGGTCCATCGCGCATGCTGCCACGCAATTGAACAACGCTGCAATCGCCATAAGTGACCGTGCTGGTCAGCTGGTATGCGCAAATGACCATTTTACGAAAGCGTTTCCCGGACTGAATGCGCCGACGGATCTGGGGTTGGATGAATTGAGCCAATCTTTGATGGTCGCGGCAAGTCGTGCCGCATGGCGCGACGGCAGTGCCCAGATCGATACTATAACGAAGGACCAACGCGCCTATAGCGTCAAGGTGGCACGCGCGGGCGCCTCTGACGAATATCTATTATGGAGGCTCGCACCCATTGAGCGGATTGCCATTGAAAGCCTTGCGATTGAGCTGATTACCGGACGTATCGGCCGTGCCATGTCCGGCAGCGGCGTCATGGCTGTCGCCGTTGGTCCCGATGGCTGCGTTCGTGCGGCAAACGCTGCTTTTGCCTTGCGCGCAACGGGCACGGATCAATATCCCCTCACTGGCCGTTCATTCGCAGATTTTGTGCGGATGGACGACAAGGGCAGCGTCTTTTTTGAACGCGAAGGACGTCGCGGCTTGCCTATCCGGCTTTTGCACGTGCCGTTGAACGCACATGATGTGGACGGCTCCGCCTTGCTGCTCGCGGTGGACGAGGACGGTGCAAAAGTCGACCGCGGCCTCGCGCTGGCACATGTTGAGCAATTGCTCTCCACACTGCCTTTGGTGCTGGCGCTTGTTGATCGCGATGGCCGGTTCCTGTTTGCCAATGACGCATTTGCACGCGTGCTGGATGTAGAACCGACCAAATTGCCCCCTTATCCGGGCGATCTTGTCATTTCTGAAGACAAGGGCGTGGTCTTGGATAGCATTCGCCGTTATGGCAGCGGGCCCAAGACGTCAGGCGACATCGCCATTCGTTTGAAAGAGCGACCCGATGAAGTCATTGCGCTCTCCATCGCTGGCGTGCGCGGGCTTGGTGGCGCTGCGGTTCTGCTTGGACTTAAGGACAATAGCGAAGAGATAACGCTGAAGCGGCAGCTCGCCCAACAAACGAAGATGGAATCGATCGGGCAGCTGGCGGGCGGTGTTGCGCATGATTTCAACAACATCCTGACCGCGATTATCGGATATTGCGACCTCATGCTGCTGCGGCATCAGCCCGGCGATGGCGATTATGATGATATTCAGCAGATCAAGAACAATTCAAATCGCGCAGCCAGCCTGACACGCCAGTTGCTTGCCTTCTCGCGTCAGCAGACATTGCGTCCGCAGATATTACAACTGGCGAATGTTGTGGCCGACGTATCCAGCTTGTTAAAGCGGTTGCTTGGCGAGACCGTCCGGCTTGAGGTGCATCACGGGCGCGGTGTGGGCGCCGTGCGAGCTGACCCGGGACAACTTGAGCAGGTGATCATCAATCTGGGCGTGAATGCGCGCGACGCGATGCCCAAGGGCGGCGTGGTGCACATCAGCACATTGGCAGTGGGGCAGCAGGAAGTCGCTGCGATGGGTAGCGAGTTTTTGCCCATTGGCGACTATGTCAAATTGTCCGTCGAGGACAGCGGTGTCGGCATTTCCAAGGAAAATCTGTCGAAGATATTCGAACCGTTCTTCACGACCAAGGAACTGGGCCACGGAACCGGGCTTGGTCTCTCCACAGTCTACGGTATTGTTAAACAATCGGGTGGGTTCATCTTTGCCGATTCAACCGTCGGCCAAGGCACACGCTTCGACATATTCTTGCCCGTTCATCAAGGGGAAGCAACTGTTGCCGGGACGGGCAAAAAGGAATTTTACAAGCCCAAGGATTTGTGGGGCAGTGGCCGCGTCTTGATTGTTGAAGACGAAGACATGGTGCGCGCAGTCGCAGAGCGCGCGTTGGTGCGGCAGGGATATGTCGTGGAAACTGCAAGCGATGGCGAGCAAGCGCTTGAACTTTTTGCAGAAGGCAAGCGATATGACCTCATCGTCTCGGACGTCGTCATGCCCAATATGGATGGCCCGACAATGGCACGCAATTTGCGCGAGACATATGGGGACATCCGCCTTTTGTTCATGTCCGGTTACGCAGAGGAGCAGTTGCGCGAGACGATCAGCCTCGACAATGTGTCGTTCCTTGCTAAGCCATTTTCAGTTCAGCAAATTGCGGAAGCGGTCCACGATGCTCTCGTGAAGGCTAATTAGTTTAGGTATTGAAAATAAACGCATAAATAATTTTGTTCCGCTCTTGTTCTTTTGGAACAGAAGGTGTACATAATGGTTATTCCGGATGATAGTTCGGAACAGGCATGACGCTAAAGGAGTGGAAAAATGGCAGCAAGTCTTAAAATGGTCGATGGGAATCAGGCAAACGGTATGAAAAGTTCGGAACGTGAAAAGGCGTTAGAAGCGGCGCTCGCGCAGATTGATCGCGCTTTTGGTAAAGGCTCGGCGATGAAGCTGGGTAGCCGTGAGGCTATTGCTATTGATGCAGTGTCCACAGGCTCGCTTGGTCTGGATATTGCGCTCGGCATTGGCGGTCTGCCTAAGGGGCGGGTCATTGAAATTTATGGACCAGAAAGCTCGGGTAAGACCACGCTGACCCTGCATGCAATTGCAGAGGCGCAGAAGGCAGGCGGTACGGCGGCATTTATCGATGCAGAGCATGCGCTGGATCCGGGCTATGCGAAGAAATTGGGTGTCGATATTGATAACCTCATCGTGTCGCAGCCCGATACGGGTGAGCAAGCACTTGAGATTGCAGATACGTTGGTGCGTTCTAACGCAGTCGACATTTTGGTCATCGACTCGGTTGCGGCACTTGTGCCACGCGCCGAAATCGAAGGTGAAATGGGCGACAGCCATGTCGGCTTGCAAGCCCGTTTGATGAGCCAGGCGCTTCGCAAAATCACAGGTTCGATCAGCCGGTCGAACTGCATGGTGATTTTCATCAACCAGATCCGCATGAAAATCGGTGTGATGTACGGTTCGCCCGAAACGACCACGGGTGGTAATGCGTTGAAATTTTATGCGTCGGTCCGCTTGGATATTCGCCGCACGGGTCAGATTAAGTCTGGTGAAGATATTGTGGGCAACACAACCCGCGTGAAGGTTGTGAAAAACAAGGTAGCTCCACCGTTCAAACAGGTCGAATTCGACATCATGTACGGCGAAGGTATTTCCAAGACCGGGGAACTTTTGGATCTGGGCGTGAAGGCGGGAATTGTCGAAAAGTCCGGCAGCTGGTTCAGCTATGACTCGATCCGTATCGGGCAGGGTCGTGAGAATTCAAAAACCTATCTCACGGAAAATCCGGAAGTCGCGGCACGGTTGGAAGCCGCCATTCGCGGCAAGACCGAAGAAGTCGCTGAAGTCCTGATGACAGGACCTGACGCGGACGACGACGTTTAAGAAATATGCGAACAAGCGCGGCCTTGCCTGAGGCCGCTGCTTTCGACCCGTCCTGGTCCACCCCGGGGCGGGTCACTTTGTTTTGCCGCGTGCAGATATATGAAGTGTCGCGCGCGCGGGCCGCTGACTTCTTGACAGGCAGGGTGACTACGGCACAACTGCGTCCATGACATTGCAGATTCACCTGATCGGCTTGCCCACAGATCAAAACAGTTCGTTCGAACGTGGCGCAGCGGCGGCACCGGCCGCAATTCGCCATGCGATATTTAGCGATCGCGGTAACCTATCGACCGAGTGCGGCCTTGAAATCGGAACCGACATCGCGCTGATCGATCGCGGCGATGTCCCGCTTTTGGACGTTGATACCGCGGCTGATGACGCGCGCATCATACAGGCGGTGGCTGACGCGATGGACGCAGGCGCGGTTCCTCTGCTGCTGGGCGGCGATCATTCGGTAACATATCCGGTGGTGGCAGCTCTGGCCGCGCGTCATGGTCCGCTCAACATTTTGCATTTCGATGCGCACCCCGACATTTATGCCGATTTTGAAGGCAATCCGCGCAGCCATGCATCGCCATTTGCCCGCATATTGGAAGCTGGCCATGCAAAGCGCATTGTTCAAGTTGGCATCCGGACGCTGAACCGCCACTGCCGCGAACAGGCGGATCGTTATGGCGTTGAAATACTCCCGATGCTGAACTTCTCGCCGGCGCATGTTCCCGTTCTTGAAGGGCCGCTCTACATCAGTTTTGATCTCGATGGCCTTGACCCGTCGGAGGCGCCGGGTGTGGCGCATCCCGAGCCGGGTGGCCTGACGGTGCGCGAAGTCCTGTCGATACTTGCAAGACAAAATGCCGCAATCGTCGGCGCGGATGTCGTGGAACTTAACCTCCAGCGCGACGTGAACGATGTTACGGCAATCGTCGGGGCCAAGCTGGTTCGGGAAATCGCCGCGCGTATCTATCAAAATCATTCAGGAGAATAACCATGACCATCACAGTGCACCATTTGAACAATTCGCGGTCGCAACGGATTTTGTGGCTCCTCGAAGAATTGAACGTGCCCTATGAAATTGTGCACCACCAACGCGATGCCGTGACCAATCTTGCGCCTGAGGCGCTTTTGAAAATACATCCTTTGGGTAAGTCACCGATGATAGAAGACGCCGGCAATGTCGTTTTTGAATCAGGGGCTATCGTCGAATATTTGTGCGAGCGTCATAATGGCGCGCATCTGGTGCCGCCACGTGGGACAGACGAACATATCCGCTACCTTGAGTGGCTGCATTTTGCCGAGGGTTCGGCGATGACACCGATTTTGCTCAACCTGTACACGGCCCGTCTGGGCGAAGCCGCCGCGCCGCTGCACCCGCGCATTAACGAGCAATTGGAAAGCCATTTTCAGTTCATGGAGGATGGATTGAACGCCAGCGGATGGTTTGTCGGCGATACGATGAGCGGCGCTGATATGATGTTGAGCTTTCCAGCGGAGGCCGCCGTCAAAATGGGCCGTGCCGCCAACCGCCCGAATCTCACCAAATTTGTGGAAACAATCCACGCGCGGCCCGCATTTCAGCGCGCGCTCGAAAAGGGCGGGCCCTATGCTTATGCCTGATGGAGCGGCAAAGTGCATATCCGGCTTGCAGGGCGGCGAGTCGTTCCCTAAGTCGCTTTCGTTATGACATCGACCAATGATATTCGCCGCGGGTTCCTTGATTATTTTGGTGCTGCCCAGCACGACATAGTCTCGTCCGCGCCACTCGTGCCGTACAATGACCCGACATTGATGTTCGTCAATGCCGGCATGGTACCGTTCAAAAACGTATTTACGGGCCTTGAAAGCCGCGAAACGCCGCGTGCAGCTTCAAGCCAGAAATGCGTGCGTGCGGGCGGCAAACATAATGATCTGGACAATGTCGGCTATACGGCGCGCCACCACACATTCTTTGAAATGCTCGGCAACTTCTCGTTCGGCGATTATTTCAAAGAGCAGGCGATTACCCATGCGTGGACATTGCTGACCAAGGAATGGGGGCTTGATCCATCGCGCCTCACGACCACGGTTTATCACACCGATGATGAGGCGTTCGACCTGTGGCGCAAGATTGCGGGCCTACCTGAAGAGCGTATCATCCGTATCGCGACGAACGATAATTTCTGGTCGATGGGTGACACGGGGCCGTGCGGTCCGTGCAGCGAAATCTTTTATGACCATGGCGACCATATTTTTGGCGGCCCCCCCGGAAGCCCGGATGAAGATGGCGACCGTTTTGTCGAAATCTGGAACCTTGTGTTCATGCAGTTCGAGCGGCAGGATGATGGCACCGATGTGCCGTTGCCAAAGCCGTCGATCGATACCGGCATGGGTCTTGAGCGCATCGCGGCGGTCATGCAGGGCGTGCACGACAATTACGATACGGACACGTTCAAGGCGCTGATCAATGCGTCGGAAGAGCTGACCGGCACCAAGGCGCAGGGCGACCAAATGGCCAGCCACCGCGTGATTGCCGACCATTTGCGCTCGACCAGCTTCCTGTTGGCCGATGGTGTCATGCCGTCGAATGAAGGTCGCGGTTATGTTCTGCGCCGCATCATGCGCCGCGCCATGCGCCATGCGCACATCCTTGGCGCGAAAGAGCCGTTGATGCACCGTTTGGTGGGCAGCCTCGCCGCTGAAATGGGCGCGGCCTATCCCGAATTGCTGCGTGCGCAACCGATGATTGAAGCGACGTTGAAGCAGGAAGAAACCCAGTTCCGGCGCACGCTGGACAAGGGTATCAAGCTGCTTGATGAAGCGACCACGGGCATGCAGCCTGGCGATATCCTTGCCGGCGATACCGCGTTCAAACTGTATGACACATATGGCTTTCCATATGACCTGACCGAAGACGCGTTGCGTGCGCAGGGCTTGGGCATTGATCAGGCCGGTTTTGAAACCGCCATGAACAATCAAAAGGCGATGGCGCGTGCCGCATGGAAGGGTTCGGGCGCCAAGGCATCGGACGACGTCTGGTTCGACATCGCCGAGCGCGTTGGAACGACCGAGTTTACTGGGTACGCAGCAAGCGAAGGCGAGGGGCAAGTCGTTGCCCTCGTCAATGACGGCGTCGAAGTGCAGTCTGCTGTGGCAAACGACACTGTGACCGTCATCACCAACCAAACGCCATTTTACGGCGAAAGCGGCGGCCAGATGGGCGACGCGGGCGTTATTTCAAGCACCAACATGCGCGGTGAGGTCACCGATACGGCAAAGCCGCTTGGGCGTTTGCATGCGCATCAGGTGACCATTGGAACGGGCGAGATCAAGGTCGGCGACTTTGTCACCTTGAAAATCGATACAACCCGCCGCGACTCCCTGCGCGCCAACCATAGCGCAACCCATTTGCTCCACGCATCCTTGCGTGAACGACTGGGCAGCCATGTGACGCAAAAGGGCAGCCTTGTTGCACCGGATCGTCTGCGGTTCGACTTTTCGCATAATCAGGCGGTGACGGCTGATGAAATTGCGATGATTGAAGCCGATGTGAACGCACAAATTCGCGGTAACCAGGCTGTAACCACGCGTTTGATGACCCCCGATGACGCGGTGGCTGCCGGTGCGCTTGCGTTGTTTGGCGAGAAATATGGCGAGGAAGTCCGCGTGCTGACGATGGGCAAGACCGATGACACGCATTATTCGCTCGAACTGTGCGGCGGAACGCATGTCAACGCATTGGGTGACATTGCCTTGTTCACGATCGTGTCCGAAGGCGCCGTTGCAAGCGGTATCCGCCGGATTGAGGCATTGACCGGAGAGGCCGCGCGACTCTGGCTCGTTGGCCGCGAAACACAGTTGAAGAATGTCGCCGCAATGCTGAAAACCGCGCCTGATGAAGTCGGCGTGCGTATTGAAACATTGATGAGCGAACGCAAGCGGATGGAGAAAGAACTCTCCGAAGCCAAAACGGCGCTCGCATTGTCCGGTGGCAGTGGTCCCAAGGCAGAAGCCGAGACAATCGGTGATGTCACATTCATGGGTCAGGTCATCAATGGTATCGAACCAAAGGCCCTGCGCGGTTTGGCCGATGATCAGATGAAGGCCATTGGCAGCGGCATCGTCGCCATCATCGCGGCGAACGAGAACAGCAACACCGTCGTTGTCGCGGTCTCACCCGCGCTACACGCGACGCTGACCGCTCCAGACCTCGTTCGCGCCGCGACCGAGGCGATGGGTGCCCAAGGTGGCGGTGGACGTCCTGACATGGCGCAAGGTGGCGGACCAGCAGGCGCTGAACTGGCGCAGGCGGCATTGGATGCCATTAAAGCAAAGATTGCGGGTTAAGACGTAAGCTTGAGCTTGGGGGCCTCGTCGAGGCCGCCGGCTTCTTTAATCTGCCGCCGGAATTCGTCACGCTTTTCGTGGATCGATGCGATCACGGGGCCCATGGCCACGCCGAGGTCTACAAGCACCGCTTCCGATAGCTGAAGCGAGCTTTCCAGCGTTTCGGGAACGGCATCGGTCGCTCCCGCCTGATACAGGCGTGCGGCATGGTCTGCATCGCGTGCGCGCGCGACGATGGTTATATCTGGCAACCACTGGCGGACGCGCTTGACGATATGTTCGGCCAGCACCGGTTGATCCATGGTCAGGATAAGCGCCTTTGCGTGGCCAAGGCTCAGTTTATCCAATGTTTCGGGCCGTGAGATGTCGCCAAAGATAACTTTATACCCACCGCGCCGCGCCGCCGTGACTGCATCCATATTGGATTCTACCGCGACATAAGGCTGCCCATGCGTCGTGAGCATGTCGGCCACCAAATGACCGACGCGGCCAAAGCCGATAACGACCGTGCGCGGTTCCTGCGTCGGGTCTTGTTCGTGCACCTCGTCATCGGTCTCGCGCAGCTCAATTCGGCGCGCCATGTCGTGACCGATGCGCGCCAATATCGGCGTGATGGTTAAGCCAATCGCGGTTGCGACTTGCCAGAAATTGATGGTCGCAGCGTCAATGATCTGCGCCGCGCCGGCTGCGCCCAACACAATGAGCGTGGTTTCCGATGGGCTTCCCATAAGAACGCCTGTCTCGGTCGCGGTCCCCGTGCGTGCACCGTTCAATTTCAGCAGGCCTGCGGTAACCGCCGCCTTTATCAGAACGACGCTGGCCACCGCCCCAATCAACGCCGCCCAATTGGCCGCGACGAAGCGTAAATCAACCTGCATGCCGATGCTGATCAGAAACACACCCAGCGCCAACCCCTTGAATGGCGCGGTCATGACTTCGACTTCGGTATGATAGTCCGTCTCGGCGATTAACAAGCCAGCGATCATTGCGCCGACAATGGGCGAAAGGCCAACCGCGCCGGTCGCGAGGCTTGCCACGATCACGACCAGCAGGCTGACCGACACAAATAGTTCAGGGCTTTTGGTACGCGCGGCCTGTCCGAACAAGCGGGGCAGGAAGAAACGGCCAAGCACAAGCATGCCGACGATCACTAATGTGCCCTGCCAAAGCACAGTAACAATGCCCTCCCACGAATCCGAACCCGCTTGTGGTGCCAACGCGCCCAGGACGAAGATGATCGGGACGATCGCAAGATCTTCGAAAAGCAACATCGCAAGCGCCGATTTGCCAACGGCCGAATGCGTCCCCGATATCGGCAGCACAAGCGCAGTCGATGAAAGCGCCAGCGCAATGCCGATGCCAATCGCAGCGGTCAGGTTATAGCCAAATAGCAAAAGACCCGCGGCAATGATGATTCCCGCACCGAACAATTGCGACGCGCCCACGTCAAAAACCAGACGCCGCATCTTCCACAATCGCCGAAAGGACAGTTCAAGCCCTATCGAGAACAGCAATAGGATAATGCCATATTCGCCAATGGGCCGAATGGCCTCTGGATTGGTAATGGTGACCCATTCAAGCAATGGGTAGCGTTCCACCAAGGTGCCAAGCCCCATGGGGCCGACCAATATCCCCACCAAGATGAAACCGATAATGGGTGTGATGCGAAAGCGGGCGAACGCCGGGATGACGATACCCGCTGCGCCCAGAATGACGAGCAGATCGCTGATGCTTTCGCCGTGTAGTTCGCCTGCCATGTCTAACTTGTTCGCATAGGCAGCATGATAAGGGAAGGGCAGGGCAATAAAAAAAAGCGCGGAGGTCGCCCCCCGCGCTTTGTTGTACTTATGTGTTTGGCGTTACTGCCAGCTGCCCATTTTGATTTCGAGGTTGGCACGAACCTGTTCAAAGAACTGCTCGGTCGTCATCCATGCTTGGTCTGGACCAATGAGGATCGCGAGATCCTTTGTCATGTGGCCATCTTCAACCGTCTGGATGCACACTTCTTCAAGCGTTTCGGCAAAGCGCGTCACTTCAGGTGTTTCGTCAAATTTACCACGGAATTTCAGACCGCCGGTCCATGCAAAAATCGACGCAATTGGGTTGGTCGATGTTGCCTTGCCCTGCTGATGCTGACGGAAATGGCGCGTTACCGTGCCATGTGCGGCTTCGGCTTCAACCGTCTTGCCATCTGGTGTCATCAGAATCGACGTCATCAATCCAAGCGAACCAAATCCTTGTGCGACTTGGTCGGACTGTACATCGCCATCATAGTTTTTGCACGCCCAGATGAACTTGCCCGACCACTTCAGTGCGGATGCAACCATGTCATCGATTAAGCGATGCTCGTACACAATGCCGAGCTCTTTGAACTTTTCGGCAAATTCGGCTTCGTACACTTCTTGGAACAGGTCCTTAAAGCGGCCGTCATAATATTTCAGGATGGTGTTCTTGGTCGACAGATACACTGGCCATTCGCGAGTGACCCCATAGTTCAGCGAAGCGCGGGCAAAATCACGAATCGAATCGTCGAGATTGTACATCGCAAGCGCAACGCCAGGTGACGGATAACGGAAAACTTCTTCGTCAATTTTTTGGCCATCGTCGCCGTCCCAAACGAGACGCAATGTGCCGGGGCCAGGAACGAGGAAATCGGTCGCGCGATACTGGTCACCAAAGGCATGGCGGCCGATTACGATAGGGTCCGTCCAGCCCGGAATAAGGCGTGGGACATTTTCGATGACGATGGGTTCACGGAAAACAACGCCGCCCAAGATATTGCGGATGGTGCCGTTTGGCGACTTCCACATTTTCTGCAGGCCGAACTCTTCAACGCGCGCTTCATCTGGTGTGATGGTCGCACATTTTACGCCGACACCGAATTCGCGGATTGCGTTGGCGGAATCAACAGTCACCTTGTCATTGGTCTTGTCGCGATATTCCATGCCAAGGTCGTAATATTTCAGGTCAATATCGAGATATGGCAGGATGAGACGTTCCCTGATCCATTCCCAGATGATGCGAGTCATTTCGTCGCCATCGAGTTCTACAACCGGATTTTTGACCTTAATTTTTGCCATGTCAGAAAGCACTTTCCATTGGGGAGTCTAGATATTGAACGGTGCCATAGCAAAGTCTGCCATATGTTCAACTGGCTACCGCAATTGTCGGAAATTGCCCGAAACGGCATCAAAGGTTGTCATATGCACCGTCATCCCCTAGCTAAAGTCTATGAGTAGACAAGAACTGACAAACCGGGGCACCGGGGTCGCGAAATGGTCGTTTCCACCTGTTCACCCCGAAGGCCGTAAATTTGGCCTGATCGCAGCTGGTATCACCCTGTTTTTTGCATTTATGGCATGGGAGACGCTCGCATGGCCCATGGGCGCAGTGACCATATGGACACTCGCTTTCTTTCGCGATCCAGTCCGGGCAACACCCATAGACGACCGCTTTGTGGTTTCGCCAGCAGATGGCCTTGTCACCCTGATTGAACAAGTTCTACCACCGGCAGAATTGCGCGGGCCAGATGGTCTGGGTGATCAGCCGATGACCCGGGTTTCGATCTTTATGAGCGTTTTTGACGTCCATATTAACCGGACGCCAATCCGCGGCACGATCAAACGCGTTGTGTACATCGCCGGCAAGTTTTTGAACGCTGACTTGGATAAAGCGAGCGAAGAAAACGAACGTCAGCATTTCCTCGTGGAACGCAGCGACGGCGTGCGCATCGGCTTTACGCAAATCGCTGGTCTTGTTGCCCGCCGCATTGTTGCCTTTGTGAAAGAAGGCGACAGCGTAGCTAATGGCCAGCGTATTGGCCTTATCCGCTTTGGCAGTCGCGTGGATGTATATTTGCCGCATGGGACATCGTCGCGCGTCATTAAGGGGCAGCGTTGCGTTGCGGGCGAAACGGTTATCGCGGACTTGGGCGTTGACCAAGATTTGATTGCCGTCGCACACTAATGAACGATTTTCCCTCTCGCCCCGGCATTCCGTTACGGGCGCTCGCACCAAATGCGATCACCGCGCTTGCCTTGTGCACTGGCCTCTCGGGGGCATGGTTTGCGATGCAGGGCCGCTGGGAAAACGCTGTCGCCGCGATGGTTATTGCAGGTGTGCTTGACGTCATGGATGGCCGCGTCGCCCGGATGTTGAAAGGCGAAAGCCGTTTTGGCGCGGAACTGGATTCGCTGTCGGATGTGATTGCTTTCGGCGCGACCCCGGCATTGGTCATGTATATGTGGGTGCTGCAGGATATGCCGCGCTTTGGTTGGACCATCTCTGTATTCTTTGTGTTGTGCGCTGCGCTGCGGCTTGCGCGTTTTAATGCCCGCATTGATACCGAAGACCAGCCACATAAATTGGCGGGATTTAACACCGGCGTCCCATCGCCGCCCGGCGCTGCGCTGGCCTTGCTGCCGATGATGATTTGGTTCGAAACCGGTGCAGAATGGGTGCGTGACTATCGCTTTCTTGGGCCTTGGTTGCTCCTATGCGCGGTCTTGATGGTTTCCAACGTCGCCACCTACAGCTGGTCGTCGATCAAGGTTCGTCGCAGCCTGCGCTTCATGGCACTCGCCACTGTTGGTCTGTTTACCGCGACCTTGGTTGCTGCCCCTTGGGTTGCGATGATCGGGGCGACAATAGTTTATGCAGGGCTGCTGCCGTTTAGCGCCATAAGCTATGCGCGCGTAAAAAAGGCACGGCGGGCGCAAACCGAAGCCGCTTGACCTAAGCCTGCCATAGGCTATGTTCCGCATTCGTTCTATATTTGGAGTGCTGTGTTGGAGCCTTTAGTCGTCATCGTCATCGTTGTGCTTACTCTGCTGGTCGGGCTTGTCCTCGGCTGGTTTGCAGGCGGGCGTGAAAGCCGGGCAGGGCAGGAGACCACCGTGCAATTGCGTTCCATGCTCGATCAGGTCGTGGTTGAGCGGGACAGTGCAAAGGACCGATTGGCGCGTCTGGAAACAAGCCTAGAAGAACGCGAGCGCGGCTTTGACGAACAAATCGCCGCGCTGGGTCAGGCAAAGGAGACCTTGTCGGCGCAGTTTGGCGAGATTGGCCAAAAACTGTTGGGTGAAGCGCAAGCGGCCTTTCTTCAACGCGCCGATGAACGCTTTCATCAGGCCGGTGAAAAAAATGAAGAGCGATTGAAGCAGCTTTTGGGACCGGTTGGCGACAAGCTGAAAGCATATGAAGAGCAAGTTGGCAAAATCGAGAAAGACCGCACCGAAGCCTATGGCGATCTGAAGGGATTGATTGGCGAAATGCGGCTTGGGCAGGAGCGCGTGTCGAGCGTTGCCTCTGGCCTAATGAACTCCTTGCGTAACGCGCCAAAGGCGCGGGGCCGCTGGGGCGAGCAGCAGTTGAAGAATGTTTTGGAAAGCTGCGGCTTATCCGAACATGTCGATTTTGACCTCGAAACCAGCATTGATGCGGGCGATGGCCTTCGTTTGCGGCCCGACGCAATCATTCACGTGCCGGGCGGGCGAACGTTGGTTATCGACGCCAAGGTGTCTTTGAACGATTACCAAGACGCTTTTGCCTCCGTTGATGACGAAGTCCGTGCAGTCGCCATGACGCGGCATACACAGTCGATGAAGAACCATATCGATGGCCTGTCGCGCAAAGCCTATTGGGACCAATTTGAAGACGCGCCCGATTATGTGATTATGTTTGTCCCGGGCGAACATTTTCTGGCCGCTGCGCTCGAACATGAACCACAATTGTGGGACTTTGCCTTTGATAAGAAGGTGTTGTTGGCGACGCCGACCAATCTGGTTGCGATTGCGCGCACCGTTGCCAGTGTGTGGCGGCAAGAGGGCCTCGCGCGCGAAGCCAAGCAGATTGGCGCGCTTGGCAAGGAAATGTACGATCGCATTGCCGTTGCCGCGCAGCATCTGAAATCGGTGGGCAGCGGGCTGTCCTCTGCGGTGAATAATTACAATAAGTTCGTCGGCAGCTTTGAACGCAATGTCATGTCGACGGGTCGGAAGTTTGCGGATCTCAATATCGAAACCGGCAAGCGCGAATTGGAAGATATCCCGTCGGTTGAGGCGCTGCCGCGTTACGGCGATGACGAAGTGAACGCGCAAATTGCCGACGGACACGAAGCGGCGGAGTAATAGCTCTGGTGGGCCTCAGCCGCGCGCTGGACGGCGAAACTGGTTCAGCACTTCATACGCCATGACCGCCGTGGCCACCGCGGCGTTTAAGCTGTCTGCCTTGCCCTGCATCGGCATTTTAACCAGTAAATCGCACTGACCCTCATAATCGTCGGGCAGACCCTGCGCTTCGTTGCCTGTGAGGATGAAGCACGGGCTACTGTAGTGCGCAGCCTGATAATCCGTGTCGGTTTGCAGGCTCGTCCCGACCAGCTGACCATCGCCCGCGCGTAACCAAGTGATAAACTCGTCCCATCGGCACTGAACGATCTTTTGCGTGAAAATAGCGCCCATGCTGGCGCGGACAGCCTCAACCGAAAACGGGTCGGTGCAGTCATCAATCAGGATAAGCCCGCCGGCGCCGACAGCATCGCCCGTCCGCAACATTGTCCCCAAGTTGCCCGGATCGCGCATCGCTTGCGCCACGAGCCAGATCGGCGCGGTCGCGCGCTCTATATCGGCAAGCGCGGTGCCATGGTCACGATAGACACCGACGACCGCCTGTGCGTTATCTTTGCCGGACAGTTTCGCCATGATTTCGGCGCTGGTTTCAATGACGTCCCCGCCGTTGCGTAGTACTTCGTCTTCAAGCGCGATTTCCAGCGCGTGAACGGGCCGGTCTTTGACCCGGAAGAGCATTTCGGGGAGAAAACCAGCTTCGCGGGCTTCCGTCATGATGCGGAGGCCCTCGGCGAGAAACAGCCCCGCACGTTTCCGCAATTTCTTTTCCCGCAGTCCGCGGATTTCCTTCAGAAGCGGATTGGAAAATCCGGTAATCTCACGGCGCATCAGTCTTCGCCAAAGCCGTCGACGACCAGCCCGATGAGTTTTTCAATGGCGGGCTCTGCCTGGTCGCCTTCGACGTGAATGGTAATTTCACTGCCCTTTGCGGCGCCGAGCATCATTAGACCCATGATGGACGTGCCCGTGACGATCTGCCCGTCTTTTTCGACTTCAACTTTAATGCCTTCGGGCAACCGGCTGACAAAGGTGACAAATTTTGCACTGGCGCGGGCGTGCAGCCCTTTCACATTCACGATTGTTGCAGACCGGCTGAGGCGGGTCATTTCGACGCCTCGAGCACTTCGGACGCCACGCTGATATATTTTCGGCCCGCTTCACGCGCGGCGGCGACAGCCTCTTTCACATCCAGGTTTTTGCGAGCGCTATCGAGGCGGATCAGCATGGGCAGGTTTACGCCGGCGATGACTTCCACACGGCCGCTTTCCAGCAGCGATATGGCCAGATTGGACGGCGTTCCGCCAAAAAGATCGGAGAGGATTATCGCGCCTTTTCCTGAATCAACCTGCTTAATGGCCGCCGCTATTTCATTACGGCGGGCTTCCATATCATCATGCGGACCAATGCAAATGGTGGCAATGTCTTTTTGGGGGCCAACAACATGCTCGAGCGCGACGAGAAACTCGGCGGCAAGCTTGCCATGTGTGACTAAAATCAAACCGATCATGTGATGTCGTTACCCTGTGGTCCGCTATTCTTATTTGCGCCGTTAGCAGGCTCTTCAATTGCGTCAATCGGTCTTGAGGTCAGGTTGCGATGGTTAACCGCGGGGTCAAAGCCATCTTCACGCAACCAACGCCCAAATTGTTCGGCGACATGTACCGATCTGTGACGCCCGCCGGTGCAGCCAAAGGCGATGTTTACATACGCCTTACCTTGCGCGTCATAGAGCGGCAAAAGATAGCGGAGCAGGTCGCGTATCTTTTCCATTGCCGCGTCATATGCCGGGTCAGCTTCGACATAATGCGATACACCTTCATCCAACCCCGTAAGCGGCCGAAGTATATTGTCCCAATGCGGATTGCGCAGGAAACGCAGGTCAAAAACCAGATCGGCATTGTGCGGAATGCCGCGTGAATAGCCAAAGCTGGTTATGGTAATGACGGAATGTGGCGATGCTTCGTTGTTGAACTGTTCGCGTATTGCCTGTTGCAAGTCATGAGCAGACAGCTTGCTGGTATCGATGACCGTTTCTGCCCACAGACGAAATGGATCCATCAACGCGCGTTCAATCGCGATGCCGTCCATGGCCGGGCGGTCAGGTGCGGCGGGGTGACGGCGACGCGTCTCTGCGTAACGGCGTTCAATTTCAACGCCTGCGCAGTCGAGAAATAGCGTTCTGATGGTCAGGTTGGGCTGGTTCTGAAGCTGTTTGATCTGTTGAATAAGCGTTGCGGCGTCAAAACCGCGGGTCCGGCTGTCAAAGCCAAGGGCGATGGGGATATCGGGGCTCGCCTGACGACCGGTCACTGGTATTTCAAGTAACTGGCCGGCAAGGCGGATCGGAAAATTGTCGACGGCCTCCCAACCTAAATCTTCAAGCGCCTTCAAAACGGTGGTTTTTCCCGCGCCAGAAACGCCCGTCACAATCAATATTGTTTGGGGGATAGAGGCTGTTTTGGCGTTCACGATGGCAAGCTTTCTTTTTCAGAAACGGTGGATGCAAATTCGGGCCGGACGCCGCTATCGAGAACTGCCCGCAACGCATATTCGACCTTGATCGCGCTGCTTTGTTCAAATGGATTTAGCCTGGACACAGGAACGACGTAATCGCCAATGTTGGTGCGCGCAATGTCTTCAGGTAATCTGTCTGGCGCATCGACGAACTCCACAACGAGGCGAAGCGGCGCAGACGCTATGAAATCGACATCAAAGATGCCGACGCCGCGCACTTCGATCTTTCCGGCGATATTGGGGGCGACGGTAAGTATTGGCGCGTTGTCACGCGTTTCCAAAAAGACGACATCATCGCTGATCAAAATAGCGCCGCGATCAATCAGCCGGAGCGCGAGATCGGATTTGCCGCTACCCGATTCGCCCATAATCAGTACAGCATGGCCACCGATGGATATCGCGGTGCCATGGATCATCTGTGGCATTAGCGGGTCGCCACCGCTGCGCAGGGAAGGGCGATTTCAAAACAGGCCCCGCCTTTGCCATCAACCCGGTCGCGCACATTGATGCGGCCATGGTGGCCCTCAACAATTGTGCGCGCGATGGCCAGTCCCAGCCCGCTATGTTTGCCGAAATTCTCGGTTGGCGGACGCTCACTGTGGAACCGGCGGAAGATGGCTTCTCGTTCCTGCGGAGGAACGCCGGGGCCTTCATCGCTGATGCGAATGATAACTTCCTCGTCGGCCAGCGTAGCCGATATTTCAACGACTGCGCCCGGTGGTGAAAAGGACACTGCGTTATCAATCAGATTGGTGAGCATGCGTTCGAGGCGCACATCTTCACCCATGACCGTGGCGATTGTGCGCCGTGGCCGCGCGAAGGCTATGTTCACATCCTTGTCGCTGCCACGGTCTTCGCGCGCCTGCAGCAATTGTTCAATCATGTCGCCCAAGTCGATGGGTTCGAACTTTGCCTTTGCCAGTTGGGAATCCACGCGGCTTGCGTCGGATATATCGCTGATCAATCGGTCCATGCGCTGCACATCGGCTTTTGCGACATCCATAAGCTGTTTGCGCAGGGCGGGGTCTTGAATGCGCTCTGCACCGTCCAGTGCCGACCGCAAGGACGCCAGCGGGTTCTTAATCTCATGCGCGACGTCCGCCGCAAATGCTTCGGTCGCGTCAATACGCTGCCGAAGGGCAATGCTCATGTCGGACAGTGCGCGTGCAAGCATGCCGATTTCATCACGGCGTGAGGGCAGGCGCGGAACGGTGACTTCCTGAGCGCGGCCAAGCCGCACTTTCACCGCCGCGCGCGACAGATGCCGAAGCGGACGCACGATGGTTCGCCCGAGAAATATTGAGAGCATTATGCCAATGGCAAGCGCGATGGCAAAAAACATCCCGACATTGAACCGCTCCGCCCGCACAAAAAGACGAATATCGCGTTCATTGGATGTGGTCAGAACTGCAAAGCGGCCATCGCGGGACCGCGAACCAGCGCTGATCACATGTGTGAGGTCCGGGGCGAAGGCGACCGTAGACGCTGCGTCAGCTGGCTTAGGTTTTAGTAAATTTTGCCAAGCATTGGCGGTATCGACGCGCGGTTCCGCAAATGGTTGCAGCACGGCGGCACCCACCAAAAAGTCAAACATCTTATCAATGCCGCGCGCGATGACTTTTGGTATTGGTTCCTTGTCAGGATCGCGGAAGACATATGTCGGCGGACGGCCGGCGAAGCTGTCCAGTATCTTTTCGCCATTTTGCGCATAGACCCGTATTCGCGATTCATGTTCTTGGCCAAATTCATAGATATACGCAGCGCGCTTTTCGGGTGCGACCAAAGAAAGGCTTTCGGCAAGGAAGGTCGCCTGACGCCGCGCAGCGTCTTCGCGTTCGGCAATCAGGCGCACACGGTAGCTGTCGAGGAAAAACAGCCCCGCGCCCAGCAGCGCCAAAACAAATAGATTTACAGCAAGGATGCGGGCGGTGAGCGATAGCCCCCGGCTCCATCCCAGCTGAAGATCAGCGGGCTCAGCTGTCTGCAAAGCGATATCCTGCACCGTAAAGCGTATCTATGGCCGCAAATTCGGGATCGACTTCGCGAAACTTGCGCCGCAGCCGTTTGATATGGCTGTCGATGGTGCGGTCGTCGACATACACATCATCCTGATATGCGGCGTCCATCAGCTGATCACGTGTGCGCACGACGCCCGGCCGATTGGCGAGCGCTTCCAATATCATAAACTCGGTCACCGTAAGTGTAAGTGGCTTTCCATCCCATTTCACATGATGCCGTGCTGGGTCCATTTGCAGTTTGCCGCGCACCATTGGCTCAAGCTCGGGTTCAGCGTCGCCGCTGCTGACGCCGCGATCATAAGTGGCGCGGCGCAATATGGCCTTTACGCGGGCCACCAACAGGCGCTGGGAAAAAGGCTTGGTGATATAATCGTCGGCACCCATGGCAAGGCCAAGCGCTTCATCCAGCTCTTCATCTTTTGATGTCAGAAAGATAACCGGCATATCGCTTTTTTCGCGCAACCGCCGGAGCAGTTCGAGGCCATCCATGCGCGGCATTTTGATATCGAAAATGCCAAGGTCAGCAGGATTTTCGAGCATGGCCTTTAACGCGGTTTCGCCGTCCGAATAAATCCGGGTGACATAGCCCTCCGCTTGCATAGCGATGGACACAGACGTCAGGATGTTTCGGTCGTCGTCGACCAAGGCGATTGTTGCACTCATTGGACGTCTATAGGGGGGCAATGGCTTAGGTTCAATGACTTGCTCTCTCCGGGCTGGCCGTTGATCGTGCCGGTCGATGTTGCGACAATTTGTGAACCCGATTTGACCTTGCTGGCTCCATCGTATACCGGCTCCAGCTTCACAGTGCATACGTATGCCCTAGATTCGCAACTTTTGCTGGAGTAGCCAATGTCGACACCTTTAAATATCTCGCTTTCGCAACAAGGTTTTGACACAAAGGCACGGCTGCATTGCAATCTTGGCACAGCGCCGCTGGTGGAAGCCGCGCTGGCGAATGATGAAGGCATATTGGCCAAAAACGGTCCGCTCGTTGTGAAGACGGGTGCACACACGGGGCGCTCTGCCAAAGACAAGTTTATCGTCCGCGATGCTGAAACCGAACACAGCATCTGGTGGGGTAAAACCAACGTCCCGATGGACCCTGCGCATTTTGCTGCGCTGAAAGAAGATTTCATTGCCGCGCTTGGTGGCAAGGACAAATTGTACGTCGCAGACCTGTTCGGTGGTTCGCAGGCGGAGCACCGCGTCAATGTGCGCGTGATTAACGAATTGGCATGGCACAATCTGTTCATCCGCACTTTGCTGGTGCGCCCGACGCAGGAAGAGCTGACCAGCTTTGTGCCGGAATATACCATTATCGATTTGCCAAGCTTCCGCGCAGATCCTGCGCGTCATGGCTGCCGCAGCGAGACTGTTATCGCTGTGAACTTCACCGAAAAGCTCATTTTGATCGGTGGCACTGCATATGCGGGTGAAATGAAGAAGTCGGTTTTCGGCATCCTCAATTACCTGTTGCCGGTGAAGGGCGTGATGCCCATGCATTGCTCCGCCAATATCGGCCCGGACGGCGACACCGCCGTATTCTTTGGCCTGTCAGGCACCGGCAAGACGACCTTGTCTGCAGATGCAAGCCGCACACTGATCGGCGACGATGAACATGGTTGGTCGGACACGGCGGTGTTTAACTTTGAAGGCGGTTGCTACGCAAAGATGATTCGCCTTTCGGAAGAAGCCGAGCCGGAAATTTTTGCGACGACAAAGCGCTTCGGAACGGTGCTTGAAAATGTCGTTATCGACCCGGAAACCCGTGAATTGGATTTCGACGACAATAGCCTCGCGGAAAACAGCCGTGGTTCATACCCGATTGAGTTCATTCCGAACGCGTCTGAAAAGAATATGGGCCCCGTTCCCAAGACGATCATCTTCCTGACCGCGGACGCGTATGGCGTTTTGCCTCCAATCGCGCGCCTGACGCCGGATCAGGCCATGTACCACTTCCTGTCGGGTTACACGGCGCGTGTCGCTGGCACAGAAATCGGCGTGACCGAGCCTGAAGCAACATTCTCCACCTGCTTTGGCGCGCCATTCATGCCGCGTCACCCAAGCATCTATGGCAATCTGCTGAAAGAGCGGATCGCCAAGGGTGCGGTACAATGCTGGTTGGTCAACACCGGCTGGACGGGCGGAAAAGCAACGATGCCCGGCATCAGCCGCATGCCTATCAAGGCCACACGCGCCTTGCTCAACGCTGCGCTGGACGGAAGCCTGAATAATGCAGAATTCCGTAAGGATCAGAATTTTGGTTTTGAATTCCCGGTCGCAGTTCCAGGTGTCGACAGCGGAATCCTAGATCCGCGCGAAGCTTGGGCGGACAAGGCGAAATATGATGTGACCGCGCGCGGACTTGCTCAGCAGTTCGTCGACAACTTCGCGCAATTTGCAGATCATGTCGACGAAGGTGTAAGGCAGTCGGCACCAAAGGTCGCTTAACCCGTCCGGACATAATCGGACAACGCAGAAGGTCCGATGATGTCCGAATATTCTATGCGCCTGTTTGAAGATGACGCCGCAATCGTCGCGATCGGCGAAGGCTTGCTTGCGCGCACCTTGCCACGCGCGCATTGGACGCATGAAGCGCATCTGGCGGCATGTACTTGGCTGGTGCGCAATCGGCCGGATATCGCGATTGAGCGTGAACTGCCCGCCATTATTTCGGCGTACAACGAAGCCATGGGCGGCGTGAATGACGACACCCAAGGCTATCACGACACGATTACGCAAGTCTATATCGCTGGCGTTAAGGCACATCTTGCCGAGGTTGGGATGCAGGTGCCGTTGCACGAGGCGGTGAACGCTCTGCTGCTTTCCCACCGGGGACGCAGGGACCTGCCGCTTCAGTTTTATTCGAAGGAGCGGCTGTTTTCGGTGCACGCGCGGCGGGGCTTTATCGAGCCCGACCGCGCGAGCCTTGACCTTATTTAAAGAGCGTCGGGTTCAGAAAAAAACGGACCGATTGCGTCCTTCGATCAGTCAAGACCGCCTTCGACCAACAACACCGCGCCGTCAGCGCCTGTGACGCGCACACGGGATCCGATTGCGGCATCGACTCCGCGGGCGGACCAGACGCTGTCGCCCACCTTGACGCGGCCATGGCCGTTTGTGATCGCTTCAACCACGGTCACGATTTCACCCGTCAGCCGCGCGCCACGGTCGTTCAACTTTGCGTCTTCGGTCTCGATGGGGTTGTCGTGCAGAAATTTCTTACCCGCAAAGACCGTCAACACCGACAATGTCGCAAACATGGCAACCTGATAGGCGACGGTGATGGGGAGGAAGTAATCGAGCCCACCGACAATCAACGCGGCAAGGCCAAGCCACATCAGGAAGAAACCGGGCGCAACCATTTCGGCGACCCCGAGTAGCAGCCCCAGCGAGAGCCAGAACCAGTGGGTTGAAATTGTGTCGAGCCATTCTGCCATGTCTTACTCCGTAATCTCGATGTCTAAACTGCAGATCTTACCGTAGCCCTGAGCCGTCAGTGCGCGCGCGATGACGAAAGTCGACGGGCGCGTGCCGGTGGAGCGCAGCGTCTGTCTTACAGGCGTCCCTCGACGGGCACAATCGCCTTGCGATTGTTGCTCAGCACTTCGGGCTTTGTCTCCGCCCCACACGCCTCACTTTTCTTTGGGTGCAAGCGCTTCCTTGGCCAATTCGCCGATTCCGCCCAGCGTGCCGATCAACTGTGTGGCTTCTACAGGGAATAAGATGGTTTTTGCATTGGGTGATGTTGCGAACTGGCTGATCGCTTCGGTATATTTCTGCGCGATGAAGTAATTCAGCGCCTGCGTGCCCGATGTCGCGATGGAATCGGAGACCATGACTGTTGCCTTCGCCTCGGCCTCTGCTTCGCGTTCGCGGGCTTCGGCGTCACGGAATGCCGCTTCCTTGCGGCCCTCGGCCTGAAGGATTGCGCCCTGCTTTTCGCCTTCAGCGCGCAGGATTTCTGCGGCGCGCATACCTTCTGCTTCAAGGATTTGCGCACGCTTTTCACGCTCGGCCTTCATCTGCCGCGCCATCGCGTTGGAGATATCAGCCGGCGGGCGAATATCTTTCACCTCGACGCGCGTGATTTTGACACCCCATGGGCTCGTTGCGTGGTCCACCACCGACAGCAGGCGGCCATTGATATCGTCGCGCTTTGACAAGGTTTCATCAAGGTCCATGCTGCCCATCACGGTACGCAGGTTGGTTGTCGTGATTTGCATGATGGCGACGTAGAGGTCGGACACTTCATATGCGGCTTTGGCTGCGTCGAGCACTTGAAAGAAAACCACGGCGTCAACGCCTACCATGGCGTTGTCCTTGGTGATGATCTCTTGTCCGGGAATGTCGAGAACTTGTTCCATAACATTCACCTTGCGGCCAACGCGATCAAAGAACGGAATGATGACGGTAAGCCCGGGTTGCGCGGAATAGGTATAACGCCCGAACCGTTCAATTGTGAAAACAAAGCCTTGCTGCACAACGGTCACGCCCATCATCACAAAAATGATGACGATCAGCGCGAGTAAGCCGAAAAAATATTCCATAGAACGCTCTCCCTTTTAAGAGTGAGCTGTAATCCTGTGGGTTTAACAAATAGTTTCATGAAAACGATCGTGGGGGTTTACCATTTTATCGCGTTTACGCAGGGAGCATGCGCAGGCCGACAAAATGGGAGCGAACATGGATATCTTGCAGCAACTGAAATTTACGCGGTCGGCGCTCTATATGCCGGCGTCCAATGCACGCGCGTTGGAAAAGGCGCGGTCGCTTGATGCAGATATGCTGATCATTGATTTGGAAGATGCCGTCCCGCATGAGTCAAAGGCGGATGCGCGTGCGGCAGCTGTGCAATATGCCGCAGACGGCGTCGCAGGCAAAATAATTGCCATACGGGCAAACGGCGCGGACAGCGTATATCATGCCGACGACATCGCCGCTTTGGCGCAAAGCCGCGCGAACGTCATTGTTGTACCTAAGGTCGAAGGTCCGGACGACATACCCGATGCTGGCAAACCCATATTGGCGATGATCGAAACGCCAAAGGGATTATATGCCGCGCGCGAGATTGCGGCGCACCCCATGGTTGCGGGATTGATTGCGGGCACAAATGACATTGCGGCGGAAACCGGTATTCGGCCCGGTCCATTGCGCGAAGGGCTAGAACTCGCGCTGCAGACCATCGTGCTCGCGGCATCTGCATCGGGCAAGCCGCGTTTTGACGGCGTGTGCAACCGGCTGGATGACATGAGCGGCTTCGATGCCGAATGCCGCCAAGGCGCAACTTATGGCTTCACGGGCAAAACGCTCATTCACCCCAATCAAATTGCGATCGCCAATCAGGCCTTTGGTGCCGATGCCGCTGCGGTGGCTGAGGCGGAGGAATTAATTGCGGCGAGCCGAGGGGGTGCGCAGCGATTTAAGGGTCGCATGATTGAATCGATGCATGTAGATGAAGCGAAATTAACGATAGAGCGTTCCCGACATAGGACGGGTGCCGCTCCCTCGTAGTCCGGAGCGATCATTTATGCGTCTTGCCCATTTTGCAGTCTTTGTCAGCTTTGCAGCAATGTCCGTGGGTTCGGTGCACGCCAAAGCGGTGAGCGAAGCGGACCTGCGCGCACATATCGAAATTTTGGCGAGTGATGCGTTTGAAGGCCGTAAACCCGGCACGGAGGGCGAGGCAAAAGCCGTTCAGTATATTGCGCAGCAATGGGCGACATCAGGTTTAAAGCCCGCGGCGACAGACGGCGGCTGGTTTGATGCCGTTCCCTTGATTCAGCGAGGGCAGGGCATTGCGGAATATGCATTTACGGCCAAGGGCCGCAAACTGCGGATTGTTTCCCAAGAAATCATCCTAATTGGTAAACAGGTGGATTATGCGCGCAATGATTTGCCGCTTATTTTTACCGGTGCAGGCGTCAAGGCCGACGGTTCGGTTGCTGCAGATGTTGCGGGAAAAGCGGCCCTTGTGCTGTTTGACGCCGAAAATGTGCCGAACAATATGAAGTCACCCCGTGCGCGGCGCGAAGCGCTTATCGCCGCAGGGGCGGAGGCTGTTATCTTCATTGGTGACGGGCAAGGAAGTTGGCCTTCACTGCGGCGTTCGTTGCTGTCGCGTCCCATCGCACTTGAGAGCCGCGAAAAGCGCGCGCCGATGGAAGGGGCGATTAGCGCCGAGTTTGCGGTCGCGATGATAACCGCCGCCGGGCAAGATTGGGACAAATTGCGCGCACATGCCAAGGCCAGCGATTATGCGGGCGAGCCGCTTGGCATTGACGCAGATTTCAAAGTCACGACGGACATTTACCGGTTCAACAGCTCAAATGTTGTTGGCAAGATTGCTGGTCGGAAAAAGGGCAGCGGCGCTGTTTTGTTTATGGGGCATTGGGACCATTTGGGTATTTGCGCGCCAGAGGGTGCGCCTGACCGGATTTGTAATGGTGCCGTGGACAATGCCAGCGGAATTGCCGTGCTGAACGAAATCGCGGAAAGCTTGGCGAAGAAAAAGCATGATCGCGATATTTATTTTGTAGCGACGACTGCGGAAGAGAGCGGCCTATTGGGTGCTTATGCGTTCGCCGAAAAGCCAGCTTTGCCGCTTGATCAAATCGTGATTTCCCTAAACGTTGATACAATCGCGATTGCGCCGCGCGGATCAAAGGTTGCGATCATCGGGCGTGGAACCACTCCGTTGGATGCAACGGTTGAGGCGGTGGCGAAAAAGACGGGTAGGGCGATTGAAAGCTCAACTGACGCAAATGCGTTTATCCAAAGGCAGGACGGCTGGGCACTCACGCAAAAGGGTGTGCCTGCGCTCATGGTCGGTGGCTCGTTCGCCGATCTTGAACTGATGCAAAAGTTTCTAGGCAGCGATTATCACGGCCCTGAAGATGAGCTTACGGATAAGACCGAGCTTGGCGGCGCAGCGGATGACGCTGACTTGCACATTGCGCTTGGCCGCTATTTTGCGGATGCCAGAAAATATAAATCCAAGAAGGCTGGCGAATAAGGCGCTTACTGTTTACATGGGCCGCCACGAATCAAAGCTTAAAGCGGTGGCACAATGAAAGAAATTTCCCTCGGACTTACATTTGACGACGTGCTGTTGCAGCCCGGGGCATCGGACATTTTGCCAAGCCAGGCCGACACCCGCACACAGCTGACCAAAAGCATATCACTGAACATTCCAGTGCTATCGTCGGCAATGGACACCGTCACCGAAGCACGCATGGCAATCGTCATGGCGCAGCTGGGCGGCATTGGCGTTCTGCACCGCAACCTAAGCATCGAAGAACAGTGCGCTGCGGTGCGTCAGGTCAAGCGTTTTGAGAGCGGCATGGTCGTGAACCCCATCACCATCGCACCCGAAGCGACCTTGGCGGAAGCGCAAGCATTGATGTCGGCGCATTCCATCTCCGGCATCCCGGTCGTTGAGGCGAGCGGTAAACTCGCTGGCATCTTGACCAATCGTGACGTGCGCTTTGCCGGAAATCCGGCGCAGCCTGTGTCCGAGTTGATGACGCATGAAAATCTCGCCACGGTTGCATCGTCGGTCACGCAGGAAGAAGCGCGCCGTTTGTTGCATCAGCGGCGCATCGAAAAGCTTTTGGTCGTCGATGACGCCTATCATTGCATCGGTTTGATTACCGTAAAGGATATCGAGAAGGCTGTTCTATATCCCAACGCAACAAAGGATGGCACAGGACGCTTGCGCGTCGCTGCGGCGACGACTGTCGGCGAAAAGGGAATGGCCTATACCAAGGCGCTGATTGACGCGGAGTGTGACCTCATCGTCGTCGACACGGCGCATGGCCATAGCGCGATGGTTGCGGCTGCGGTTGCAGAGATCAAGCGCATGGCACCTGAAGTTCAGGTCGTGGCCGGAAATGTCGCGACGGCTGCGGCGACACGTGCGCTGATTGATGCGGGCGCGGATGGTATCAAGGTCGGTATCGGCCCAGGCTCGATCTGCACCACCCGCGTTGTCGCTGGTGTTGGCGTACCGCAATTGACTGCGGTTATGGAGTCAGCGGCCGAAGCTGCAAAGTCGGGCATTCCAATCATCGCCGATGGCGGATTGCGGACATCTGGCGACTTGGCGAAAGCACTTGCCGCCGGGGCATCATCGGTGATGGTCGGCTCGCTGTTGGCGGGAACCGAGGAAGCACCGGGCGAAACATTCCTGTATCAAGGGCGTGCGTATAAAAGCTATCGCGGCATGGGCAGCGTTGGCGCGATGGCGCGTGGATCTGCCGACCGCTATTTCCAGCAGGACATTAAGGACCAGCTTAAACTCGTTCCAGAAGGCATTGAAGGGCAGGTGCCTTTCAAGGGCCCCGCACGCGACGTCATTCATCAACTTGTCGGCGGCGTTAAAGCAGCTATGGGTTATACCGGTTCGCGCACGATTGCGGACCTTCAGGAACGCGCGCAGTTTGTGCGCATCACCAATGCCGGATTACGGGAAAGCCATGTACATGACGTTACAATCACGCGGGAAGCTCCAAATTATCCGACGCGTTGAGGCATGAGACCTGCTGCTCGCCTGCAGTCAGCCATTGAATTGGTTGACCAAATCATCCTTTCCGCACGTGATGGCGGCGCTTCTGCTGACCAGCTTGCAAAGCGCTTTTTCGCCGAGCGGCGTTATGCCGGCTCGAAAGACCGCCGTGCTGTCCGCGATTTGGCTTGGGGCGCTATCCGCCGCTTCGGCAAAAGGCCAGCGACGGCGCGGTCTGCCTTTGTGGCAATGGCAGATGCCGATCCGGAACTGGCGGCACTGTTCGACGGCACCGATTATGGTCCAGCGGCGATTGAGCCCGGCGAAGCGCGATCAACCGGTGGCGGGCTGCCCAAATGGATCAAGCCTTTGTTTTCCGCCCATGTTGACGAGGCCGAGCAAGCAAGCCTGCTTGACCGCGCCCCCATGGACTTGCGCGTGAATGCGTTGAAGGCAAGCCGCGCCGAAGTATCGGCGACTTTTCCCGACGCTGAAGTCCTTCCGCATCTCGAATATGCGCTCCGCCTGCCGGGCGGGACTGCGATCGACAGCCACCTTGCGGTGGAAGACGGTTTGGTTGAGATTCAGGATCTGGGAAGCCAGCTGATTGTAGAGGCATGTCAGGCAAAGGGTGCTGGCACGGTGCTTGACCTGTGCGCTGGTGCTGGTGGCAAAACCCTCGCGCTCGCCGCCGCGATGCGAAATCAGAGACGGTTGATCGCAACGGACACAAACCGCAACCGGCTGGACCAATTGAAGCCACGGGCCAACCGGTCGGGTGCCACCAATATCGAAACGCGCTTGCTCAATCCGGGCAAGGAAAAAGAGATGCTGTCCGAATTTATCGGCGCCTGCGACCTCGTCCTCATTGACGCACCCTGTTCGGGAAGCGGCACATGGCGGCGCAATCCCGAGACGCGGTGGCGTTTGGATGCGGCGCGGTTGAAGCGCGTTGTTGATGAACAGGCGAAGCTGTTGGACATTGGCGCCGACATGGTCGTGCGTGGCGGGCATTTGGTTTATGCCGTGTGCTCGCTCATTGAAAGCGAAGGCAAGGGCCAAGTGGCTGCGTTCTTAAAATCGCATTCGGGCTGGCGCGCTGCAGATACGGGCGTATCCATGGGGCGTGCCGACGGCGATGGGGTGTTGTTGACCCCGCTTCATGATGGCAGCGATGGATTCTTCTTCGCGAGGCTCCAAAAGCTGTGATAGCGTTACGCTCTAAACGGATATGGATACTATTTATGCGCTTTTCTCCCGCGGCTATTGCCCTGTCACTCACCTTAGCGGTTATGTCGAGCGCGAGCATTGGCGGACGCGCGGATGATGATATCGACGCTCGCTCTATAGCCCTGATGCAGACGGGTGACCAGGAATCGGCCGCTGGACGGTTCGACAATGCCATTAGCTGGTATGAATCCGCACTTGCGGTCGACCCACGCAACCGCCCTGCATATATTGCGATGGCCCGCGCAGTGAAGGCCCAGGGACTGAATGGTAAAGCGATCCGCTTTTACACCGAAGCGTTGGAGCTTGAGCCCAATGATCAAATTGCATTGGCCGAGCAGGCAGATGCTATGATTGCCAAGGGTGCAATTGAGCAAGCGGGCAAGAATATTGCGCGGCTGAAAACATTATGTCGTGCGGACTGCAGCGCTGTTGACCGGCTTGCGCTTGCATCCAGCAAGGCGAGCGAAAAACCGCAAATGCAGGCCAGTGCAGCCGATACGAAACCAAGCGTCGCTAGCGTGCCGGCTCCGCAACCCAATTAAGGGCGCGGATGCGTTCAGCACGCTGAACGGCGTCAAATTAGGTCTACAAACTCCGCGAGAATATTCTCGTACAGCCGCTTTTTGAACGGCACGATCAGTTGCGGCAATTGCTGTGCATCGATCCACTGCCACTTGCTAAATTCCTGATGCGACGTTTCGATGTTGATATCGGCATCGGTCCCTTTGAAGCGCATCAAAAACCAATGCTGGCGTTGCCCGCGATATTTGCCCTTCCAAATGCGGCCAATCATATCATCGGGTAAGTCGTAGAAATGTTCATCGCGGCTGCGCGCAAGAATATCGACCAAATCGGCGCGCACGCCGGTTTCTTCGAACAACTCGCGCAGCGCCGCAGTTTCTGCATCCTCACCATCGTCGATGCCCCCTTGCGGCATTTGCCATGCATCGGTTCCGACGGGGCTGTCCAAGCGTTGCCCGACAAAAATCTTCCCCTGCATATTGGCGAGCATGATGCCCGCACAGGGACGGTACGGTAAATCTTCCAAAGATATGCTCATGCTGTTGCCACCACTTCTGCAAGCAGGTCTTTCAGCGCGGCGATATTGCCCTCGATGTCCGATTGGACCGATGGGATGGCCTGACGGATGTTGATATGCCCGTGAATATTGCCCTCGGCACTGCGATGTTCAACGCGCACGCCGTCCTGCTTCAGCTTTTGAACATAAGCGATGCCTTGGTCGCGCAATGGATCAAGGCTTGCGGTGGTAACAAGGCTCGGCGGCATGCCCTGCTGGCTGAAATTCAACGGCTCGGAACGATAGTCTCCGGGCGTCGCTGCGTGGCCTTCGCCGAAATAGGCCATTGCTTCTTCGGTGAGCAAATAGCCGTTGGCAAATTCGCGCATACTCGGCCAATCGGCATCGAGCGTGACGACGGGGTAAATCGGATGCTGCACCAACACAGGCACGGCCGCAGGACGGTCGCGAAGTGCCATTGTCGTCACGATCGTTAGGTTGCCGCCAGCACTGTCGCCCGACGTGATGAGCCCAGTCACTTGCCGTCCAAGCTCCGCAGGGCTCGTGGCAATCCAGCGCGTTGCGGCTTCGCAATCTTCGGCTGGGGCAGGGAATGGATGTTCGGGTGACAGCCGGTAATCGATGGAGATGACCGGCAAATCGAGGAGGCGCGCAACTTCTGCGCAATAGGGTTCATAGGTATACAGGCTGCCGATAACGAATCCGCCGCCATGGTAAAACACCATGACAGGGCCGGCTTCGCGCTCTTCCCGGCTGTCATACAGTCGCGCGGGAATGTTTCCGGCGGGGCCAGGAATCGATAAATCGCGAATAACCGCCAGTTCGCCAACGGGTGCATCCGCAACGTCGCGCATCGCAGCGGTCATCGCGCGTGCGTCATCAACGGGCACTTGCCAAAATTTAGGGCCGGGTACCGCGTTCAGAAATTGCAGAAACAATGCCACGTCTGGACGGACATAAGGGGGGGTATCGGTCATCGCGTTCTCCATTTCTGCCGCTTCCTAGGGTGGCTTGGGCAATGCGTCCAGCATATCCACCTATAGTTTTTCTAACATTGCAGTGCGCGGCGAATGGGATTAGGCGAAAAGGCAATAAAGTTGCAATTAAAGACGGGCTAGAACGCATGGCTACGGCATTCAAAGACGAACAGACGAGTGGACATACTCCAGTGCAAAGCGACGCAGTTGTTGTGCGCTTTGCCGGGGACAGCGGCGACGGCATGCAGTTGACCGGAGGGCAGTTTACGCTGTCGTCGGCACTGGCGGGCAATGACTTTGCCACATTCCCTGATTTTCCTGCCGAAATCCGCGCACCTATCGGGACGCTTTTCGGTGTGTCGGCGTTTCAGATTAACTTTGGTTCGTCCGCAATTGATACCGCTGGCGACCAGCCGGACGTGCTGATTGCAATGAACCCCGCCGCACTGAAAACCAATGTCGGGTCATTGCGCGAAGGTGGTTTGATTATCGCGGACACAGGCGAGTTTAACCAGCGCAACCTGGATAAGGCCAAATATACCACCAACCCGTTTGAAGATGGCAGCCTTGCGAAATGGCAAGTGCTGGCGTTCGACATCAGCGCGCTGACGCTGGAAGCCGTCAAGCCGTTTGGCATGGGCAACAAAGACGCGTTGCGTTGTAAGAATATGTGGACGCTTGGCCTTGCTTTGTGGATGTTCGACCGTGATCGTCAGCCGATCATCGATTGGCTGAACGCGAAATTTGCCAAGAATCAGGTTTTGGCCGACGCTAATATCGCGGCGCTGAATGCTGGTCATGCTTATGGTGAGACGGCTGAATTGGCCGGACCACTCAAGCAATATCATGTCGACGCCGCGCCTGCGCCTGCGGGTCTGTACCGGACGGTGACGGGCGCTGAATCCATTTCTTATGGCTTGGTCGCTGGCGCACAACTCGCTGGCCTCAAGATGTTCTTCGGCGGATACCCCATCACGCCAGCATCCGCGATCTTGCATCACCTCAGCCGCTTGAAAGAATATGGGATCACCACATTCCAGGCAGAAGATGAAATTGCGGCGATTTGTTCGGCCATCGGCGCAAGCTATGCGGGGCAGTTGGGCGTTACCAGCTCATCCGGCCCCGGCATCGCGTTGAAGGGTGAGGCTATGGGCCTTGCCATCATGACCGAGCTTCCCTTGGTGATCGTCAACAGCCAGCGTGGCGGGCCTTCGACGGGCCTGCCAACCAAGACCGAGCAGTCCGATCTGTATCAGGCAGTGTATGGCCGCAACGGTGACGCACCGATGCCTGTGATCGCAGCGCGCTCACCGGTTGATTGCTTTGACTGCGCGGTCGAAGCTGTGCGGATTGCGGTTGAATATATGACGCCGGTGATGCTGCTTACCGATGGCTACATCGCCAACGCGGCTGAGCCTTGGCTGGTGCCCGATCTGGAAGAGTATAAGCCATTCCCGGTCGAGTTTCTGGAAAGCGTGCCCGAAGATGGCTTCAAGCCCTATGCGCGCGACCATAAGTTGAAGCGCCCATGGGTGAAGCCCGGCACGCCCGGATTACTGCACCGCATTGGTGGTATCGAAAAAGAAGTCGATACCGGCCACATCAACTATGCACCCGCCAACCACCAGGCGATGACCGACATCCGTTCGGCCAAGGTAAATAATGTCGCCGACAGCATTCCCGACCAGATCGTCGAGCAGGGCGCAGCAGGCGCGAAGCTTGCTGTCGTTGGTTGGGGTTCAACCTATGGACCCATCAAGCAAGCTGTGCGTCGCAAGCGCGCAGAAGGCGTCGATGTCGCACATGTCCATATTCGCCATATCTGGCCCATGGCCAAAAACATGGCCGAGTTGCTGAAGAGCTTTGACAAGGTCATCGTGCCCGAAATGAACACGGGCCAGTTGAAGACCATATTGCGTGACCAGTTCCTTGTGGATGCGCAGCCCGTGAACAAAGTGTCCGGTCAGCCATTTACTATCGCCGAAATTGAAGCCGCGATTGGGAGTGCTTTATAATGAACGATATGACCCCCGTTAAAGCGACAACGCCCAAGGATTGGGAAACCGACCAAGAAGTTCGCTGGTGCCCCGGCTGTGGTGACTATGCGATTTTGAAGGCGGTGCAGCGCACCATGCCTGAAATCGGTGGCACGCCTGAAAATACCGTGTTCATCAGCGGCATCGGCTGCTCTTCGCGCTTCCCATATTATATGGAAACCTATGGCTTCCACACCATTCACGGTCGCGCGCCTGCGGTTGCGACGGGTGTAAAGCTCGCCAATCCAGGCCTTGATGTGTGGATTATCACGGGCGATGGCGATGCGTTGTCGATCGGCGGAAACCACACGATGCATTTGCTGCGCCGCAATCTGGATTGCCAGATCATGCTGTTCAACAATGAAATTTACGGCCTGACGAAGGGGCAATATTCGCCAACATCGCGCGTTGGCACCAACAGCCCATCGACCCCTTATGGCTCGGTTGACCGTCCAGCAACGCCATGTGCATTTGCGCTGGGTTCAGGCGCTCGGTTTGTTGCGCGTGGCTTTGACGTGTCGAAAAATCTGCCTGACGTGCTGAAAGCGGCGCACGCCCATCGCGGTGCGGCGTTCATCGAAATCTTCCAGAACTGCATTGTATATAACAAGGACGTGTTTGAAGACTTCGCTGCGCCAAAGGGTGCCGACGGCCATCAACTCTGGCTGCGTAATGGTGAACCGATGTTGTTCGGCAGCGAAAAGTCCGGCGGTACCAAAGGCATAGCGCTCGACAATGTTGGCCTGACGCTGAAGGTTGTCGATGTCGTTGATGGCGATTGGCAGAGCGCGGGCGTCATCGTCCATGACGTGACCAACCGTTCGCTCGCGCACATGCTTGTGGAAATGCCATTTGGCGAATTCCCCATGGCACTCGGCGTCCTGTACGACGATCCACGTCCGACCTTTAACGACGCCGTCATCGCGCAAAACGAGTCGGCCAGCGCAGGTAAAGCACCTGATCTCGGTAAGCTGTTGGCAAAGGGACAAACTTGGACGGTGGCCGAGGGCCATCCCGAGACTTAATTGATTTTCACGCAGAGGCGCAGGGTCCGCAGAGATTTCAAATTTCTGCTCGGTGAACTCTGCGCCTTTGCGTGAACAAAATAGTTTATGGCGATAACGCCGTATTGCCATTTGGGCTTTGCTACGCCAGCTAACCCGCATGGATAATCTCACACATAGCCTTGTTGGCGCGCTCATCGGGCAGATGGGGTTGAAGCGTCGGACTGGCCTTGCCATGCCAACGCTGATTATTGCCGCGAATATCCCCGATATTGACGTCGTGGCGGTTTTGCTGGGCGGGCAGCAGCATTTGGCGATCCGGCGCGGCCTCACGCACGGCCCAATCGCGATGCTGGTGCTGCCGCTGATGTTGTGGGGCATCATGCTGTGGTTCGATCGCTGGCAAGAAAAACGCGGAAAGCGGCCTGAGACAAGGTTGCCGGTACATAAGGGCTGGTTGTTGGCGCTGGCTTATGTTGGATGCTTGAGCCACCCGCTCTTTGACTGGTTCAACAGTTACGGGATCCGTTTGCTTGAACCATTTTCGAGCCAATGGTTTTATGGCGATACGTTATTCATCATCGATATCTGGCTGTGGGCTGCGCTGATATGCGGCGTTTGGGTTTCGCTCCGCCGCGAACGTAAGGGGCGCGCAAACTGGCGCGTGCCTGCGTTGGCTAGTTTTGCCGCCATTTGCGCATATATCTTAGCCAACGGGCTCATCACGGGCAGGGCGGAGCAATTGACCGCCCAAGCCGTTCAGAAAAAGCATAAGATTATGCCGGCTCTGGTTGTCGCAAACCCTGTGCCTGTGCAATTTTGGAAGCGTGAAATGCTGTGGCGCGACGACAGATATTATGGGCAAGGCACGTACACGCCGTTTCATGGCGCGCGCATCGATAACGTTGTGCGCCCCCATTATATGGGACGCGAAGATGCCAAGGCTTTTGAGGCACATATCGTCCGCGGCTCGCCCCTGTTGTTTTGGTCACGTATGCCCGTGGCCGAGATTGTCGGCGACGGTGCGAAAAAGACGTTGAAGGTTTCCGACCAGCGCTTTTCTGACCCGCTGGTTGGCGACCGATTTAGCATGTTCTTTCCCATTGGAGTTGAAAGCAAATGACGGCCCCAATAATCGTTTGGCTGCGCCGTGACCTGCGTCTTGCGGACCAAGCTGCGATTGCAGCCGCAGTGGCAAGTGGCGCGCCGGTTATCCCCGTCTACATCCTTGATGACGACACGCCAAAGCATCGCAAGATGGGCGCGGCGTCGCGCTGGTGGTTGCACCATAGCCTGACGGCGCTTGACGCCGATTTGCGGGCATTGGGTTCGCGTTTGATCCTACGCGCCGGAAAATCCGATGACGTTTTATGCGCACTCGCTGAAGAGACCGGCGCGTCGGCCATTCACTGCATGCGGCATTACGAACCATGGTGGCGGAATGCGGAAAAGGCTGTCGCAAGTGGACTTGGGGCAGGGTGCGCATTTGTCTGCCACGACGGCAACTATCTGCTTCCCGCAGGCAGTGTCACAACAGGCAGCGGCGGGCAGTACAAGATTTACACGCCATTCATGCGCGCGCTTTGGCAGCATATGCCGCCCGCCGTGCCATTGGCAGCACCCGCGCACGTCGCTGCGCCCCAGACATGGCCAGAGAGCGACAATATCGATGATTGGGCCCTGTTGCCCACCGAACCCGATTGGTCCGGCGCTATGGCCGATATGTGGACCCCGGGTGAGGCCGGTGCGCGCGAACGGCTTGAGGCCTTTGGCGACAAGGCCAAATTTTATGACGAGAAACGCAATCTGCCATCGGTGGCGGGTTCGTCATTCCTGTCGCCGCATCTGCACTTTGGCGAGATTTCGCCGGCTGCGTGCTGGCACGCGACAATGCATGCGGGCGGGTCTGTTGATGTGTTTTTGAAAGAACTGGTGTGGCGGGACTATGCACAAAATGTGATCGTCCAGATGCCGGAATATGGCGGGAAAAATGCCCGCGATGCCTTCGACAGGTTGCCGTGGCGCGATCTATCCGATCCAGCGGTAAAGGCCGATTTCGTGGCATGGACCAAGGGCCGGACAGGTTATCCAATCGTCGATGCCGGGATGCGGCAATTATGGGCGACCGGATGGATGCACAACCGCGTGCGGATGATTGCGGCGTCGTTCCTGGTCAAACATCTGCTGATTGATTGGCGCGAGGGCGAAAAATGGTTCTGGGATACGCTGGTCGATGCCGATTACGGCAGCAACAGCGTCAATTGGCAATGGACTGCGGGGACGGGCGTAGACAGCAACATGTTCGTGCGCATCATGGCGCCATTGTCGCAGTCAGAGAAATTCGACGGCGCACGTTACATCCGCGAATGGGTGCCGGAACTTGCTGGCTTGCAAGAGCCGTATATTCATGACCCCGACGAATATGGCGCACGGCCGAAAAGCTATCCGCGCAAAATCATTGGCCACAAAGCCGCGCGTGAGCGTGCGTTAAAGGCGCATGAGGTCGTGAAAGGGTAACCAAAACGGTGCCGGTTATCCAATTGGTATCGTCATCCTGAACTTGTTTCAGGTTCTTACTTTTCCAAGGTTGTTTTGATTAAGACCCTGAAACAAGTTCAGGGTGACAGCGATATTTCTAGCCCTCGACGACAAGCCTGTGCCCGGTCTCAAACTCGGTCGTCAGCATCGCGACTATCGCATCGGCAACAACCGATGGTTCCTTGACCGTCGCCGGGTCTTCGCCTGGATAGGCCTTTGCGCGCATTTGGGTGCGCGTACGGCCCGGATCCACGATGGCCGTGCGCACGGCGGACAGGTTCTTCACTTCCTCGCCATAGCTGGACACCAGCGTTTCGAGCGCGGCCTTTGAAGCGCCATAAGCGCCCCAGAATGCGCGCGGTGCCGCTCCAACCGAGGATGTCAGCGCGACGAGGCGACCGGCATCTGATTTGCGTAACAACGCATCGAATGACGCAATCAGCACCTGCTGCGCAGTTACATTTAGCGTGAACAAACGCGCGAATTCTGCGCCATCAATGGCTGGAACCGGCGCGAGCGTGCCGAGCATCGCGGCATTTAATACCAAGACGTCGAGCTTACCCCAACGTTCGGTCACTGCTGTGGCGAGCCGAGCGATGCTGTCGCCGTCGGTGAGGTCCAAGGGGGCAATTGTCGCATTGCCACCTGCGTTGAATATCGCGTCTTCAACGGCTTCTAAGTCTTTGGCGGTGCGCGCTGTAATGATGACATGTGCGCCTTGCGCCGCGAGCGCCTTCGCCGTTGCCGCACCAATCCCGCGGCTTGCGCCCGTAATCAGCGCCACTTTGCCTTCAAATAGCTTCGTCATGATTTATGCAGACTTCCGTTCGCCCAGCATCATGAGGTCACCCGATTCATGCTCCTCATGGTCGGTGAGGGTGGTGGGATAGTCGCCGGTAAAACACGCATCGCAATATTGCGGTTGGTTTTTGTTGCGCGAATCTTCGCCCAACGCGCGGTACAGCCCGTCGATGGAGAGAAACGCGAGGCTGTCGGCCTGAATAAACTGCCGCATTTCTTCCACGTCCATGCGGCTCGCGAGCAATTTGGAGCGTTCCGGCGTATCGACGCCATAAAAGCAGCTGTTCATCGTTGGCGGGCTTGCAATACGCATATGCACTTCAGCAGCGCCCGCTTCACGCATCATCTGAACGATCTTGAGCGAGGTCGTACCACGCACGATGGAATCGTCGATAAGGACGATCTTTTTGCCCGCAACCAGATTGCGGTTCGCATTATGCTTCAGCTTCACGCCCAAATGGCGAACGCCATCGCCCGGCTGAATGAACGTACGGCCAACATAATGTGACCGGATAATACCCAGCTCGAACGGAATCTTTGCCGCCTCGGCATAGCCAATGGCTGCAGGGGTGCCGCTGTCGGGCACAGGAATAACATAATCGACATCGACGCCATTTTCGCGCGCGAGTTCTGCGCCAATGGCCTTGCGGACCGAATAGACGCTGATGCCTTCAACAATGGAATCGGGCCGTGAGAAATACACATGCTCGAAAATGCAGGGGCGTTGCGAAACCGGGATGAACGGCTTGTGCGACTGAATTTCGCTACCATGCACCACAACCAATTCGCCCGGTTCAACCGAACGGATGAATTCCGCGCCAACAATATCGAGCGCAACGGTTTCCGATGCGAAGATTATCGTATCCCCAAGCTTACCCATGACCAATGGCCGGATGCCCAACGGATCGCGGCATGCGATCATGCCCTCGGTGGTCAGGCAGATGAGCGAATAGGCGCCCTCAACACGCTTCAGCGCATCAATCAGGCGGTCCAGCAACGTGCGGTAACCCGACGTCGCTACCAAATGAATGATGACTTCCGTGTCAGATGATGACTGGAATATCGAACCGCGGCGGACAAGGTCACGGCGCAATGCAACCGCATTTGAAATATTGCCGTTATGCGCGACCGCAAATCCGCCGGTGGCAAGGTCAGCATATAAGGGCTGCACATTACGGAGCGATGTTTCGCCCGTTGTTGAATAGCGGACATGGCCAATGGCGCTGCTTCCGCCAAGGCCGTTGATGATTTCATCGCGGTCAAAATTGCCCGCAACATGGCCCATGGCACGGTGCGTGTGAAATTCATGGTCGTCGTAACTTGTGATGCCGGCGGCTTCCTGGCCACGATGCTGAAGCGCATGTAGGCCAAGCGCAACCATCGCTGAAGCACCTTCGGCGTCATAGACACCAAAAATCCCGCACTCCTCGCGAAGTTTGTCGTCATCAAATGGGTCGGTGGTCAGCATAATTCGAATCCCGCTGCTCGTCGCTGGCTGGCCTATAGGCAACGCGTCATCGATTGTCTCCCCCTTGTCGTAGCAATGTAACAAAGAAAATGTTGGCGGGGCACTTGCCCTTGCGTTAGGCCTTGGGAATGACCGACGAGATTGAGACAGGGCTTGCCCTCACACCCAAATTTGATGCCAACGGATTGTTGACCGCTGTCGTCACCGATGCGGCGGATGGCGCCCTATTGATGGTGGCGCATATGAACGCGGAGGCACTCGCCAAAAGCATAGAGAGCCGCACCGCGGTGTTTTATTCGCGCAGCCGTCAGCGGCTTTGGAAAAAGGGCGAAAGCAGCGGCAATGTCCTGCACATCTTCGATATGCGCATTGACTGCGATCAGGATGCCATTTGGATAATCGCAAAGCCACAAGGTCCGAGTTGTCATACCGGCGCCCGCAGCTGCTTTTATCGCAGGATAAACAAGGATGGATTGGAGCCAGTGTGACGCGCACGGCATTTCCAATCTTCGCGCTATGCGCGCTGTTGGCCGGGTGCGGCGATAGCGCCCTCACATCGACCCTTGGGTCGGACGCTGGCGCAACGCTGGACGCACGCGCGGTGGAGATGGGGGTACTTCCGAACCCGGATAAAATAGAATTTGCGGGCCGTTTTGAAACGCGCAGCGATCTTGGTATCGATAAATTCTGTGCGGTGAAAACCGATGCCGATCGCTTTCATATCGGTTTTCTTGCGGTCTTCGGGCCTGAAAGCAAATGCGAAGGGACGGGAACAGCGTCCGTTCAAGGCGATGAGGTTGAAATCACTTTGAACGATAAAGGTACTTGCACTTTCGCTGCCCGCTATGATGGCATTGAACTACGCTTTGCTGGTGCGGTTGAAAGCGGGTGCGCAAGCTATTGTTCAGAAAAAGCGAGCCTTTCCGGTACGCATTATTTTATGATTGAACCCGGCGATAATGCGGCCCGCAATACACTCGGCCGCGAAATCGAGCGCCTCTGCGGTTAAGGCCGCGGTATCGCGAAGCATGCTTGGCCCGATGCAGTCACCTTTGCGTGCCTGTGCATCCGAATAGAAAAGTCCGACATCCCGTTCCGTGTTAACCAATTTTTAGCGCTGTTCTGTCACATCCCCATTTCAAACATTTGCAAAAGGGGAATGATGTGAGGGTACTCGCATTAGCATCACAGAAGGGCGGGTCGGGCAAAACGACCCTGTCCGGCCATTTGGCGGTTCAGGCGCAGCTGGCGGGCGCGGGACCGGTTGTGCTTATCGATATCGATCCCCAGGGTTCTTTGGCCGATTGGTGGAATGAACGCGAAGCCGACCTTCCTGCGTTTGCGCAGACAACGGTGTCCCGCCTCGCCTCCGACCTTGCCGTATTGCGGCAGCAAGGTTTCAAACTGGCGGTGATTGATACGCCGCCCGCCATTACGATGGCTATCCAGAGTGTCATTTCGGTATCAGAGCTGATCGTCGTGCCGACGCGGCCAAGCCCGCATGACTTGCGCGCTGTCGGCGCCACCGTTGACCTGTGTGAGCGCGCTGGCAAGCCGCTCATCTTCGTTGTCAACGGAGCGACGCCAAAGGCACGGATTACTTCGGAAGCCGCGGTGGCACTGTCGCAGCACGGCACCGTCGCGCCGACTACGCTGCATCATCGCACCGATTTTGCTGCATCCATGATTGATGGCCGCACCGTGATGGAAATCGACCCCAATGGTCGGTCATCGCAAGAGGTTATCCACTTGTGGACATATATTTCCGACCGTCTCGAAAAGAATTTCCGGCGCACCGTTTTCAGTGCGCCGGCTGCCGTAAGCCATCAAATATCTGCTGCGCGTCCCATGGGTGGCTTCGGCCGCCGGGTCGTAGGTTAAGCGAAGGAAGGGCATAAAAATGGGTGAACCTAAACCAATCGCCTCGCTTTCGGGCATATTGCTGGCACGCAAAGGTCTGGCACGTCCCGCTATGCGTCGTTCAACAATGCTTTCCAGCAATGGCAACGCGGCAATGTCGCAAGAGGATCTGGGTTGGAACGATATGGGATATGATGTCGATCCCGATCCTACGACTCCGATGGATTATGACCACGGCTTTCACGGGGCTAACCCGCTTGCCGCGGCTGTTCCCGAAGTGAAGCATCAGCAAGATCGGCTCGCAGACGCACTTTTCGCTGACCTTGAACCGCAGGTTGGCTTCGACAACGAACCGCAGGTTGGCTTTGACAACTTTGCCGAGGAGCCGGAATCGCTGGTCGATGCACCGACTTTGGTTACCGTGACGCCGGAGCCTGTAACACCGCTCATTGCGCGTCGTGGCAGCACGGATGCGCCACGTTCGCGTGCCCGGTCAAAGCCTGGCTTGAAAGAGAAAGCAGCCTTCACCTTGCGTCTTGATAGCGACCGGCATTTGAAATTGCGGCTGGCATGCGCTGTGCGCCACCAGTCGGCGCAACAGCTTGTGACCGATGCGCTTGATGCACTTCTCGGATCCATGCCGGAAATTGATGACCTCGCGTCCCATCTTCCTGCGAAAAAACACTGATGCCTATATTTAGCTTTTTTGAGGTGATGTCATGAGTAGCCATTTTTTCATAAAGCTGGCTTTGTCGGCCGCGCTCGTTGCGGTGCCGGTAATGACTGCGTCAGCGGCCGGAGCGGGCAGCACGGCCAATGCTTCCGTCAATATCGCATCGCCGCAAAAGGCTTTTGCCTGGGCAAAGAAAGCCGAACGCGCGCTGGCCAAAGGCAATTCCGACAAGGCATTGGCCTTTGCAGAGCGTGCGGTTCAGGCCGAGATGCAAAACCGCGATTATCGTGGGTTGCTGGCGCGTGTGTACATGGCGAAGGGACGTTTTGCTTCCGCAGAGCGGACGTTGATGGATGTTATGGAGCTAGGCCAAGTCGACTCGCGCACCGTCATCAGCCTCGCATTGGCGCGTATCGCCTTGGGCAAAACCGAATCTGCCGTTTTGCTCGTCGATTCGAACCGATCCATTCTGCCTGTCAGCGACTATGCTTTGACTTTGGCTTTGGCGGGTCGTTCGGCGGATGCCGTCAAAATCCTGACCGATGCCGTGCGCACCGAGCCTGCCACACCGCGTATACGGCAGAATCTGGCATTGGCCTATGCACTTGACGGTCGCTGGCGCGATGCGCGGATCATGGCGTCGCAAGATATGCCGCAGGAGCGTGTTAACGAACGGATCGCCGAATGGGCGCAGCTCGCGCGTCCCGGTGCGTATGCGTTGCGCGTAGCAGGTCTGTTGAAGGTTCAGCCTGACATGTCGGATACGGGACAGCCGGTGCGCCTCGCGTTAAGCAGCATCAATGCCATTGGTTTTGCGCAGGCTGATGTCGCGCCAACGGCTCCACCAGAATTGGAAGATGTTTCGTCTGTAACCGCAGCAGCAGTGGAGTTGGCTGCGGTGGGTCCAGCGCCCGTATCGGACAGTGCAGGTTTTGCGGCTGTTGAGAATTATGTGAGGGCTGCCGAGGCTGCGCCGAGCCAACCTGCGTATGAAGCGCCGCTTATCAAAGCGTCGGAAGTCCCGGCAAAGTCATTTGTGGCTGCACCGGTGAAGCTTGCCGTGTCCTATGCGCCAAAGGCAGCAACGCCAGCGGCTGCGGGAAGCCACTTGGTTCAGCTGGGCGCGTTTTCGTCTGTGGCCAGTGCGCAAGCGGCTTGGAACAAATATGCCAAACGCTACCGCGCATTGAACGGCTTTGATTCCGCCAACTCGACCGTAACGGTCAACGGCAAGAAACTTGTTCGTTTGGCGGCAATGGGTTTCGGGGACGCTGCAAGCGCACGGGCAACGTGCAAGATGATCAAGTCGCAAGGCGGCGATTGCTTCGTGCGCATAAATGGTGGCCCCCAAAATATCCGCATGGCGCATGGCGCAGGGCGTAAGATCGCCGCACGATAAATTGTTAGATGTAAAACGCTTAAGGGGCGGCGGGTCTAAATGACCTTGCCGCCCTTTAGCATATGGCGCACGCGGCCCTGAACCGGCAGGCGGTCAAATGGCGTATTGCCCGCAAGTGCGGCCATGCGGTCGCCATCGACCTGCCACGGCGCGTCTGGATCGACGAGGATAAGATCTGCCTCATATCCTTCTGCTATTTGACCGGCATTTAGCCCCAAGATCTTCGCAGGATTTGATGCCAGCAGTTCGAACAACCGGCCCGTCGAAATCACATTGTCCCGCACGAGGTTGAGCGATAGCGCGAGAAGCGTCTCCGCCCCCGCCATGCCCGGCGCGCTTTCCGAATAGGGCAGGCGCTTGTCCTCTGGTCCGCGTGGGTCGTGCCCAGATGCAATGACATCAATCGTGCCATCGGCTACCGCGGCGATGCAGGCCAGCCGGTCGCTCTCCGAACGCAAGGGTGGCGACAGATGGGCGAAGGTCCGGAAATCGGAAACGGCATTGTCGGATAGGAACAAATGCCCTGGCGTAATGCCGCATGTAATGCGTAAGCCCTTTGCCTTCGCTGCGCGAATAAGGTCCAGCCCGCGTTCGGTCGTCACTTGGCGGAAATGCACATGTGCGCCGCTTTCCTCCGCGAGCAATAGGTCGCGGGCGATGGCAAGCGCTTCAGTAATGGGCGATGCGCTGGATAGGCCAAGCAAGGTGGCTGTTTCCCCGGCCGTTGCAACCGCGTTGCCCGATAGGCCTGCATCTTCGCTGTGCACAAAAACGGGCAGGTCGAGCGCATGGCAATAGCGCATGATGCGCAGCAATATGCCGCTATCGGCAATCCATTTGCGTCCTGTGGCAACGCCAACTGCGCCTGCTTCTTTCATCAGCGCGATTTCGGCCATTTGCAGCCCGTTGAGGCCCTGCGTTGCCGCAGCGAGCGGGTGAACCCACAGGTCGGGTTTCCCCTTGAGCGCAGCAAAGCGCACCGTTGCGGGGTCGTCGTGCACAGGCGACTGGTCGGGCATAAGTGCCGCGCGCGTGATGCCGCCGAAGCGGAAAGCGGGCTTGTCGGTCTTAAACACGCCCAGATCAATGATGCCCGGCGCGATGATGAGATCGCTGGCGTCCAACTGGTTAACTATCGGGGCAGCGTTCCCAACCGAGGCAATTTTGCCATTTTCGATATGCACATTCAGTGGCTCGGCCTTGTCCGCGCCGGGCAAAATGGCGTGGCCGTTCAGGATGCTGATTCCGGTCATGACCAACCCTCCTGACCGCGTGCTTTCCGGGTGAGTATATCGAGGCACGCCATGCGAACCGCGACACCCATTTCAACCTGTTCGGTAATGGCGGAGCGTTCAACATGGTCGGCGACATTACTCGCAATCTCTACGCCGCGGTTCATTGGGCCCGGGTGCATGACCAGCGCATCGGGCTTGGCCAACGCGAGCCGGTGTTCATCGAGGCCATATAGATGGAAATATTCGCGGGGTGAGGGGATGAAATCCCCCTGCATGCGCTCATTCTGAAGCCGCAGCATCATGACGACATCCGCGCCATCCAATGCGGCATCAAAATTGGTAAATGTCTGTGCCCCAAAGGCCTCGATACCGCTTGGCATCAATGCAGGCGGCGCAACGACGCGAACTTCGGCGCCCAGAGTTTTGAGACAGAACAGATTTGAACGCGCAACGCGGCTGTGCAGCACATCGCCGCAGATGACGACGGTTTGGCCTTCGACCCGCCCTTTGCGGCGCATGATGGTCAGCGAATCGAGCAGCGCCTGCGTTGGATGTTCGTGGCTTCCGTCGCCTGCGTTGATGACAGGGCAATCGACTTTGCTTGAAATCAGCTGCACCGCGCCGGAACTGCCGTGGCGGATGACAATGGCATCGGCGCGCATGGCGTTTAACGTCATGGCCGTGTCGATAAGTGTTTCGCCCTTTTTGACGCTCGATTGCGCCGCGTGCATATTCACGACATCTGCGCCAAGCCGTTTTCCGGCAATTTCGAACGACAGCAATGTGCGTGTCGAATTTTCAAAAAAGGCATTGATAATCGTAAGGCCCGACAAGCGGCCATCATGCTTTGCAGGGCCGGAGCGGTTCAAGGCCACCCATTGCTCAGCCTCTTTCAGGATGTAGAGAATTTCCCATTTCTGAAGTCCAGCGATACCAAGCAGATGCTTGTGCGGAAAAGCGCCCGACCCGCTTGGAAAGCTGTCGGCTGCAAAAGGCTGTGTCCATGTCATTAAAGCGATGCCCTTAAAGGGAAGGGGGGCAATACTCAATCATTTTGTCGGCTATGTCTTGGCCGGGCAAAAACGTCACCCAATGGTCAGCGCATCGATCGCGCCTTGCAAAATGAATGCCGCTGCGCCGCTGTCGATTTTTTCGGCCCGTTTTGCGCGGCTCATGTCGGCGGCAATCATGTCGCGCTCAACCGCTTGGGTCGACCAGCGTTCGTCGCGCAACAAAATCGGCAGGCCAAGATCCGCGATGTTGCGGGCAAATGCACGGCTTGATTGGCTTCTGGGGCTTTCGCTGCCATCCATGTTGAGCGGCAAGCCAATCACGATGCCGCGCGTGGGGCGGGTCGCAATCGCGGCGCTGAGTAACGCCTTGTCTTTGGAAAACTTGCTTCTGCGGATCAGATCGGCGGGCGATGCGAATGTCCAGCCAGCGTCGCAAAACGCCGTGCCAATTGTTTTGGTACCGATATCGAGCCCTATCAACACGCCGCCATCGGGCAGTTGTTCCAGAAAATCGGCGACGGCATCAAAAATCATTTCTGAAGAAACTTCCTTAGTCGCAACGTGGCATCCGCTCGCACATTCGCCCAAAACAGCGGGAAATCATACACATGGTAATTGTTGCCGGGCAGCACATATGGCCCAACTTCGGGCGGATCACCGATCAATAGAAAGCCCTTTGTGTCGCATCGTGCGGGTACGGCACCAACGACCAGCTCACCGGCCTCCATCGACGCATCTGGCTTTAACGTGCCCAAATTGGCCTTCATGTCAGCCGCAGCTGCTGCACCACCGTTCAAAGGATTTGTGCACAACATCGTGGTGCCTTTGCGGCTTTCGCCGTTGAAACCCGTCGTTGCGTCGTAGATTTTTGATATGCGGTCATACTCGGCTGGCTCGGCAAAGCTCTGCCACGCCATGATGCACCCCGTTTGATCCGGACCCGAACATGCGGGCAGCCCCATCGCAGCGACATCATTGTCCAATGAAATTGGCCAGCCAACAACATAAGCGGCGACGATTCGTTTGGCGATTGGTTTGCCTGCAACGCGATCTTTCAGCAGATGTGTAAGGTGCAGCGCGCCTTGGCTATGGCCAGCCAATATAATCGGCCGGTCCTTTTGCACTTTCGCGACAAATTCATCGAACGCCAAAAGAACGTCCTGATATGCGGCGTCCAACGCCTGCTGACCCTCGGGCTTGGCGGTCAGGAACGAGCCTATTGCTGCCTGACGATAGCGGGGCGCCCACATTTCGCCGGTGCTGGCAAAGGGCGAGGCCAAGCCGCGCAGGAACAATCTGGCGCGATCCTGCGATTCCGCGTCGTCGAGCGGGGCATTCCAATGGTCCCTGCCAATATAAGATGTCGGGTGAACGAAAAATATCGCCGCGGGGCCCCGCACGTCTGGCTTGGCCGCGCCAACAGGCAACCAGTCGGCTGGATTGCCGGTTTTGCCCGGTCGTGCAAACCACATATCGTTGCTGGCATATTTGTTTGGTTCAAACGCCGCCTGTTTTTCGAACTTTGCCGTTGGCACGAATGCCAATTCGGTAAGCTCAGCCTCATAAATGCGGATAACGAAACCGCCCGCAATGACGAGGACGATGAGCGCTGCAACGATATAAATGAATTTACGAGCCAAGTTTATGTCCTGAAATTTTGATGCGATTTAGCCGATTGGGCAAAAATAGCATCGGAAAATTGAATACAGCCTGAAAGATTAAGCTTTTCCGTTGAAGCGGGGCAGGTGCAATGCTAGCGGCTGGCTTATGTCTGTAGATAAAGATACCGTGAACAAAATCGCACGGCTTTCGCGCATCGCGATTAGCGATGCAGAGGCTGACAAGATGGTCGGCGAACTCAATGGCATTCTTGCCTGGGTGGAGCAATTGGGCGAAGTAGACGTCACTGGCGTTGAGCCGATGACGGCTGTCATCCCCAATAAGCTGCGCCTGCGTGATGACGTCGTCACCGATGGCGATGTCCGCGACAAGGTGCTTGCCAATGCGCCAGCGAAGGAAGGCAGCTTCTTTGGCGTGCCCAAGGTGATTGAATAATGACTGATTTTTCGAGACTGGGCGTAGCTGCCATTCGTGATGGTGTGGCCAACGGCGAATTCAAAGCCGTTGAGGTTGCTGAAGCGCTGAACACGCGCGTTGCTGCGGCAAAGGCGCTGAACGCCTTTATCGTGGAAACGCCTGAAATGGCCGTTGCGGCTGCGCAAGCGGTTGATGCCGACCGCGCTGCTGGTAAGCCACTTGGCAAAATGGCCGGTGTGCCAATTGGTATGAAGGATTTGTTCTGCACCGAAGGCGTGCAGACGACCGCTGCAAGCCATATGCTGGAAGGTTTCGTCCCGACCTATGAGTCGACGGTATCTGCCAATCTTTGGAAGGCTGGCGCAGGGATGTTGGGCAAGCTCAACCTTGACCAGTTCGCCATGGGTTCGTCGAACGAAACCAGCTATTTCGGTAATGTTATTTCGCCTTGGCGCCGCAATGACGGTGGCAACGCCGCACTTGCGCCGGGTGGTTCATCGGGCGGGTCGTCCTCTGCCATCGCGGCGCGGCTGTGCCCCGCTGCGACAGGTACCGACACCGGTGGATCCATCCGCCAACCAGCGGCATTTGTCGGCATTAGCGGCATAAAGCCAACCTATGGCCGCTGCTCGCGCTGGGGCGTTGTGGCGTTTGCCAGTTCGCTTGACCAAGCCGGCCCAATGGCGCGCGACGTCCGCGATTGCGCGATCATGTTGGAGGCCATGGCAGGCTTTGATCCAAAGGATTCGACCTCGCTCGATTTGCCTGTGCCCGCATGGGAAGCGGCTTTGAATAGCGATCTGAAGGGCAAGCGCATCGGCATTCCCCGCGAATATCGTCTTGATGGTATCGACGAAGATATTGCCAAGATGTGGGATAACGGCATCGCATGGCTGAAGGATGCAGGCGCGGAAATCGTCGACATCAGCCTGCCGCATACAAAATATGCGTTGCCTGCTTACTATATCATCGCCCCTGCTGAAGCGTCATCGAACCTTGCGCGCTATGATGGCGTGCGTTTTGGTTTGCGCGATTTGCCTGAGGGCGCTGGCCTGCAGGACATGTATGCCGCAACCCGCGCCGCCGGTTTTGGCGAAGAAGTGCGCCGCCGTATCATGATCGGCACCTATGTGTTGAGCGCTGGCTTCTACGACGCATATTACACGCAGGCGCAAAAGGTCCGGGCCTTGATCGCACGCGATTTCGAAAATGCGTGGGCAAGCTGTGACCTCATCCTCGCGCCAACCGCACCAAGCGCGGCTTTTGGTTTGGGTGAGAAGAACGCCGACCCATTGTCGATGTATTTGAACGACGTGTTCGCGGTGCCTGCCTCATTGGCCGGTCTGCCCGCGATGTCGGTTCCGGGTGGCCTCGACAAGCAAGGCCTGCCTTTGGGGCTGCAGATTATCGGTAAGGCGCTTGATGAACAGGCTGTGCTTAACGCTGGCCTCGCGATTGAGCAGCGTTCAGGATTTACGGCGGAAGCCGGAGAGTGGTGGTAATATGAGCGAGTACCGCATCCAGGGAAACACCGGCGAGTGGGAGGTCGTGATTGGCCTTGAAGTCCATGCGCAGATCACCAGCGAGTCCAAACTCTTTTCGGGCTCATCCACCGGCTTTGGCGCCGAACCGAACAGCCATGTCAGCCTTGTCGACGCAGCGATGCCCGGCATGTTGCCTGTGCCGAACCGCGAATGCCTGCGTCAGGCTGTGCGCACCGGCATGGCGATCAATGCGCAGATCAACCGCTGGTCGCGCTTTGACCGTAAGAATTATTTCTACGCCGATTTGCCGCAGGGCTACCAGATTTCGCAGCTTTATCACCCCATCGTGGGGGAGGGCGAGATTGAAGTCACGCTGAACGAAAAAGACCCCGATAGCCCGACCAAGAAAATCGGTATCGAGCGCATCCACGTCGAGCAAGACGCTGGCAAGTTGATGCATGACCAGCATCCAACAATGTCATTTGTCGATTTGAACCGCTCTGGCGTCGCGCTGATGGAAATCGTGTCGCGTCCTGACATTAGCAGCCCGCAAGAGGCTGGAGCATATCTCAAGAAACTCCGCTCCATCCTGCGCTATGTTGGATCGTGCGACGGCAATATGGAACAAGGCTCCATGCGCGCTGACGTCAACGTGTCTGTCCGCAAGCCCGGTGGTGAACTGGGTACGCGCACAGAGACCAAGAACGTCAACTCGATCCGCTTCATGATGCAGGCGATTGAGTATGAAGCGCAGCGTCAGGTGGATCTGATCGAAAGCGGCGGCGCAGTGGTTCAGGAAACCCGCTTGTTCGACCCGAACAAGATGGAGACGCGCTCAATGCGGTCGAAAGAGGACGCGCATGATTATCGTTATTTCCCCGACCCTGATTTGTTGCCAGTCGAACTCGACGACGCGTTTCTGGAGGAATGCCGTGCGTCCTTGCCAGAACTTCCCGACGCCAAACGTGCGCGTTATGAAGCATTGGGCCTTACGGCATACAATGCGGCGGTTCTGACGGCGGAAGCCGAAACGGCGTTTTGGTTTGAAGATTTGTTGGCCGAAGGCGTCGATGCCAAGCAGGCGTCGAACTGGTTGATGTCCGAATTGTTCGGTGCGCTGAACAAGCTTGGTAAGACCTTGGACGAAAGCCCGGTCAATCCAAAGCAAGCTGCCGAGCTTCTTGGTCTGGTTGCCGATGGCACGATCAGCGGCAGCATCGCCAAGCAGGTCTTCGAAATCATGCTTGAGACCGGGCAGGGCGCATCTGCCATTGTCGAAGAAAAAGGCCTGAAGCAGACCAATGACACAGGCGCAATTGAGGCAGAAATTGCCAAGATCATGGCCGCCAATGAAGATAAGGTTGCCGAGTACCGGTCGGGCAAAGACAAGTTGTTTGGTTTCTTCGTGGGCCAGACGATGAAGGCGATGCAGGGCAAGGCCAATCCGCAAATCATCAACGACTTGCTGAAAAGGGCGCTTGGTTAACAGACGATAAGGGCGCAGCGGCGGTTTTGCCGCTTCTGCCCTTGCCCTAGCGGGGCTTTCCCGTTAGAGGCTCCCGTCGTTTGTGAAACGGCAGCTTTTCGTAAGCGGGCGTGGCGGAATTGGTAGACGCACCAGATTTAGGTTCTGGCATCGCAAGGTGTGGGGGTTCGAGTCCCTTCGCCCGCACCACGAAATAGGGAAGTTCCCGGCTGTCGTTGAGCCCGAAAGCCATTTAACGTTTAAGGTGAGGCGAGCCGCTTTGCCTGCAGATAGAGAAGATATTATGCAAACCGTCGAGACACAGAATGAAGGCCTGAAGCGCGCATATCGTATGACTATTACCGCGAAAGACGTCGAATCACGCATCGATGCCGAGGTAAAGAAAATCGCGCCTCAGGTGCGTATGCCCGGTTTCCGTCCTGGCAAGGTTCCCGCCAATCTGGTCAAGAAAATGCATAAGGATTCGTTGCTTCAGGACGCGCTGAACAGTTCGATCCAAGAAGGCGTCCAAAAAGCGATTTCCGACAACAAGCTGCGCCCTGCGACTCAGCCGCACGTGCATCTCGATAATGGTTACGAGCCCGGCAAAGACGCGGTTGTTGATTTCCATCTCGAAGTCCTGCCCGCCATTACCGCGCCGTCGATCGATGGCATCACGCTTGAGCGCCTGACCGTTGAAGTCAGCGACGCACAGGTAGACGAATCGATCCTGAAGCTTGCTGAAGGTCAAAAGAGCTTTGAAGCGGCGGACAAGAAATATGCCGCAAAGATGGGCGACAGCGTCGTCATCGACTTTGAAGGTAAGATCGACGGCGTACCATTCGAAGGCGGCAAGGGCGAAGGCATGGCCGTTGAGCTTGGCTCAGGTCAGTTGATCCCAGGTTTCGAAGACCAGCTCGTTGGCGTGAAAGCCAATGACGAGAAGGTTCTGAACGTAACCTTCCCCGAAGATTACAATGCCGAAAACCTAAAGGGCAAGGCCGCGACTTTTGATATCGTCGTCACCGAAGTGCGCAAGCCAGTCGAAGCGAAAGCGGATGACAATCTTGCAAAGATGTTCGGCCTTGAAGGTATCGACAAGCTGCGTGAACTGATGAAGGTTCAGGTTGAGCAAGAACATAACGGTCTGACCCGCACCTACATGAAGCGCCAGCTGCTTGATCAGCTTGCTTCGGATCATGACTTTGACGTGCCGCCATCGATGGTCGAAGCAGAATTCGAACAGATTTGGGCGCAGTTGGAGCAGGAAGCTGCCCGCGAAGAAGACGCCGAAGCTGCGAAGAAGGAAATGGAAGCCGAGCGCGAAGAGTATCGCGATATCGCCGTCCGCCGCGTTCGCCTTGGTCTGTTGCTTTCCGAAATCGGTCAGGCAAATGGCGTTGAAGTAAGCCAACAGGAAATGAACATGCTCGTGCAGCAAGCTGCGCAGCAATATCGCCCTGAAGACCGTCAGCGTTTTGTGCAGTATCTGCAGGAAAACCCAATGGCAGCAGCCCAGCTGCGTGCGCCAATGTTTGAAGACAAGGTTGTCGATTTCTTGTTCGACAAGGCGACTATCACGGAAAAGACCGTAACCAAGGACGTTCTTGAAGCAGCGATTGAAGCTGAACCAGACGCAAAGCCAGCGGCGAAGAAAAAGGCTCCTGCGAAAAAGGCTGTGGCAAAGGAAGAAGCACCTGCAAAGGAAGCTAAGCCTGCTGCAAAGAAAGCTGCTCCTAAGAAGGACGCGGAAGAAGCGCCTGCCAAGAAGGCTCCTGCGAAAAAGGCTGCGCCTAAGAAATAATCGTCCAACTTTGGATAAACGAAAAGGCCCCGGGCTTCCGGGGCCTTTTTTGTTTCCGTCGCGCTGATGTGCGTCACATTTGGCTTTTAAATGGCCAGATCATTCAAAATCTAACAACTAATCGATGTTACCATCTAAATTGCAGCGTAATTTTGATGAACTCTCTGTGGATTGCGCGCCAGTTTAACCTTTTCCTGCTTGAAACTTTGTCTGCCCGCGCCGATGTAGGCATCAGCGTAAAAACAGAACAGCCCAGAGGTATTTCATGCACGTCCCATTTGATCCGGTACAAGCCCTAGTTCCCGTCGTTATCGAGCAATCGAACCGCGGAGAGCGGAGCTGGGACATCTTTTCGCGCCTTTTGCGCGAACGGATCATTTTTGTGACGGGTGAAGTCGAGGACAATATGGCGTCGGTTATCACCGCGCAGCTGCTGTTCCTTGAGTCGGACAATCCAAAGAAAGACATTTGGATGTACATCAACTCGCCGGGCGGTGTTGTCACTGCTGGCATGGCGATTCATGACACAATGCAATATATCCGTCCTAAGGTCGGGACAGTGTGCATCGGACAAGCCGCATCGATGGGTAGCTTCCTGTTGGCAGCTGGCGAGCCCGGCATGCGCGTTGCGCTGACCAATTCGCGTATCATGGTCCACCAGCCTTCGGGCGGCGCGCGTGGTATGGCATCGGACATCCAAATTCAGGCGAATGAAATCCTGCGCATTCGCAAGCGTATGAACGATTTATACGCCAAATATACGGGCAAGCCGTTGAAGGACATTGAGAAGGCGATGGATCGCGATACCTTCTTGGAAGCCGACGAAGCCAAGGCATTTGGTTTGGTGGATGAAGTCTTTGACAAGCGCCCGCTGAATTCTGAGGCAGGCGCGGACTGATTGCGTTAGCAATCGCTTTGCGGCCTTTGCCAAGATGGCACGGCCTGTTTTGGGCTATTGCCAAATCGGAACGCATCTTTAGGATGTTGGTTCAATAAAGTACGCCCCGTTTCGGCGTGGTAGCAGGACATATTATGACGAAGTTAAGCGGATCCGACACTAAGAGCACCTTATATTGCTCATTCTGTGGAAAGTCACAGCACGAAGTCCGCAAATTGATCGCTGGCCCGACCGTTTTCATCTGTGATGAGTGTGTTGAGCTGTGCAACGACATCATTCGTGAAGAAACCAAGGGAACGCTTACCGGCCGCAAGGAAGGTGAAGTTCCTACACCGCAGGAAATCTGCGAAGTTCTCGACGACTATGTCATTGGTCAACCGCAGGCAAAGCGTGTCCTGTCGGTTGCTGTGCACAACCATTACAAGCGTCTTAACCATGGTGCCAAAGGCGCCGAAGTCGAGCTGGCCAAGTCGAACATCCTGCTGGTTGGCCCAACCGGTTGCGGAAAGACCTTGCTTGCCCAGACTTTGGCCAAGACCTTTGATGTGCCATTCACGATGGCCGACGCGACGACCCTGACCGAAGCAGGCTATGTCGGTGAAGATGTTGAAAACATCATCCTGAAGCTGCTGCAGGCGTCCGACTATAATGTCGAAAAGGCGCAACGGGGCATCGTGTATATCGACGAAATCGACAAGATCAGTCGTAAGGCAGAAAATCCCTCCATCACCCGCGACGTCAGCGGTGAGGGCGTTCAGCAGGCTTTGCTGAAGCTTATGGAAGGCACAACCGCAAGTGTACCTCCGCAGGGTGGCCGCAAGCATCCACAGCAGGAATTCCTGCAGGTCGATACAACGAATATCTTGTTCATCTGTGGCGGCGCGTTTGCCGGGCTGGAAAAGATCATTGCCAATCGTCTTGAAGGCAAGTCGATTGGTTTTGGCGCGCATGTTGCAGATCCTGATGAGCGCGGGACGGGTGAAATCCTCAAGCAGGTCGAACCGGAAGATTTGCTGAAATATGGCTTGATTCCTGAATTTGTCGGTCGTTTGCCGGTCACTGCGACGCTGGAAGATCTCGATATCCCCGCGCTCGTCAAGATCCTGTCGGAACCGAAAAACGCGCTCGTGAAGCAGTATCGCAAGCTGTTCGAGATGGAAGATGTCGGCTTGAGCTTTACCGATGAAGCATTGGAAGCGGTCGCGAAGAAAGCGATTGAACGCAAAACCGGTGCCCGCGGACTGCGGTCTATCTTGGAAGCGATATTGCTGGATACGATGTTTGATCTTCCAACCTTTGACGGTGTCGACGAGGTCGTCGTGGACAAGGATGTGGTCGAAGGTCGCAAGACACCTGTCCTCGTTTACGCAAAATCGGCGAAATCGAACAAAGAGGATGCTGCATAAGCGCATTTTCCACTGACTGTGGCAAACGCGCCACAAGTCTTAACAAAATGTTGAAATAGGCCAATTTGCACAGCTTGCTGCGCTGCAATAGTTTCCCTGTCCGACGCTGTCGGTTAAGGGCGAATCATCTGCGGGGCGGGGTGTCATTTTAATGTCATTCACCGGCCCCAAGGGGATGGCGCGGTTCAATTCATATGGATGATTCGAGCGGAATGCTTGGTTGCCAGTGAATTGGCATGTGGAAACCAAAGGGGTTTTAGAAATGAAAATTCGTTATCAGCTTGCGGCGAGTGCGGTTGCACTTACCATCTGCAGCTTTTCAAGCGCTGCCTTCGCGCAGTCGACTGGTTCAGTCGATTTCGAAGAAGAAGTAATCGTTGTTTCCGGTTCGCGTTCGCAGGACGTTGCCGGAATTCAGGCACCTGACTCGACCAAGGCAAAAGCAGTTCTTACGCAAGAGCTGATCGAACGTCAGAATCCAGGTCAGACAATTCTCGACACCATCAACGTCATTCCAGGCGTAAGCTTCCAGAACAACGATGCTTATGGCTCGTCGGGCGGCACGCTGAACATCCGTGGTTTTGACTCGTCGCGCATCTCGCTGACGTTTGACGGTATCCCGTTGAATGACTCCGGCAACTACGCCATCTATTCGAACCAACAGCTTGACCCTGAATTGATTGAGCAGGTCAATGTTAACCTGGGTACGACTGACGTCGACAGCCCTACAGCATCGGCTGTTGGCGGTACCGTCAACTACCGCACATTGACACCGACTGAAGATTTCGGCGTTAAGGTCTCGGCTTCGCTCGGCGAATTCAACTTCGAGCGCCTTTTCGGCATGATCAACACCGGCAACCTGACGTCGTTCGGTACGCGCGCTTTCTTCTCGGCGTCAAAGGCGAGCAACGACAACCCGTTCAACAATTACGGCGTCGTCGACAAGCAACAGTATAACGCGAAGGTCTATCAGCCAATCGGCAGCGATGGTGACTTCATTGCGATTGCAGCTAACTACAACGAAAACCGCAACAACTTCTTTGGTTCGCTGCCTTTGCGCAACGATGCAGGCCGTGTCGTTGGTGCCGCTTCGTCCAACCGATTCCCAGCGAACAACGACGAGCGGGAATATCTGATCAACTTCCCTTGCACGACAACGGTAACGCCAGTTAATGGAACTGCTCAGTCGGCAACAACGTGCGGTACGGAGTTCGACCGTCGTTTTAACCCGTCAAACACCGGAAGCATCCGTGGTTCGTCGAAATTTAGTTTCGGTGAAAAGCTGACGTTGACCGTCGATCCAAGCTATCAGTACGTGAAGGCAAATGGTGGTGGCACCGTTACTGCACGTGAAGCACGTCGTGACATCGATCCGACTGGCGGCATAGCAAACTGCACCACAGTGGTAAGCGGCGCTGGCGTAAGCTGCCAGGCTGGATACCTCTCGGGTTCGCCATTCTTTGGTAAGGATCTGAACGGCGATGGCGACATCCTGGATCAGGTTACCATGATGGCACCAAGCCAGACCCAAACGCATCGTTATGGCGTCATCAGCTCGCTCCGTTATGAATTTAACGATGCGCATTCGGTTCGTCTTGCCTACACCTTTGACCGTGCACGTCACCGTCAGACAGGCGAAGTTGGCTTGTTGGACGTCAATGGTGAGCCACTGGACGTTTTTCCAGTAAACGGTCCGCAAGTTGCTTCCAACGGCGTAACGCTGCAAAAGCGTAACCGTCTGTCTTATGCAATTTTGCAGCAGGTTTCGGGCGAATATCGCGGTGAATATCTGGACAGCAATCTGGTCGTGACAGCCGGTGTTCGTGCACCGTTCTTCAAGCGCGACCTGACCAACTATTGCTTCACCAGCTCAGCTGGCGGCTTTGTTGAGTGCTTCGGCGATGCAAACCAGAACACTCTGAACGCAACGCTGAACCCAACGCAGGCTGGTCCACAAAATCGCGTCTTCAAATATGACAAGATTTTGCCAAACGTAGGTGTCAACTACAAGTTTACGCCTGAATTCAGCATGTTCGCAAGCTTTGCACAGGGCCTTTCGGTTCCAGGTACAGACAGCTTGTACAACGCGTTCTTCTTCCCGATCACGACCGCACGTGCGCGTCCTGCTCCAGAAACGACAGACAGCGTCGACCTTGGCGTTCGTTACCGTTCGGGCAACATTCAAGCCCAGCTTTCAGGTTGGTTGACGAAGTTCCAGAACCGTTTGGCTTCGGCTTACGATCCAGAACTGGACCAGAACGTGTATCGTAACCTCGGCAATGTCGACAAATACGGTATCGATGGTTCGATTTCATATCAGCCAATTCCAGAACTCGCTGTGTATGTATTCGGTTCGTACATGAAGTCGGAAATCAAGAACAACGTTGCTATCGGTGAAAACGCCGACGGCACGCCAGTTTTTGCTGCGACTGCTGGCCAGCGTGAAGGTGGTTCGCCGAAATATTCGTTTGGTGGAACTGTACGCGGTGAAGTTGGACCAGTTGAACTTGGCATTACTGCAAAGCGCACTGGCCCACGGAACGTCTTCGATACGGGCGCCGCAACCTACACGGGTTCGTTCGTTCCAACGGGCGCCGTGCCAAGCGGGACTATGGGCACAACAGCGCGCACCGAAATCTTTGGTGCATCTGCGCCTGCATATTGGATGGTCAACCTTGATGCGAGCGTCAACCTTGGCTTCCTGGGTGTGAGCGACAAGACCCGCTTCCAGCTCAACGTCTACAACCTGTTCGACCAATTCTATGTCGGCGGTTTTGGCGGTGGCTTGGCGCAGAGCGCGTCATATAACCGTACAACCGGTGTTGCGACTTACGGTAGCCCAGGCTTCGTTCAAATCGGTGCACCACGCACTGTGAGCGGAACGCTTACGTTCGTATTCTAAGTCATTGAACTAGAAAATTAAAAAGGGCGGGGCTTCGGCTTCGCCCTTTTTTATGGGTAAATGCAGCTGTCGAGGCCGTCGCGTTTGACGACGCGGATGCGGGCGGCGATGCTGTTCCCGTATCGGCGCGTGAAACCGCCCACGCCATTTACCGCGCGCTTTTTGGGTAATGGCAGAATAGCAGCCAATCGTGCCGCTTCCGTGCGGCTCAGGTCTTTTGCAGATTTGTTGAAGTAACGCTGCGCGCCTTCTTCGGCCCCATAAGTGCCAATACCGGTTTCAGCGACGTTCAGATACACTTCCATAATCCGGCGTTTGCCCCAAATTTTTTCGATCAGGAAAGTGAAATAGACTTCGGGCACTTTGCGCAGGTAACGCGTCCAACCCGACCCCTGCCACAGAAACACGTTCTTTGCGGTTTGCTGGCTGATGGTTGAACCACCGCGGATTTTTCCGCCCTGCTGATTACGTTTAAGCGCCTTTTCAATCGCCTCACGGTCAAAACCATCATGGCTGCAAAATTTGCCATCCTCGGCGGCAATCACGGCGCGGACAAGATTTGGTGAAATGTCGGAAAGTGGTGTCCAGTCGCGCTTTGCACCATGACTGTCGAACAACATGGTCAGCGTCGTGGGCACGGGAACAACGGCATAAATGGCCGTCAACGCGACCGTCCCGCCGGTGAGATATATAGCCGTTTTCAGGCTGGAACGAAAGATACGGGCGGAAAACGAGCGCTTCGGTTTTGTCATTATCAAAAGCTAGCGCAGCGTTCTCCGCCCGTCATCTATTTTTACATGGGTTTAAACGGTCAGCAGTAACCGCTTTTCGCCGGCAATCCGCAGCATTGCTTTTTGCAGCTTTTCAAATGCCCGCACCTCAATCTGGCGCACGCGCTCACGGCTAACGCTGTAAGTCTGGCTTAGCTCCTCGAGCGTTTGCGGCTCTTCAATCAGCCTGCGCTGCGTCAGAATGTGCTTCTCGCGCTCATTCAGGCTGTCCATTGCTTCGGAGAGCAGGGCATGACGCATATCGCCTTCTTGTGCGTCGGCAACGCGTTCGTCCTGCAAAGGCGTGTCGTCGACCAACCAATCCTGCCATTGGCCATCGCCATCTTCGCGCATTGGGACGTTCAGTGACGTGTCACCGCCCATCGCCATGCGGCGGTTCATATTGTTCACTTCTTCCTCGGACACGCCAAGGTCGGTAGCAATTTTACGCAACGCTTCCTGATTTAGGTCGCCATCTTCAAATGCTTGAAGGTTGTTCTTCATCCGGCGCAAGTTGAAGAACAGCTTTTTCTGCGCGGCCGTGGTGCCGATTTTGACGAGGCTCCAACTGCGCAGAATGAATTCCTGCATCGACGCGCGAATCCACCACATCGCGTAGGTCGCGAGGCGGAAACCGCGGTCTGGATCGAATTTCTTCACACCTTGCATCAATCCGATGTTGCCCTCGGAAATAAGCTCGGACACCGGCAGGCCGTAGCCGCGATAGCCCATGGCAATTTTTGATACGAGGCGAAGATGTGACGTCACAAGCTGCTCGGCAGCTTTGGTATCGCCATGTTCTTGAAAGCGTTTGGCGAGCATATATTCTTGCTCAGGCTTCAAAACCGGAAACTTCCGGATTTCGCTTAGGTAACGGTTAAGGCTCGCGTCCCCCCCAAGGGCAGGTATTGTAGCCGGAACATTCTTTTTCTCAGACATGTTTTCCTCTTTCATTGTGCTTCCCACCGGGCCTCATCAAGCACCCGCTAGCAAAGCGTTCCCTTTGAAACTCTATAAACGCAATTGGCTTAACAGAAGCTGCATATCTTCTGGTATACCGCATTCGAACCGTAAAGTTTCGCCGGATATCGGATGAATAAACCCCAATGAGGCCGCATGCAATGCCTGTCGGTCAAACGGAGCCTGATCTGGTCCGATTCTGTAGGGGTTTTGTCGATTAGAATAAACGCTATCGCCGATTAGTGGATGGCCGATGTGGGCCATATGGACGCGGACTTGATGGGTCCGCCCCGTTTCCAACGTGCATTCGACGACCGCGGTTTTGGAAAATGCCTCCGTCATACGAAAATGCGTGACCGCATGCTTGCCCTTAGTATCGGGCAGCACCGCCATTTTTTTGCGGTTGGTCGTTGACCGGCCGATTTGCGTGCGCACCGTCCCCGCAGGTGGGGCAGGGATGCCGCTCACGATCGCGATATATTTGCGTTCGATGTCATGCGCGGCGAACAATTTGGCCAGGCCCTCATGCGCGACGTCGCTTTTTGCCACGACCAACAGCCCGGATGTGTCTTTATCGATACGGTGAACAATGCCCGGACGCTGAACGCCGCCAATGCCGGACAATTTGCCCTGACAATGGTGTAACAGCGCATTGACCAATGTTCCGTCGCTATGCC
>JACCDN010217947.1_pt1 | contig 76085 bp, 67 predicted proteins | sample 7441691 | NCBI WGS metagenome assembly JACCDN01 (sample SAMN15323439, study PRJNA562643) | freshwater metagenome | isolation source: river surface water | place: USA:Blue River Watershed | collected 2017-08-16
ACGCCTACGCCTACGCCTACGCCTACTACCTACAACATCACGCCCACAGTCTCCGGTCTTGGCAGTGGAAAAACCCTGGTTTTGCAAAATGGCACGGACAACTTAACGTTTACCACCAACACCAGCAGCAGCTTTGGCACCAAGTTGGCGACGGGAGCCACCTACTCCATCACCGTAAAAACCGACCCCATTGGTCAAAGCTGCACGGTTTCTAATGGCAACGGCACGGTCGCTGGTGCGAATGTAACGAACCCCACGGTGAGTTGCTCCGCGGTAGTCGTTGCGCCATCCACCGCCTTGGTGAGCTATGACTTTGGTGCCGGTGACTCCATGGCATCCAAAAACGGCTGGTCATTTGCGTCGACCAATTGGTCCATGAGTAACGCGCCCGGAACCACGACCAAGGGCCTGGAATTCATTTGCGAGGCATCACAGCCCGGAAAATACTGTTGGCCTGAATTGCGATTTGTTATGCCACCGGCCAACAGCGTGTGGCTCAAAATGCGGCTGCACATTCCAGCGCAGTACGCGCACCGCATGGATACGTTCATTGACATTCCGGCGTCTGCAATTCAAACGTGGCAGAAGGGTGATCAAGTACTTGGCACCAATGGCACGTCAGTGGGGGTTATTTCATCGGTGGTGTTGGCACCAAGAGATGATGTGGGCTCAACCGGCATATTCTTGCGCAACCCACCATCAAGTTGGAGCAATGACTTGTGGGTTGGCACATTGCGCAATGTGACACGCAACTCCACGGCAGTGAGCACTGGCCGGGGCATGTGGGGCACCAACAACAAGCTGTTGGCGCTATGGACCGATGGCTATTCCGCCAAAGGGCTGGGCGCGTCTGTGGTCTGGGAGTTTTGGCCCGCCAGCGCGCCAGAGGGCCAGCAAGCAACAACCAGTGAACTGGCCGTGCATTACTCCAGCGGCAACTACTCCGGCGCAGGTGGGCACATGGGATTCAGCACATTCATCACCCCTGCCGACCAGGGGAAGTACATCGACATCATGGTACACGTGCAACTCTCCAGTGCAGCAAGTGCCAAGAATGGCGTTTTGCAAACTTGGCTGCGGCGCCAAGGCCAAAGCACCTATACCCAAATCCACAACATCACCGATGCCGATATGGACCCCAAGCCGCGCGGAACCAATCCGGAGTCCAACTACGTAGGCCAGCCCACCGATCTGCAACCCTTCCAGCGCGGCTATTTGTTCGGGTGGCAAAACTCGGGATACGACCTGCAATCGGTTTTCCGCATTTCACGCGTTGACTATTTCCAACAGCGGCCTGCCGAGCTGAACTAAAACACAGCGCGGCTGCGAACAGCAAACCGCGTTGTGCAGAAGCAGCGTTCTGGAAAAGGTCTTTTTTCGACAGTCTGTCGGAATCCCTCGCAATAAACGTGCATTTCCCGGACGTTTGCGTTAGCCTAGCGCATGTTCGCCGCTTCGCCGCACATCCAACCGATAGACTTTGCTGGCCACCAATGCCTGCAGTTGCAGACATTGCATGGCACGGCCATCGTCGCACTGCACGGTGCGCAACTGTTGTCATGGGTGCCGACGGGACAGCAAGAAGTGTTCTGGCTTTCGCCCTTGGCGTTGCCTGAGCCGGCAGCGATTCGTGGCGGCGTACCCGTGTGTTGGCCGTGGTTTGGCCGGCAAGGCATGCCCGAAGGTGCCATGCAGCACGGCCCGGTACGTATCCGCGCATGGGAAGTGTCGTGCATTCACGCCGATGGCCCTGAATGCGTCAGCATCGACCTTGTTCCCAGTGCGCCAGCGTCGGCAGATGACCCCATGGGCCACTACGCCAACGACCTGCAGTTGAGTCTGCGGATAGACGTGGATGAAAATCTAACCCAAACACTGCACACCTTCAACCGGGGTGAAGACGATTACACGCTGACGCAGGGGTTGCATGCGTACTTTGCCGTGACCCAGGCCGAAGCCATCTGTATAGAAGGTCTGCGCGGGCTTCACTATGACGACAAACTCGCCGGCACCGCAGGGCTGCTGCAGGCCACTGACTTCAGGCTTGAAACTGCCTGTGACCGGGTCTATCACCAGGTGTCGGGGACTGCGCAGCATCGCTACACACTGCTGGACGCCGACGCGCGCCGCAAAATCCACATCACCACCAAAGGCAGCCAGTCGGTCGTTGTCTGGAACCCTGGTGCTGTCGGGGCTCGCGCAATGGCCGACGTGCCCGACGATACGTGGACACAATTCTTTTGCGTAGAAGCCACCAACGCAGGAGACGACCACATCACACTGGCTCCCGGTGACCACCACCGCCTGGTGCAACGCGTGCAAGTAACACCATTGCCAAGCAAGCCGTAACCGCGTGCGAAAGTACACGCGCCCAGTCATGGAACAATAGAGGCCATGACGGAAACTGCCAGCCCTTCGCCCGACACGACACACCGCCCACAGGAACTGGTGTTATTGGGCGACGGCCAAGCCCATCTCGAGGTACTGGCGCAACTTGCAGAACGACCTTTAGCTGGGACGGTCGTGACCTTGATCACGCCCCACACGCAGCACGTGGTAACCCATATGGTTCCCGGCTACGTCGCCGGGCTTTACGACCTGGCGCACTGCGTGGTCCCTTTGCAGGCGTTGGTTCAACGCAGTGGCGTTCGCTGGTTGCAGGGCAACGTGACAACACTTGATAGCAAAGCGCAGTGCATTGCACTCGACGGCGATCGCACAATTCGCTTTGATTGGCTGTCCATCAATACTGATCTTGTGCAGGACCGGGAAGCCGTCGAAAAGGCTCTCCCCGGTGCTACTGAGCACGCGCTCTTTACACGTCCTGTGGAAGCTTTTATCTCCCTATGGCCACGCGTGGTAGCAATGGCTGCTACGCGCCCCCTGCGCATTGCGGTCATAGCGGGCGGTGCCAGTGGATTCCAATTAGCACTGGCAGTACGCCACCGCCTGCCGCATTGTTCCGTCACCTTGATCTGTGGTGACCAATTGCCTGGCGCAAAGCAATCGCCTGCGATCGCACTGCGTATGCAAACCTTGCTCAAACAGCGCGGTGTTACGGTATTGCAGGATGTGGTGGTTGGGATGAATGGCGAATCTGTGCAATTGGGCTGTGGCGCAGATCTGGCGTGCGATGTGCCGCTGTTGGGGACCAGCCTCCAAGCGCCCGCTTGGATGGAAGCCAGTGGCTTGGTGTTGAACGAAGCTGGCTCTGTAGCGGTCGACCAATTTCATCGCGCTACCAGCCATGGCCGCGTGTTTGCAACCCAAGATACGGGTGACACACTGGCTTTTAATCTTAAGGCAGCGGCAGCTGGTTTTGCCCCCAAGGCAGCGTCAGAACCGTCTCTAGGCTTTCGCGTACTGGCCTGCGGTAACCGTTACGCTATTGGCCGTTGGAAGCAATTCACGTTCGGCGGGTGGTGGCTGTGGCAACTCAAGGCCTGGGCCGATCGGCGCATGGTCGCCCGCTATTCGCACGGTTGAGCCCCGCTGTCACTTTTGATCCGGTGCCGCTGGCGTGTCGGGTTTGAACACCAGTAGATCACCCGGCTGACATTGCAAATATTCGCAAATCGCTTGCAAGGTATCAAAGCGTACACCCTTGACTTTGCCTTGCTTCAGCAATGACAGATTCGCCTCTGTAATGCCGATGTACTCTGCCAGATCCTTGGACTTGGCTTTGCGCTCGGCCAAGACCACATCGAGTTTGACAATAATGGACACGTGGAATGACTGGTTTAAATGAACTGCGCGTTGTCTTCGGCAATCTGCACTGCGCGCGTCATTGCATGGCCCATCTGCCACACAATGCCGGCGAACAATAGCATCAACAGTTGCTGCGAGCCGAAGCTTACCGTCAAAACATGCCCCCCGGCCGGCGCTGCCCACGTCAGTAGCAAAACAATGACAGTTGGCGCAACCAGCCCCGCACAACTGGAAACCAAAAGCCCCGCGGCAAAGCCACGCAGGTGGCGGACAGTAGACAGACTAAAGGTCTCGCCGCGCACAAAGCCTTCGAAGCACTGCCGCGCACGCAATAGTGCATAGGCCACCGCACCCACCGGGATGAGGCTGGTAAAAATGGCCGCAATCTGCTGCCATGGCGCAATGGTCATTGTCGCGGGGGCGACACCCGGTGGCATGCGAATGCCAAACTGCGTCAGCACCTGCACCGGCTCGGTTTGTACCGCGCTGATCAGGGCAGCGACCGGCAATACCGCGGCCAAAGCAAGACAAGCCCAACCAATGACGCGGCTTAGGCGTTGGCTGGACTCTCCTGTAGGTGACTTTATGTTCGCCATTTTGGAACCTCCAAGAAAGTAAATTGTGTAAAATATCTGTAAAACGATAAGTTGTTATTCAATTACATTGATTTTAAGGGTGAATCTTGAACCTTCACCATGCAAACACCGTACCTTTGAACCGTCTGCGTATGACTGTCTTCAAAGCTGCCGCCATAGGCCTCATAGTCTTGGTGCCCGCGGGCTGCGCCGACACGTACTGGGAGCGTGCACTCTATCAAGGCGCGGCCTATGGCACACAACAGTGCCAACTCCAGCGCAACGCTGCCAAGGCACCCTGCACCACGATGCCAGACTTTGAAACCTACGAACGCGACCGCGAACGTGCGCGGTCCCTCAATGCTTCGCCGCCAGACGCAAGGGTCTTTCCTATTGAAGAGCAACAGCAGTAGACCACTGCCGTTGCGCTGCTTCTATTGCCGTTTTGCGGCTGGCAACAAGGCTGGCATGAGGATGCGATCAACCAACGCAAATGCTGCCAGCTGCTGTGCCGGGCCCTGGTTGTAAGCGTTGCCGGTAACCGCCACCACCAAGCCTGCTTCCGGGATATTGATGATGTATTGGCCGCCGTTGCCACGGGCCTGGTAGGAGCGGGCCACACCGTCGCGCACAGGCTCCAGCCACCACAGCATTCCGTACTGCGCCTTTAGGCCCGCTTCTGGCGGATACGGGTTTTGGGTTACGGGTTGCACTATTTGGTCCAGCCAGTTCGAACTGATGACCTGCTTGCCATCCCAGACACCACGCATGCGCACCAGCTCGCCAATCTTCAGCATGGAATCCAGCGTCACCCGCAAATGGCCGCCGGTATCCGTGATATTGCTCCCCGCATCAGCCCACAAGACATTGCGGATGCCCAATGGATCAAACAAATAGGTCTGTGCGAAGTCGGGCAAGCGCTTTGCAGACGCGCGCGCCACAATTTCGCCCAATACCACCGCACCCGCTGTGCAATATGAAAAGGCCGACCCTGGCTCGCGCACGGCGGGAATGCTTTGAAAGAACCGAATCCAGTTGGACGTAACGTACATCCGCTCTTCATTGCCCGCGGTGTCGGTCCAGTCGTCGCAATCCAAGCCGCTGCGCATGGTTAGCAAATGCCGCACTGTCAAAGCGTGGTAGCGCGCACGGCTAGGGTGACTGGGCCACTCGGGAAAGTAGCGGTCTACCGGCACGTCCAAATTGGCGATGAAACCCTTGTCGATAGCAATACCTACCAGCAACGCCGTGATGGACTTGGTGGCCGAGCGCAAGTCGTGCATGGTATTGCCGCCAAAGCCATTGCGGTGCAGCGCGGCTACCTGCTTGCCTTGGACCATGATGCTCATTTGGTCAATGGGCATGTTTTGGGCGTTGATTTCGTCAACAAGCTTTTTCCAGGTGCCAGAAGGCAAGCCAACCTCTGCTTCGGTGGCTTGGGGCAACGCCGTATCGCTCAGCGCAGTGAGGCGCGGCCGCGTATCAGGCCCGCCAGCGCCCCCTCCACAGCCTTGAAAGCACAAAGTGCATAACAACAGGGTTCTCAAAAGTAACTTATTCATTTCTCGCTCCGTTACGGGTTATTGAAGCAAATGATTGTAAAACAATAATAGTTATCTTTCGAACGATTATTTCTTGCTGTTAAATTTCACTTTTATACCGGCTTACGGGAGCCTATATCCAAGATTGCGCTGCAGGTACCAGCGCCAAAAAACTGCGCATTGACCTATGAAAACTGAAGCTTGCCGCACCACTGCCACTTGAAAGTCACCAAAATGCCCTTATCATTAGCACTCGTCGGTATTGAGTGCTAACACCACTCTTGGCCGCAAGTTAATGAGCGCCAACTTTCTCAAAGTCGGCGCAAATTTGTGATCGTTATTGTTTTTACACTCAGGAGATCCCCATGAAACTGCGTCCTTTGGCAGACCGCGTGATTGTTAAGCGCGTCGAAAACGAAACCAAAACTGCCTCCGGCATCGTCATCCCTGACAGCGCTGCTGAAAAGCCTGATCAAGGCGAAGTGTTGGCAGTGGGCCCCGGCAAGAAAAACGACAAGGGCGACCTGATTGCCATGAACGTCAAGGTCGGTGACCGCGTTCTGTTCGGCAAGTACAGCGGCCAGACCGTCAAGGTCGCCGGCGACGAGCTGTTGGTCATGAAAGAAGACGATTTGTTCGCAGTTGTTGAATCCAAGTAATTCAGGTCACTATTAAATTCATAGCTAGCTACGCAATATCCACGAGGGCTAGCGCCTCATTTCACTTACATTAGGAGCCTATCATGGCAGCAAAAGACGTAATTTTCGGCGGCGAAGCCCGCGCACGTATGGTTGAAGGCGTGAACATTTTGGCCAACGCGGTCAAAGTGACACTGGGTCCTAAGGGCCGTAACGTGGTTCTGGAGCGCTCGTTCGGCGCCCCCACCGTGACTAAGGACGGTGTGTCCGTGGCCAAGGAAATCGAACTCAAAGACAAGCTGCAAAACATGGGCGCGCAGATGGTCAAGGAAGTTGCTTCCAAGACTTCTGACATCGCAGGCGATGGCACCACCACCGCTACTGTGCTGGCACAAGCCATCGTGCACGAAGGCATGAAGTACGTAGCCGCTGGCATGAACCCCATGGACCTGAAGCGCGGTATCGACAAGGCTGTTACTGCCCTGGTTGCTGAGCTTAAGAAGTCTTCCAAGGCTACCACCACTTCCAAGGAAATTGCCCAAGTCGGTTCCATCTCCGCTAACAGCGACGAAACCATCGGCAAGATCATTGCCGACGCAATGGACAAGGTCGGCAAAGAAGGCGTGATCACCGTGGAAGACGGCAAGTCCCTCGACTCCGAGCTGGAAGTCGTTGAAGGCATGCAATTCGACCGCGGTTACCTGTCCCCGTACTTCATCAACAACCCAGAAAAGCAAGCCGCTTTGCTGGACAACCCGTTTGTGCTGTTGTTCGACAAGAAGATCAGCAACATCCGTGATCTGCTGCCTACCCTGGAACAAGTCGCCAAGGCTGGCCGTCCACTGCTGATCATTGCTGAAGATGTCGATGGCGAAGCCCTGGCAACTTTGGTGGTGAACACACTGCGCGGCATCCTGAAGGTTGTGGCTGTCAAGGCTCCTGGCTTTGGTGACCGTCGCAAGGCCATGTTGGAAGACATCGCCATCCTGACTGGCGGCAAAGTTATCGCTGAAGAAATCGGCCTGTCACTGGAAAAGGTCACTTTGGCCGATCTGGGCACTGCCAAGCGCATCGAAGTCAGCAAAGAAAACACCATCATCATCGACGGTGCAGGTGCTGCTGCCGACATCGAAGCCCGCGTCAAACAAATCCGCGTGCAGATCGAAGAAGCCACTTCTGACTACGACCGCGAAAAACTGCAAGAGCGCGTGGCCAAGTTGGCTGGCGGTGTTGCCGTGATCAAGGTTGGCGCTGCTACCGAAGTCGAAATGAAAGAAAAGAAAGCCCGTGTGGAAGACGCACTGCACGCTACCCGCGCAGCTGTGGAAGAAGGCATTGTGGCTGGCGGCGGTGTTGCACTGTTGCGTGCCAAGCAAACCGCTGGCGCCATCAAGGGCGACAACGCGGACCAAGACGCTGGTATCAAGCTGGTGTTGAAAGCCATCGAAGCGCCCCTGCGCGAGATCGTGTACAACGCAGGCGGCGAAGCCTCTGTGGTGGTGAATGCAGTGTTGGCCGGCAAAGGCAACTACGGCTTCAACGCTGCCAACGACACCTACGGCGACATGATCGAAATGGGTATCCTGGACCCTACCAAGGTGACACGTACTGCTCTGCAAAACGCAGCGTCTGTTGCATCCCTGATGCTGACCACCGAGTGCATGGTTTCCGAGTCTCCAAAGTCTGAGTCCGCTGGCGGCGGCATGGGCGGTGGCGACATGGGTGGCATGGGCGGCATGGGTGGCATGGGTGGCATGGGCATGTAATTGCTCCTGTACTCCTTGCCTGGCGACCTACAGCGCCGTTGTTTGGGCTTGCCGTGCCATAGGCACTGTCAGCGCCCAAACGCCTTGCTGTAGATCACCATGCTGCGTCGAGTTGCTTAAGAGCGCTCGAACGACAAAAAAAAGCCCGCCAGGTGCGAATCTGGCGGGTTTTTTGTTGTCTTGACGCTATCTATTTCATAGCTACTGATGCAATATCCACGAGGGCTATATGCGCTTTTTGGCCACGCCGATTCCTTGAAGCTGGGTTTTGAGCTGCTGCGGCGATTCGAAGTGAATGCCTTGCCAGCCCGCACCGATGGCGGCATCCACGTTGGCGCGCAGGTCGTCAATGAAAACAGTCTTTGCGGGCTCCAGCGCGTAGCGGCTTTGCAGCATTTGGTAAATGGCGGGGTTGGGCTTGGTTACCAGCACATCGCCCGAAAAAATACCACCGTCGAACCACTGCAAAAATGCGTGGCGCTGCTCCAGCACCCGGGCATAGGGCCGTGGCATGTTCGACAAGTAATACAAGCGCAAATCAGCGCGCTGGCCCCGCAGGGCATGCAGATGCGTCAGCAGGGCCAAGGTGCCGGCCATGGGTTCCAGCCGCTCGCCAATATGGGCTACCAAATCAGCCAGCACCACGGGATCTAAGGACACGCGTTCGGCAATGCGGGCAACCACTTCATGCTCTGCCACCCTGCCACCGTCAAAATTGTCCCAGTCTGCATGGGCAAAGACCGTATGGGCCAGGCTGGTGGCCGCAACGCTATCGTGTGCCCGCTCGGGGAACGCGGCTGCCAAGAGCCGCGCCGGCTGCCAGGTGAACAGCACGGCCCCAAAGTCAAAGACCAGGTTCATGCGCGCAAGCGCGCCAGCAAGCCTGCGGTGGATCCGTCCAGCCCCGAGGCATCGCCGCTGGCAAGCCGCCCGGCCACATCCAGGGCCAAGACTTTGCCCAACTCCACGCCCCACTGGTCGAAACTGTTGATGCCCCAGATGGAGCCACTGACGAATACGCGGTGCTCTTGCAGTGCAATCAATGCGCCCAGGCTTGCGGGTGTGAGTTCGTCCAACAGCAAGAAGGTGCTGGGCCGGTTGCCGGTGAAATGCTTGTGACCGCCGCCATCGGATTTACCCACCATCAGTGCCTGCGCCTGTGCCAGCACATTGGCCAGCAGCAGCGGGTGGTGACCAGCCAAGTGGTGGTGCGGCGCTTTGACGGCAACAAACTCAACAGGCACCGCTTCGGTTCCCTGGTGCAACATTTGAAAATATGCATGCTGGCCGTTGGTTCCGGGCTCGCCCCACAGCACGGGGCAGGTATCGAACGGCAAGGTCTCGCCGCTGGCGTCGACACGCTTGCCATTGCTTTCCATCTCCAGTTGCTGCAAGTACGCTGGCCAACGCTTGAGCGCACTGTGGTACGGGGCAATCGTGCGGCTGGTGAAGCCGTGGAAGTTGCGATACCACACATCCAAAAGGCCCAGCCGCACTGGCAAATTGGCCTCCAGCGGTGCAGTGCGAAAGTGTTGGTCCATGGCGTGACCGCCCGCCAGAAAGTCGCGGAAGCCCTGCGCACCAATGGCCATGGCCAAGGGCAGCCCGATGGCCGACCACAAGGAATAGCGCCCGCCCACCCAGTCCCAAAAGCCAAACGTGGTCGTAATGCCAAACGCGCGTGCGGCCTCCACGTTGGTGGTGAGCGCCGCAAAGTGGCGGGCCGTATCGGTACCACCCTGCGCGGCAAACCAGGCTTTTGCCGACCGCGCATTGGTCATGGTCTCAATCGTCGTGAACGTCTTGCTGGCGATGAGAAACAGCGTGCTCGCAGGATTGAGGCCCTGCAGCACAGCAGCCAATTCATGACCGTCAACATTGGAAACAAAGTGGAAACGCTTGCCGGCAATGGCATAGTCATTGAGCGCCAAGACCGCCATTTGCGGCCCCAGATCCGAACCACCAATGCCAATGTTCACAATGTCCGTGATGGCTTCGTCCGCGCGAACCACTTCGGCATACGCCAGCATTGCATCCAGTGTCTGATGGACCTGCACCAACTCACTTGCCACTTTACTGGATGCTATATTTTCAGTAGCTGACTGCGCACTATTTACGAGGGCTACCGGCGGATATGAGGGTGGATGGCGCAACAACCAATGCATCACCGAACGCTGTTCGGTGGTGTTGATGGCAGCACCGTCAAACATGGCGTCGCGGTGCGCTTGCACGCCGCACTCACGCGCCAGATTCAGCAGCAATGCTTCAGTTGGCGCGTCCAGCAGGTTCTTGGACAAGTCTGCAAACACATGCGGCGCGCTTTGGCTGAACTGCGCAAACCGTTGCGGGTCAGCCGCAAACGCCGTTCTGGCATCGAAACTACTGGCACCGTGATCAAAGTGGGTTTGTAGCGCTGCCCATGCAGCAGTGCGGTCACAGCGAATACGGGTCATGGTCTCTACGTCAGTTCAGCGTCGGTTTGTCTTGGTCTCAGGATGCCAGCAAGAGCTGGTCTAGCTTGACAGCGTCTGCACAGAAAGCACGGATGCCTTCTGATAACTTCTCGGTTGCCATGGCGTCTTCGTTCAGCGCAAGGCGGAAAGATTTCTCATCAAAGTGCAGATGCTGCTGCTCGGTCTTCTGGGCTGCTGCTGCATCTAGCGCGCGTGTCAGAGGCGCTTCGGTTGCCGCCAAACTGGCCAGCAGATCTGGGCTGATGGTCAGCAGGTCACAACCGGCCAACGCCGTGATCTGACCCACATTGCGGAAGCTCGCACCCATGACCTCGGTGGCAATGCCAAACTTCTTGTAGTAGTTGTAGATCTGTGTGACAGACTGCACACCAGGATCATTGGCACCTGCGCGGTCCGCCTCCACCCAGGCTGCGCCCGCAGATTTCTTGTACCAGTCGTAGATGCGACCGACAAAAGGCGAGATCAATTGAACCTTGGCCTGTCCACAGGCCACAGCCTGGCAGAACGCAAACAACAAAGTCAAATTAGTGTGGATGCCTTTACGCTCCAATTGCTCAGCAGCAGCAATACCTTCCCAGGTAGCAGCAACCTTGATCAGCACACGATTGCTGTCAATGCCTTGCGCTTGGTACAGCTCGATCAAACGCTCACCGCGGGCGACAGACGCTTCCGTGTCAAAGCTCAAGCGTGCATCAACTTCGGTCGAAACGCGGCCTGGGACGATGGACAGAATTTCGCACCCAAAACGCACCAGCAAACGGTCCACGATCTCGTCAATCGGACGGCCGCGAAACTGTGCGACGGTCGAACTAACTAGTGGTGCGTAATCGGCTTTTTGTACTGCTTTAAGGATCAGCGACGGATTCGTCGTAGCGTCAGTAGGCTTGTACACAGCCATTTGTTTGAAGTCACCGGTGTCAGCGACAACGGTCGTAAATTGTTTGAGTGCGTCGAGTTGGTTCATGCTTGAATTATGGGTGAAACAAAGTTACATTATCATGTCTTTTTTCATGTAACTCCAAATTATGAGCTTTGATCTTGTCTTGTTCGGCGGTACGGGTGATCTGGCCTGGCGCAAACTTATGCCAGCCTTGTTCCAGGCATTTCGCCATGGAACCTTGCCCGAAGGCGGCCGCATCATTGGTATTGGCCGCGACGATCTTAGCGCAGAGCAATACCAAACCCTCATTCAGCAGCGATTCGACAAGGTTGACTTGGCCAAACGCCCCAGCGCTGAAGAGTTTGCCCGTTTTGCTGCCATGCTGGATTTTGTTCGCGTAGACCTCTCCAAGCCTGAAGATTTCGCCAAACTGGCCAGCACCATCAAAGCACGCAATGCGGATACGGTGGTGGTGTACTTGGCCACTGCGCCGAGTTTCTTCACCACTGCATGCGAACAACTGGCAGCCGCCGGACTGAACAATGCACGCACACGTATCGTGTTGGAAAAGCCGCTTGGCAACGACCTCGCGTCCAACCGCGCCATCAACCACACGGTGCGTCAATTCTTTGAAGAGAAACAGATCTTCCGCATCGACCATTACCTGGGCAAGCCAGCCGTGCAAAACTTGTTTGCATTGCGGTTTGGCAATTCACTGTTTGAGCCCCTGTGGCGGCGCGAACATATTGCCAACATCCAGATCACAATTGCAGAAGACTTGGGCGTTGAAAAACGCGGCGCGTTTTACGAGACCACCGGCGCCGTGCGCGACATGGTGCAAAACCATGCGTTGCAATTGCTCTGCGCCATCGCCATGGAGCCGCCCATTAACTCCCATGCTGATGCCATCCGCGACGAAAAACTCAAAGTGCTGCGCTCTCTCAAGCCTTGGACACAAGAGTCCCTGGCGCAAGACGTCGTACGCGGCCAATATGCCAGCGGAACCATTGATGGCGTGAAGGTACCCGGCTATCGCGAAGAGCTGGGTGTCAGCCCCCAAAGCAACACCGAAACCTTCGTCGCACTGCGTACCGAGATCGCCAACTGGCGGTGGGCAGGCGTTCCGTTTTACATCCGCACTGGCAAACGTCTGGCAGGTCGCGATGCCCGCATTGTGATTAATTTCCGTCCTACACCCCACGCGATTTTTAACTCGCAAGTAGACGTCGGCAATCGGTTGGTGATCAACTTGCAACCCAAAGACGGGTTGGAGCTGCACCTGCTGGCACAGGGACAAAGCAACCGCGAGAGCAAGGCTGACCCCGCGCATTCATTGGCGCCGGTGCAGTTGGACCTTGATTTTGACAAACGCTTTGGCTCAGAGCGTGTGGGCGCTTATGAGCGCTTGCTCCTTGACGTCATCAGTGACCGTTTGAACCTGTTTGTGCGCAGTGACGAACAAGAGGAAGCATGGCGTTGGGTTGAGCCCATGCTCAATTTCTGGGCGCGCGACACCCAAGGCATGCGCCCCTATGCGGCTGGCACCTGGGGCCCCAGTGCATCCAGCGCAATGATTGCGCGCGACGGATACTGCTGGTCTGAAGAAAGCTAAGTGCATGCGCCATCACGCTGGTCAGGTCGTGCACGGCGCCATAGGTAAGGTGTCGTGCTAGACCGTATTCAAGCTGCCCTACCATCGCTCGCACCGGCCGAACAGCGCGTTGGCAGGTTGTGCTTGGCCGATCCACGTACCTTTGCCAAGCTTCCAGTTAGCGTGCTGGCGGACCGCTCGCATGTGAGCAAGCCCACTGTTGTTCGCTTTTGCCGCAGTGTGGGGTACGATGGTCTGGCCGACTTCAAACGCAAGTTGGCGGGGACCGTCAACGAAGGCGTCGCATTTATTCACCGCAGCGTGGACACGGACGACAAGACGTCCGATGTTATGGTGAAGGTTATCGACAACACAGTCGCAGCCTTCCTCAAATACCGCAATGAAGCCAGCACGCATTCCCTGGACAAAGCAATTTCAGCGTTGTTGACGGCCTACGAAGGCAATCATCAAATTCTGTTCTTTGGCGTTGGGAACTCAGGCGTCGTCGCACAAGATGCGCAGCACAAATTTTTTCGCCTCGGTGTCAACACCGTCTCCTATAGCGACGGTCACATGCAGGTGATGAGCGCGTCTGCGGTGAGGCCTGGTGACTGTGTGGTTGTTATCAGCAATTCCGGTCGCACGCGCGACCTGATGGACGCATGCGATATTGCACGAAAGAACGGCGCCACGACGATCGTCATCACGGCCAGTGGCTCGCCACTGGCAACTGCCGGACATGTTCACCTGAGTGCGGATCACCCCGAAAGCTTTGACAAATACAGCCCCATGGTGTCCCGCCTACTCCACCTGATGATCATTGATATTTTGGCCACTTGTGTTGCCCTACGGATTGGCGGAGACACCCTGCAGCCCTTGCTGAGCGAAATGAAAAGCAATCTGCGCAGCAAGCGCTATACCTGACGGCCCGCCGCCCCGGATTGCTGGCACCCGCTACTGATAACGCACAACAAAAAAACCCGCTGCATTGCTGCAGCGGGTTTTTTGACTTTAAACCGTCAGCTGGCCTAAGCCAGCATCCGATTAGAAGTTGTGGCGAACACCCATGGCGTAGCCGTCGATGTCTTTGTTAGCTGGGTTGTTAGCTGTGGTCCGAGCATTTGAGCTGGTGCCATCACGCAAGTACACACCGTACAGGAATGTACGCTTGGACAAAGCGTACTTGGCTTCCAACAGGAAGTCGGTGTCATTCCACTTTGTGTCATTTGCAACGTCAGCAGTGAATGTCCACTGGCCAACAGGAATAGAAGCACCCAAAGTCACGCCGTCAGCAATAATGCTTCCGCCGCCATTCTTAACTTGGTTGTAGCTACCGGCAATTTTGAACGAACCAAAGTTGTACGCACCACCCAAAACAACACCTTCGTTACCGTCTGCAACCTTGTTGTACGCCAAGCTAGCGGCCAGAGGACCTGCAATATAGCTGGCAGCTACGTCATACTTGCTCTTTGGCGCAGCAGCCGTTCCGTAAGACTGGTTGCCTTCAGGGATGAAACTCAAGGAACCTTTAAAGCCACTCAAATCCACGGTGTCATACTTGATGACATTGCTATCGCGTGGACCTGCGCCACCCATATTGAACTGGTTGGCTACTACTGAGTAGTTCGCCATACCGGTCAATTCCCAAGAAGCAACGCTATGAAAGGAGGTTGTCAAGGTACGGCCAATTTGAATCGAACCAAAACCACCGGACAAAGAAACATTGGAAGCGCGCGAGAACAACTGACCGCCGCTTGTATTGCCAGCGCCAGTGCCCAAAACGATACCACCTTCAAAGTTGAAGTTAGCTTTCAGGCCGCCACCCAGATCTTCAGTGCCTTTGAGGCCGAAGCGGGAATTGCCGTTGTTCAAAACATTGGAAGATGCAATTTGACCATTTTGGTTGGACAAACCGAGGCCTGGTGTGCTGGTTCCAGCGATCGAAGCGTCAGCAACACCGTACAAAGTGACTTGCGCCATGGAGGCGCCGGATGCGGCCAATACGGCCAAAGCGATGAGGGTTTTTTTCATTTCGGGTTTCTCAAAAAGGTTAATCAGCGGGCTCAGGTCCTAGGGGCTCGGAACCCGGGCCAACCTCCTAGTTCAGGAAGTTGGGTCTATTGCACCAGACCCATGGCGGTTTGGCAAAGCATTGACCCCAAAAAGACCGGAAAATTCCGAATTCAAACGCCTTCCGTTGCAGGGTTGCAACAATTTGTTTCCTAGTTGCAACTGACCATTGGCGCTAGACTGAGGTACTGATCTTTTACTGGAGTTTGACCATGAATTCGCTGCTAGATGCTGCAGATTCCGCTCTGAGAACGCTTTTTGCACGGCCCCACGCTGCGACTGCCTTTGCGCCAGGTAACGCGGAGGTAACTCCACTGGATGCGCAGGAGCGACGCACTTCTGCAGGCCTGATGCGGGTTAACCATGTTGGAGAGGTCTGCGCTCAGGCGTTATATACAGCACAAGCGCTTTCCACACGCAATGCAGAACTCCGTGCGCATTTCACACAAGCTTGCGTTGAAGAAACGGATCATTTGGCATGGACGGCGGATCGTCTTGCCGCCTTAGGTTCACGCCCATCCATACTCAATCCCCTCTGGTATGCCGGGGCATTCGGATTGGGCCTGCTGGCAGGCCGCCTAGGGGACAAAGTAAGCTTGGGTTTCGTGGTGGAGACGGAAATTCAAGTAGGCGCACACTTGCAGAGCCACCTCGAAAAACTCCCGGCAGGTGATCATGAGTCCCGAGCCATCGTGTCGCACATGCGTGACGACGAACTGCGCCATGCACAAGCCGCAAAGGACGCAGGCGCGATAGAATTGCCACAACCCGTCAAAGAACTCATGCGTGCAGCTGCAAAAGTCATGACAACGGTGGCGCAGCGAATTTAGTAGGCCAAGCAGCTAACGTCAACAGTACACGAGATCGCGGCACCCCTCCCTATTTGCTACCCCTCGATCAGGTCAAAGCTCGTCGTAATGTCGGCAGTTTTGGCCAACATAATGCTGGCCGAGCAGTACTTGTCATGGCTCATGGCAATAGCCCGTTCGACCGCTGCGGCCGGAATGCCTTTGCCGGTCACGGTGAAATGCATGAGGATCTTGGTGAACACCTTTGGGTCAACCTCCGCACGTTCCGCAGTGAGTTTGACCGTACACCCTGTCACTGCATGCCGACCGCGCTTCAAAATAAGCACGACATCGTAGGCAGTGCATCCACCTGTACCCGCCAACACAGTCTCAAGGGGGCGCGGCGCCAAATTTCGCCCTCCATTCTCCGGCTTGGCCTGGTCGGGGGCGCCATCCATGACCAGCGTGTGCCCGCTACCGGTCTCAGCTACAAAACCCATACCCGATTGGGTATTCAACCCACCGGTCCAACTCACAGTGCATTCCATCGCTTGACTCCTTTTCATATTGCCCCGCGCGGGGCAAAAATATTATCGTTACAATGGCTCTAAGACGCCCCGCGCGGAGCCAATTCAACCTTTTTCAATCATTCAATCTGGAGTGTATCCCCGTGAGTGCCACCCAACCACCCCAAGCCAACCACCTCACCCCGGCGGACTACCTCACCAAGATCCTGACTGCAAGGGTCTACGACGTTGCCAGTGAGACGACGCTGGAACCAGCTCGCGCATTGAGTCGTCGCCTGCACAATACGGTTCTTTTTAAGCGCGAAGATCAACAACCCGTACGCAGCTTCAAATTGCGTGGTGCGTATAACAAAATGGCCCAGATGCCCCCAGAGCAAATTGCCAAGGGCGTAATTTGCGCCTCTGCGGGCAACCATGCGCAAGGCGTCGCGCTGTCGGCCAGCCGCATGGGGGTACGGGCCGTCATCGTGATGCCAACGACAACGCCGCAGCTCAAGGTGGATGCCGTGCGCGGGTTTGGCGGGGAAGTAATTCTGTTTGGCGAAAGCTATTCCGATGCCTACGGTCACGCACTCACTTTACAAAAGAAGGAAGGCTTGACCTTTGTCCACCCATTCGACGACCCGGACGTGATTGCCGGCCAAGGAACCGTTGCCATGGAAATCATGCGCCAAGTGCAAACACTCGGTGCGGACAAAGCTGCCAAATCGGGCCACAAGACCGGGAGCAAAACCGGCCCAGGCCTGGACGCGGTGTTTGTAGCCATTGGCGGTGGTGGTCTCATTTCAGGAGTCGCAAACTACATCAAGGCAGTGGCTCCACAGGTGAAGGTCATTGGCGTGCAAATGAATGATTCCAATGCAATGATCCAATCGGTCGGCGCGAAGTCGCGCGTCACGCTGACCGATGTCGGCTTGTTCTCTGATGGTACCGCTGTAAAGTTGGTTGGAGAAGAAACGTTCCGAATCGCAAGTAACCTAGTGGATGACTATATCGAGGTCGACACGGATGCCGTGTGCGCCGCCATTAAAGACATCTTCGTCGACACTCGCAGCATTGTGGAACCTGCAGGTGCGCTTGCCGTCGCAGCCATCAAACAGTACGTCGCCAAAAACAAGACCAAAGGTGAAACTTACGCCGCTATCCTTTGTGGTGCCAATATGAACTTCGACCGCTTGCGCTTTGTGGCCGAACGGGCCGAAGTAGGTGAAGAGCGCGAAGCACTTTTCGCAGTGACCATTCCCGAAGAACGCGGCAGCTTTAAACGATTTTGTGAATTGATTGGCGAACTGCCTGGCGGGCCTCGCAACGTAACCGAATTCAACTACCGCATCAGCGACGCGGCACAAGCCCACGTTTTTGTTGGCATCAGCACGCAGGGCAAAGGCGAGTCATCAAAAATCGCCGCCAATTTCAACAAACACAAATTCGCAACGCTTGACCTCACCCACGACGAACTGGCAAAGGAACACATCCGTCATATGGTGGGTGGCCACTCCACGTTGGCCGACAATGAACGCCTGCTGCGCTTTGTCTTTCCTGAACGCCCCGGCGCACTCATGAAATTTTTGAGTCTCATGCGCCCGGGCTGGAACATCAGTTTGTTCCATTACAGAAACCAGGGCGCTGACTATGGGCGTATTCTCGTGGGTCTGCAGGTTCCAAAGTCCGATGACAAGGCTTTTGCAAAATTCCTGCAAACACTGAACTACCCTTATGTAGAGGAAACAGAAAACCCGGTTTACCGCATCTTTTTGCGCAACTGAATCTTCACGCAACTCACAGGAGGCACGGATGGCATTGACATTGGATGGAAAGCTTGTCGTGGCAATTTCAAGCCGCGCCTTGTTTGATTTCGAGGAAGAAAATCGGGTGTTTGAACAGGCTGACGATACAGCCTACATGCAATTGCAATTGGAACGACTGGACATACCAGCCAAACCAGGCGTGGCCTTTTCACTGGTTCAAAAGCTTTTGGCATTTAACTCCGACACATCGCAAAAAGTTGAGGTTGTCATCTTGTCCCGCAATGACCCTGTCAGCGGCCTGCGCGTCATGAAGTCTGCCGCGCACTACGCTCTGCCGATCATTCGCTGCTCATTCACGCGGGGTGAGTCGCCATGGCGCTACCTGAAGCCCTTGCATGCCAATCTTTTCTTGAGCACGCACCTCAGCGATGTGCGTGCGGCACTTGCCGCTGGCGTGCCTGCCGCCCAGGTGTACCCGCAGTCTGCGCACGCCAGCGATGCACACCCCTGCGAAGTGCGGATTGCCTTTGACGGCGACGCCGTGCTCTTCAGTGATGAAGCGGAACGCGTTTTCCAATCCCACGGACTCAATGCATTCCAGCAACACGAAGCTGACAAGGTTTCCCTCCCCTTGCCCGATGGCCCTTTCAAGCCCCTACTCGTTGCGTTGCACCGTTTGCAACAAGCTGCGACACCGCAAATGCGTATCCGCACGGCATTGGTCACTGCCCGCAGCGCGCCGGCGCATGAACGCGCCATTCGCACATTGATGAACTGGAATATTGCGGTGGACGAAGCAATGTTTCTGGGCGGCCTTGACAAAGGTGAATTTCTGCGCGAGTTCGAACCCGATTTTTTCTTTGACGACCAAACCGGACACATTGAATCTGCCGCACGGCACGTTCCATCAGGCCACGTTGCCAGCGGCATCCGCAACTAATCCATCAACTGCGCCAGCCTGGTACCCTGAAAACCCTTTCGCGCGCAACAAGCACGCTGGGCATTGGCCGCATCCGTACCCCCACGCATGGCGATGCGTCCGGTCACCCAAATAGCACGTATGGGTGTGTTCGATAACCAAGTCGACGAGTGGCTGCCCACCAAGGTCACGCGCCATCGCCCATGTCTCAGCCTTGTCGATCCACATCAATGGGGTTTCAATCAAAAATCGTTTGTCCATGCCGAGTGACAAAGCCAATTGCATGGCTTTCATGGTGTCGTCGCGGCAATCCGGATAGCCTGAAAAATCTGTTTCACATACGCCAGTGACAATGACTTGCAAATCGCGACGGTAGGCCACAGCTGCCGCCAATGTCATGAACAACAGATTGCGACCGGGAACAAATGTGTTGGGCAAGCCATTGCTTTCCATCCGGAATGCGGTCTCGCGGGTCAGAGAAGTCTCGCTGACGGCGCCCAAAACCTCCAGGTCCAATAAATGATCTTCACCCAGCTTGGATGCCCAGTGCGGAAACTGTTTACGAATTTCACTTAAGACCACCAAACGCGCGTCCAATTCAACCCGATGGCGCTGACGGTAATCAAAAGCGATGGTTTCGACACGCGCGTACTTACGCAGTGCGTGGGCCAAACAGGTGGTGGAGTCTTGTCCGCCAGAAAATAAAACAAGGGCGCTCGTGTGCATGCCCCAATGGTAGACGACCCATCAGCCCCATCGCACAATTGCGATTACAGGCGTTCGTTTTTCTTGATGGTCGGGTGGTCGTACACCAAGGCTTGTTTTGCCAAGTTGCCAGGAACCTCTGACGGGACGACCGTCACCGGCGGATTCAGTTGGCTACTGACCTGCTCAATCTGCACCGCACTTGCACTGGCTGTCCATATACGGCTGAGATGCTCCATCAGCACTTTATACATGGGCTTGGGTGGTGGATCTTCCACCTTTTCTGGCGCTGGACGGTGTATGGTCCAGTCGCGCGGTGCTGTTGCGGCCTCTGAGCCACGCCGCGCAGGGTCCGAAACACTGGTGTACACAGACTGGCCTTCGGTAGCTTTCAGCGCAGGGTTTACCAGGTTCACCGCGCTAGGACCAGCCTCGATGGTTGGATGTGCGCTCTTGGCTGGGTTCACTGGCGCTACCGGAATGACCCTGTTTGCCCCAGCCGAAGCCGCATCTGCGCCGCTAGGCCGCAAATGGGGTGTTCGATCAATGGTTGGCAATTGCATTTCGGTTTGGGCTAGCTGCCCCTCCAGTTACTTTTCTTTCAACACGTACGTTTGATAACGGCAGATTTAGCGGGTTATTTAGGGCTATTTTTAAAAATATTTAGCGATCTTTCAACACAAGGCCGCCGACATCGAGAAACTGCACCAAAAAGAGGCGAAAGAAGGCTTTGGTTCAATTTTTCAAGGTGCCTGAATCCTTTTGCCATGCAAGCGACTCTAGGTTGGTGTTATTAACTTCAATCAAGGAGCACTTCATGTTGTATTTGAAACGCAATCTGCCTATGTGGGAACGCGCCGGCCGCATCATTGCCGGCGCACTGGTGGGTGGCGCCATACTCGCAGGATTCACGCCAGGCATATGGATGTGGCTCGCGGCAGGCACCGCAGCAACATTGGTGCTGACAGCATTTGTCGGGTTTTGTCCGGCCTGTGCCATAGCCGGCCGCCGCTATCTCGACCAATAGGCTGCCGAACTAACTAGGGGCGAATGGACCCAGCGGTCGGCAGCCTGGTCAATTCATCAATCACGGCTTCCCAAGCGCTCGTACGTGGGTCTATCAGCGCAAAGTGCCCCACGCCGGGCAATGCGCGGAGCCGGGTTGCTGTAAAAACGCTGCAATAGGACTTCGCGACCGCAGGCGGCACCACCTGATCATCGTCACCTTGAACAATTGTTACGGACACCCGTGGAGGCGGGAGATTCATGGGGTCGAAACCAGGTCGTTGATCGGGTGTCGCACCCAAAAAGGCCTGAACGGCACCTGATCCTAAGTGCAAGCCGTGCGCAAGGCGCAGATTGGCTACGGGTGCCAGGGCCACAACACCCCGCAGCGATGGAAGCTTCAATTTCGCCGCAGCCAGTAAAACCAAGTGCCCTCCGGCCGAATGACCGATGAGCACCAGCTCGCCATTGTGTTCTGGAACCGACGATGGCAATGTGGCCAGTGCATCCTGCACGTCCTGCCACATGGCCTCTGGTTGGCCCGGGTTGCGTCGGTATTCGAGCGTAAGGACTGACCACCCCGCGCGCGCCAGGGCAGTCCCCATCGCTTCGGCATGCTGACGGTCATACGCTGGCCGCCAGAAGCCACCATGAATGACCACTACCAATGGCAATTGCCTTCCAAGATGGCCACGGCGCACATCGGCAACTTGATCGGCGTGGGCCCCGTAGGAAAGCGTGTAGTCAGGCGGAGAAGCTTTGAGGCTTAGTACAGAATAATCTTCGGACATGGTTGGCTCGCTTGCGCATCCGGCGTTGCGTTGGAATGCCACCATTGTCGCCTCCGCATATGCAGCACTCCCATATCGCAATCTAAAGTTCGATGTGACACCGCGCACACACTCAGCTTATCCTTGCACCATGCACACCACCCATCTTCTCTATCTTCACGGGTTTCGCTCGTCCCCCGCATCAACCAAGGCACGCATGACAGCCGCCGCAGTGCAAGAACGATTTCCGGCAGTGCAGTGGGCCTGCCCCGCGCTGCCGGCATCGCCCAAACAGGCCATGGACGCAGTGCTCGCTTTGGCGGACAACTGGCCAAAGGACAGCACGGCCATCATTGGTTCGTCTCTGGGCGGCTTTTACGCCACGTGGCTTGCCGAGCTGTGGGGTTGCAAAGCGGCACTGCTCAACCCGGCTGTACATCCGGCGCGCGACCTTGCAGCACATATGGGTACGCAAACGGTATGGCAAGACCCAACGCAAAATTTTGTCTTTGAGGCTACCTACATCGACGAACTCCGGGCGCAGGAGGTTGCCCATATCAGCCATCCGGAACGCTACTTTGCCGTCATTGCCAAGGGCGACGAGGTACTGGACTGGCGAGAAATGACCCGCCACTACGCGGGTGCGACCATCAAGCTACTACCGGCAGGGGACCACGCGCTCAGCGACTATGAACAGCATCTGGATGCCGTTTTGGATTTTCTGCAGTTACTGCCAGCTTAACGCCGGCGCACGCACCCGAAACCCCTGCGCAGGCGCTTGTGCTGCAAGCGTGTTTTCAATACTGGTAGACGCCGTGCCCGGACTTTCGCCCCAAGCGTCCAGCCGCCACCATTTCGCGCAAAAGCGGGCAGGGACGGTATTTGCTATCGCCAAATTCCGCCAAATACACCTCCATGACCGCAAGGCACACATCAAGGCCAACCATGTCCGCCAGCGCCAGCGGCCCGATCGGCTGATTGCAACCGAGCTTCATGCCGGCGTCGATGTCCTCTGGGGTTGCCAAGCCTTCATACAACACAAAAAACGCCTCATTGATCATCGGCACCAAGATGCGATTGACCACAAAGCCCGGAGCATTTTTCACCGTAATGGGCGTCTTGCCCAAGGCGATCGACAAAGCCTGCACCGCCAAATGGGTCGCATCACTGGTTTGCAAACCGCGAATGATTTCCACCAATGCCATCAATGGCACTGGATTGAAAAAATGCATGCCAATGAACCGGTCCGGGCGGCTCGTGATGGCGGCCAATTTGGTGATCGAGATGGACGACGTATTGGACGCGATAAGCACATCAGCAGGGACTATTGCGTCAATTTGGCGGAGAATTTTCACCTTGAGGTCGTAGTTCTCAGTTGCCGCCTCGATCACCAGCTGCACGGTTTTCAAATCGTCATAACTGGTACTACCCTTGATGCGCGCCAGCGTGGCATCACGCTGCGCGCTAGTCATCTTTTCCTTTTTGATCAGTCGATCCAGACTACCCGCAATGGTCGCAAGCCCCTTGGCAACGGCTGCTTCTGATATGTCGACCATCACCACCGCAATGCCAGCCGTTGCACAGGCCTGTGCAATGCCGTTGCCCATGGTGCCTGCACCAACGATGCCTACTGAAGTAATCTGCATGACTCAAACCTGCTTTCTAATTGGCGGCAAAACAATACAACAATCCGGCCCCGCCCGACGCTTTCAGATTGTCCTGACTGCAACCCCGTGAACCATGCGAAGAATTCCAAGACTTGGCGTGCCACGCTTCATTGAGGCCGATGCGGTCATGGTGGCCCACGATGGCCGACCCCTCACCGCTCTTGGTCCAATTGCCACAGGTGGTGTCTCCTCCAGCTGTTGAATAGCGGCCCGAAGGGTCTGACCCAGTCAAAATATCATGGGTATTGACCGCATCGCCACGGCCACTCACGGTATCGCCCTTTTCTGTCAGAGCCGTCAACTTGGTGATGTTGGTAGCGTCGGAATGCATGTCGTCAACGCTCTTGGCAACCACAACGCCCTTGACGTTCTGCCATGGTCCTTTGCCAACGCGGTCACGGGCGTTGACTCCGGGTTCTGTGGGCGTAGGCGTCGTGCTCAGGTAGGCACGCCAATTGATGTGCGATGCGCCGGCTGCCTTTGCCAACGTCTGGCAATGCGCATCAGCACCGGCCAGCCCACCTAGATCAGCACCGGATCCCTTGCCAGCACTGGTCACAAAAAAAGTCATGCTGCTCGACTGTGCATGCGCGGGCATCGACACGGCGGCACACAGGACTGCCAAAGGAAGAAATACGTTTGCAACAGAATGGGGGAACAATTTCATTTACAGGCTCCTAGGTTGATGGGCAAGGCACAATATTACGCTGAACCGAAAACCCCTTGCCTGTTGCGACCCACTTGCCAGCCCCCTTCGTACAGATGAACAGCGCCGCCAAAATCCGTGCAACATGAGAGCCAGGAGAGGTTTTTTGACTTGCGGTAACAATCGACACCACCATGCGTCTTGAAAGCTTCTTTGCGCCGATGCCCATACAAGGCAATCCAACCCCGCTGGACCGCGCGGCCATGGGAGAGCAATTTGCTGCGGTTCGTGCCGCCACCATGGCATTGACCCAAGGCCTCTCCAGCGAAGATCAATGCGTGCAGTCCATGCCAGACGCCAGCCCAACAAAGTGGCACTTGGCACACACCAGCTGGTTTTTCGAAGTGGTCATCTTGCAAGCTTCTTCCACGGGTTATGAAGCGTTTAATCCCGATTACCTCTACCTGTTCAACTCCTATTATGAAGCCCTGGGGCCCCGCCATCCGCGCCCCCAGCGCGGTCTGCTCACACGCCCACCGCTCGCCGACATTCATGCCTACCGCGAACATGTCAACCGTGCTATGGAGCATTTCATTGCCAATGCAGATAGTGCGACATGGCACGCCGCAGCCAGCGTGATCGAGCTGGGGCTCCACCATGAGCAACAACACCAAGAGCTCATCCTGACTGACATCCTGCACCTGCTGTCAGTCAACCCTTTGTTGCCACCGTACGTGCCAGGGCCGCCACCGACTGCCACCGCGCATTCCCCAGAGCCCTCCGCGCAGTGGCTTACGGTGCAAGGTGGGCTCCAGACCATGGGCCACGCAGACGACAGCTTTGCATTTGACAATGAAACCCCGCAGCACCAGGCACTCGTACACCCCTTCCAAATATCCAATCGATTGGTCACTTGCGCGGAATTTATGGTTTTTGTGACAGATGGCGGTTACGAAAGAGCGGATTGGTGGTTGTCCGACGGTTGGGCTGCAGTACAAGCCCAGCAGCTGCGCGCGCCCGCCTATTGGCTGGCACCGCATGATCCGCGTGCACCGTCCAGCGCGTGGCAGATCTTTGGTATCCACGGCGTGCAGCCATGGAACTCGGCCGAACCGGTAACCCACGTCAGCTTTTATGAGGCATGTGCATTTGCCGAATGGTCGGGTGCGCGGCTCCCCACAGAGTTTGAATGGGAAGCTGCATTTGACGCGCCCGCTATCACGCAAATGCTGGGGCCGTGCTGGCAATGGACCCGTTCATCCTATGAGCCCTACCCCGGTTTTCGCGCGCGCAGCGGCGCGGTGCGGGAGTACAACGGAAAGTTCATGGTCGGCCAACAGGTACTCCGTGGTGCGAGCCACTTCACTCCAGCAGGCCACAGCCGCAAGACCTACCGCAACTTTTTTCCACCTGCCACACGCTGGCAAGTCTCGGGCATCCGATTGGCAAGGGATATTGCATGAAAGATTACATCGCCTACACCAGCGCCGAGACATCACCCGAGGCCACCCCCCCTCCGGCACTGCCAGACTTGTCGCACCAGGAATTCTTGCGGGACCTCATGCTGGGACTGGCACAACAACGCAAATCGATTTCACCCAAGTATTTCTATGATGCGAGAGGGTCTCAGCTTTTTGACCGCATTTGTTGCCTGCCGGAGTACTACCCGACGCGCACCGAGCTTGCAATTCTGCATACAAATGCACGTGCCATAGCGACCCACATCGGCCCCCACGCCGAGATCGTTGAATTTGGCGCAGGATCCATGGAAAAGGTACGCATATTGATCGACGTGTTGCACAGCCCCCAGCGCTACGTACCCATAGACATTTCTGCAGAGCATTTGCTCGAGTCCGCCAACCGAATGCGCATGGCCTACCCGGCGCTGGAGGTCGAACCCATCGTGGCAGACTACTCACAGATTGCCGTGTTGCCGCCGGATGTTGCGCCGCAAGGCCGCCGCGTCGGGTTTTTTCCGGGGTCCACACTGGGCAACTTTGAGCCCAACGAAGCCTTGCAGTTCTTGCAAATGTGCGCCACTGCACTGGCAGGTGGCGCGATGCTGTTGGGCGTTGACTTGGTTAAAAGCCCCGATCGCCTACATGCCGCCTACAACGACAGCGCCGGCATTACCGCCGACTTCAACCGCAATCTGCTGGTGCGGGCCAACCGCGAATTGGGCACCAACTTCCAGCCCGACCAGTTTGCACACAGCGCCTTCTACAACGCGCCCTACCAGCGCATCGAAATGCATTTGGTCAGCACATGCCAACAGACCGTCAACGTCGGCACCGCAGCCTTTGCATTTGCAGAGGGTGAGACACTGCATACTGAAAATTCCTACAAGTTCACAGCAGACAGCCTGCATCAACTGGCGCACCGGGCAGGATTCACGCCAGGCCCGGTGTGGACGGACGACGACAACACATTCAGCCTATTGTGGTTGGATGCACCCCCAAGGAGCACAACATGAAAGCCATCTGGAAAGACACCGTGATTGCCGAAAGTGACGACACCGTCGTCGTCGAAGGCAACCACTATTTCCCCGAAGCCTCTGTCAAACGCGAGTTCATCACTTTCAGCAACCACAAGACCACGTGCCACTGGAAGGGGCAGGCCAGCTACTATTCGCTGATCGTGGCCGGCGAGATGAACCCTGATGCAGCCTGGTACTACGCCGAGCCGAAACCAGAAGCCGAGAACATCAAGGGCCGTGTCGCGTTCTGGAAGGGCGTGAAAGTCGTCGCGTCCTAGGTCTTGGTGTCAAAGTCGCTGGCGTCGTGGCGCTCGCGCAATTGCTTGGCGGGATCGCCAGACGTGCGGTTGACCATGCGCCCGCGCTGCACGGCGGGCCGCTGGGCAATGAGATTCGTCCACCGTAAGACGTTGGCATAGGTCTCGACCTGTAGAAATTCACCAGCGTCGTACAACTGGCCCATGGCAAGTAGGCCATACCATGGCCAAACCGCCATATCGGCAATCGTGTATTCATCGCCCGCCAGGTACGTGCTGTGTGCAAGCCGCTGGTCCAGCACATCGAGTTGACGCTTCACCTCCATCGCGTAGCGGTCAATGGCGTATTCGATTTTGGCGGGTGCGTACGCATAAAAATGACCAAACCCGCCGCCCAAAAAAGGCGCGCTACCCATTTGCCAGAACAACCACGACAGGCATTCAGCCCGCTTGGCAGATTCGGCAGGCAGAAAGGCACCAAACTTTTCGGCCAGATAGACCAAAATGGCGCCAGACTCAAACACCCTGATCGGCGAGGCACCACTGCGATCCATCAACGCCGGAATTTTCGAATTGGGGTTAACCGATACGAATCCGCTACCAAACTGTTCACCCTCGTTGATACGGATCAACCACGCGTCGTATTCTGCGCCGGCGTGCCCTTCTGCGAGCAGCTCCTCCAACATGACGGTAACCTTGACGCCGTTGGGTGTGCCCTGTGAGTAAAGCTGGAACGGGTGCCGCCCCACGGGCAATTCCTTTTCATACGTAGCCCCTGCCGTTGGCCGGTTGATGCTGGCAAAGCGGCCACCGTTCTCCTTGTTGGCCGACCATACCTTGGGCGGTGCGTAGGTGGCAGAACTACTCATGAATGAAACCCTTCAATTAGTAAAAGCCGACCCGGCGGCTGTAGCGATCGTTACGCTCCGTGTCATACGCATCCGCATCAAACTGCCCACCCTGAATGGCACGATGCACCTGGCCACCGGTGGGCATGGTGGATGGATCGATATGCCGCGTTGCATCCCAAAAATGGGACCGCAGAAATGCCTTGGAGCACTGGGTATAGGCCTCGTCGATATCGACCAGAATGCCCAGCAAGGGCACCTTGCCCTCGACAGCACTAGGGGCCAGCAATGCTGCGTCGTTGGTGACTGTGGCACGGCCGTTGACGCGAAACGTGTCGTTGCAACCCGGCACAAAAAAGAGCAGGCCAATGTGCGGGTTCGCCAGCAGATTGCGCAGCGAGTCCGCGATACGGTTGCCCGGGCGCTCAGGTATGAGCAGCGTGTGCTCGTCCAAAATCCGAACAAAGCCGACAGGGTCGCCACGCGGACTTAGATCGCAATTTCCGGATGGGTCGCTCGTTGCTATACACATGAACGGAGAACGCTCGATATACAAACGCGTCATTGCGTTCAGACGGTTGCTGATCTTCGCGCAGGTTAACGCTGCGGGTTCACCGATCAGTGCGCGAAGCTGCGCTTCCGTGTGAATGATTTGGGCTGTTTGAGGGTGTGTTGTCGGAACATTCATCGCATTTCTTCCAGGATGGCTCTATGACACTACTGTCAGCAGCATCCACATATGGTATCCATCCAATCGCCATGTACGCATTCTTCACGATCACGACTGCCGTTGATCACTAAAAAGACCTGCAGCCCTCTAATAGATTGCGTAATCAGCTATGTATTTCATAGCATCAGGCGTTACGTACTGCGAGGATCGATGTGCCGGGTGGCCCACCTGCGCGTGAGAGTGAGCCTGAAGCACCGCCACGTAAACCCGCCAGGGAGTGTAACAACAGACTTGCGGAGCCTGTATCTCCCTTCGTGTCACTACTTCACCTGCGCACCCTTGGTCCCCAAGTGGCTGGTGAAGGATCCGTTCAACTTGTTACTCGCATCGACCAGGTTGCCAGCCGGAGTGCCAGTAACATTGCCGCTCGCCGCAATGCTGCCGCCGTATTGCACTTGCCACACTTCTCCAGGGCGAGCGCCGTCACCAATGAGAACATTGTTTGACACCGTGAGAACCGTGTCGCTGTTCAACCCGCGCACGCTCATGGCGGAGGCAGGAGTTAGGCCCGAGTAGAGCGTGTTGCGGTAGAAATAGCGGTGCTTGATGTTGGGGGTGTTAAATTCGTCGCGGTTGGTGATAGCCCCTAGGCCGTCACCAGTTTGATCCTTGTCGAAGAACCGATACGAGTTGTAGCTCACATCGAAATAGTCCATCGGAAAGTTTCCAGCATACGCGTCTATGCGCAGCAGCACGTTGTGGTTGGTCTGGCCAATACTGCGGTTGCGTCGGAACTGGAAATGGCTGACATTGGTCTTGGGGTAAAAACCATGCCCGCGGCCTGTCGTCAGCGAGTTCTCTACGGTGTTGTTTTCGACCACAGCGTAGCGCATGGAATAGCCCAGCAGCATGTCGCGATCCTTCACGTTCTTAAAGGTATTGCCCATGACGGTGGGGTACCAGGCATTGCCTGCGTCGGATATGCCCACGTGCTGATTGGTCCACATCAGGATAGCAAGATTGGACTCTCCGGTGGCCGCTAAGTTGCCACCATCAAAGCTGTTCTCAAAGAAGACAACGCGGCTACCGCCTTCCAGGCGGAAGAACTGCTCTACATTGGTTCGATCCTTATGGATATCGAATTTGAAACCGCTGAACCACATGTCGCTTGCGTTTTGCCCGCCTATCGATGAGCGCGCCTGCATCAGGTTCACCGTTTCACCGCCATAGGGCAACCAAGCCTTTGGCAGGTTATGCATGCCAACCGTTTTCTGGTCTAAATCAACGGTGCCTGCGCGTACCAGCACGGCTTTGCCCGTCAGCCCGGCCAGCGAGGCCAGGGTGTTGAAGGGAGAGGCTTGGGTGCCTGTACCGTTGGCAGCAGCGGAGGGGTCTAGAAACACCCAATCAGTGGCTGCGACCTTGAGCGTGAAGTTGACGGTTTGCACAACGGAATTCTGGTCCGTGACCTTGACGCTGATCGGGTAGGTTCCGGCAACAGGGTTGGCCCAGGTAATGACGCCATAGTCGGGTCCGGCCACCAGTTCGTTGCCTGAGACCTCAAGTTGGCCTCCGATGGCCATGCCCGCAGGTGCGGTCAGCAATTCATAGCGAAACGGCCAGGCGCCGAAAGCAACTGCTACCGGAATGCGGTAGAGCTGACCAGGATAATTGATGCGGTGGCGGGCGGTTGCAGCGGTTTCCGCATCGGGCCGCGGAAAGGTGATGACGGGGGGCAGGTAACCTTGGGAATGCCCGGCAGCCAGTAGAAAGCTGCCTACAGTAGCGGCACTCGTGCTGGCGCTGAGCGTTGCACTCGCTGGCGACGCATTGCCCGCCGCATCGACAGCTTTGACCGTAAGCGCATAGCTGGTCGCGGGGCTCAGGCCCGTTACCGTGAAGCTGGTGGCGTTCGGCGAGCCGACCAGGGCCCCGTTTTGGTAGACCCGATAGCCGGCTACGCCCACGTTGTCGGAGCTCGGGGCCCAGTTCAAGCTGATGGTGCTGCTTGTGACCTGGGTCTGTGTCAACGAGCTGGGCGCGCCTGGAGCAGTGGTATCGGGTCCACCTGCCACCGACGCAGCTGCGGTATCAGCCCGAAAAGTGCCGCTGAACGATGATTCATTCTGCGCAGCATCAATTGCTTTGACGCGAATGTAGTACCGGGTGCTGGCTGTCAGCCCGGTCAGGGTGTAGTTGGTCTGCGCTGTACTGCCCACCAACAACGCTCCCGAGTAGACGTCATAGCGGACAACACCCACATTGTCCCTGCTGGGTGCCCAAGTGATACCCAAGCTGCTTGCGCTACTCTGCGCCACAGCCAGTGTGGTCGGCTTGCTAGGCGCAGTTGTGTCAGCAATGGCGCCAGCCGCTTGTGCGCTCACGCGCAACTGCCCACTCTGGGGCGAGGCCTTTTCGCCTCCGTCCGGTGCAAAGGAGGCACTATCGGATGTGCTGCCTGCCAGTGCGAGTTCAACCAGGGCTCCTGGCGCCATAGTGTCTGAACTGCCCGGGTTGGCAACCGTGACGGCGGGGACTGGCTGTTGGGCAATCGACGCAACGGTTGCCGTAGAGACCGTGCCACCTGACGCTACGCCGCTGTCGCCGCCACCACATGCAACCAACATCAGCGCCGCACTAAGTGCACTAAAAATCGAGGATTGTTTCATTTTGAATGTATATAAAAGATCTGCACACGCTAAACCTCAACAGCAGGTCTGCACACTCTGACCGGGGCTACAAGGTAGCGCTATCGCAAATTTAAACCACTGGAATCTGAACACTAGCGGCGCGATTAAAACAAAGAATGATCCCTGTAAGTACGAGGCCTTACATTTGCTCACAACCTTAAGGAAAAGAGGGGCTAAAAACAGTTCCAAACCAAAGGAATCTTTGGTTTCGCAGCGCGAACTCCGCTTCGAACATGCCAGTTCTAAAGGGCCTCAGGAATACTCAGCCCAGTCAAATGGATGAAATGCGGTGGTTCAACAGCTGGTAATCAGAGGCACTAGATCGCGGGGCTCAACCCGACAACTGCTCCATGATGTCGTTGACGGCCGACTGTGATCCAACAAACGCAAAACCGATATTGCACTTGCTTCTGTCCATCTTGTTGGAATGCACTACTTTCACGGTGACACCAACATGTTGCGTCCGCCCTTGGTACGGAATTTCCAGCTGAAGTTCACAGGTCTGGCCTGCTGGCAACTGCCGATCCACCAGAAGCCCAACCCCGGTTTTAGATATGTCGACGGTTTGCACTTCGATCACCACATTGTCACCGGTCGTCAACGTGCCGTTGTATGCGACCGGTACGCGCGGCCCTGCGCGCTGGTCCAGTTTGAACGATCCAATGGCATCGGCCAAATAGCGGGCACGTCCCTCCAAAGACACAGCAGCGCTGGCAGTATGCTCCACCAATGCACTGCTTTCCTGGGTGACCTCGTCAATTTGTTCAATAGAGGCGTTGACTTTGGTGATCTCGCTGCGCTGCGCGTGACTGGCAGCTGCAATCTCGCGCAGAATGTGGCGCACGTTGTCCACACTGGCCACGATTTCATCCATGGTCGCACCGGCTTGACCTACCAGCAGCGTTCCCGCGTTGACTTTCTGGACAGAATCAGTGATGAGCGTTTTGATTTCCTGCGCTGCTGTTGCGGAACGCTTTGCCAGACTCCGCACTTCAGATGCCACAACGGCAAAGCCACGCCCCTGCTCGCCCGCCCGCGCGGCCTCCACCGCAGCGTTCAGGGCGAGGATATTGGTCTGAAAGGCGATGCTGTCAATCACACCGATGATGTCGACAATTCTTTTGGCGGACGCATCAATGGACTCCATGGTGGAAATCACTTGTCCGACAGCGGAGCCCCCTTTGACTGCCACGACAGAGGCCGACTCTGCAAGCTGATTGGCCTGCGCTGCACTGTCAGCATTTTGGTTGACCGTGTGGGTCATGCGCTTCATGGCGTCTACAGTTTCTTCCAACGAGCGAACTTGGTGTTCCGAGCGTGCTTTTAGCTCATTGTTATCACTGGCAATTTCTTTGGAGCCGTGCACAATGACGTCGGCTGTTTGTTGAACCAGCTCGATGGTGCGGCGCAGTTGCTTGACCATGAGCGCCAACGAACGCACCATGTCACCGACCTCGTCAGTACTTTTCGAGTTGAGTTCAACATCCAGTTGCCCCGACGCAACCGCCTGAGTTGCTTGCGCGCTGGTATTCAAATCGCGCACAATTTGCCGCTGGACCCGGCGCGCAAAATAGACTGACCCTAGACCAAACAGCAGCGCGAGAACGCCTACCCATGTTCGCTGCCTATTGGTCGAAGCTTCGAACAGGTGGAACTGATCGTCTGCATTTTTCTTGACCACCTCCAACATGGCAGACAGCGTGCCATCTATCTCGGCAAATTTGGCATCCGCGGTTTGCATGGCTGCGACACCCGTGTTGGGGTCTATGGTGGACAGGTCAATGACCTCATCCGCCATCTTTCCATACTGCTGCGCTTGTTCGGCAAACCGTTTCGCCATGTCACCCATTTTTTCACCATGGTTTTGGGCTGCCTCCTTCAATACGATTTCCGAAAAGCCATTGAGCTTGGATAGGCGTTCCTCACGCAGCGTCTGCAGTGCCTTGTCGTCAAGCGATCCACTGATGGCAACCGTGCGGTACAAGCCGGCGTGTTGGCTCGCCATGCGGTACTGGATTGCGGAGATGCTTTCGATGCTGGTTGATTTTCTTTCGTTGTTGGCCAGACTCTGCGATTTGTAGCCTTGAAATACCCACAACAACGCGGTGAAAGACAGGGCCTGCACGGTCAAAATGGCGACCGGTGCAACCATCAACTTTTTTTGTAGTTTCATCCTCGCTCCCGTGCTAACGCAGAGTCTGATCAACCCTTGCTGTTGGTCTTTGCCAACAGCATAGGATCTCTTTTATCACTGGCTGGCAAGAATTACTCGTAAATGCCGCCGCACACTGCCGTCTCGCCCAAGCGCTCGCAGTACATGATTTTGGGTTCTATTTTCTTGGTTTCGGGGTTGGTAAATTTGTACTGTTGCCAGAAAGTGCCTTTGGATTTGGCCAGGTCCACGCGCTCTTTCACAAAGGCCTTTCCGTCAATGTCCTTGAGGTCGATGAGGTTCTTGCCAATCATCTTTCCATTGGCGCCATGCGCCTTGACCGTGCCATCCAAACCATATACAACCAAATAGAGATCACGGTCGATAAACTTCCCTGATCTATCGCTGAAATCTGCGTAGGCCTTTTCTGCACCAACAGCCTTCACATGCTCCACACCTTTTTTCACCATGGCTTCGGCTTGTGCTTTTGTAGCACCACCTTCAGCTGCATGCAGCGTCACACAAGACAAACTCAGCAAACATGTGACCAAAATTGATGGGGCGAAAATTGCTTTATTCATGATCATGACTGTCACCTTTACAAAAAAGACAATATGTGAGGCCCGCGCGAACCGCTGCCTTAACTAATGTATTCCTCACTCCAGCATTTGTCCATCAAGAGAATGGCGCTGTAGGTCTAGTATTTCTACCTACTGCGCTGCCATTGCTACCGCCGCCTTTTCAGAATCCGACGGCCACCTGCGTTAAGCTCACCCGATGCAAGCAAGCTTGGCCCACTTTAGACGAACGACGAACACCGCGATTTTTTGTTGTTGGGCTGCCCTGGTGGGATTGCCCTTTGCGGCCCATGCGCAAGTGGCCGGCATGGCAGAGCGCACACGGGCGTGCACGGCCTGCCATGGTGACCAAGGCAGGGCCGGGCCCGATGGCTACTATCCGCGTCTGGCGGGCAAACCGGCAGGCTATCTGTACAACCAGCTCCAGAACTTTCAGCATGGGCGGCGGCAATACAGCCCGATGCAGCATCTGATTGCTCCCTTGAGCGATGAATATCTGCGGGCCATGGCGGACCACTTTGCAAGCCTCCAGGTTCCCTATCCCCTACCGTTAGCCGCAGCAGTGACACCTCAAGCGCTGGCACGCGGCAGAACCTTAGCGCTCCAGGGTGATGAAAGCCGAAACATCCCCGCCTGTGTGCATTGCCACGGACAGGCCTTGACCGGAGTGCAACCAGTGGTGCCTGGCCTTTTGGGGCTGCCGCGCGACTACCTTAATGCCCAGCTGGGTGGCTGGCAAACCGGGCAGCGAAAAGCCCACGCCCCTGACTGCATGGCCGACATTGCACAACGCCTGAGCAATGCAGATGTGCATGCCATTTCGCAATGGTTGTCGTCCCAACCGGTACCCGCAAACAGCTCGGCTACGGCTACGCGTCCGCAGCGCCCAGCCGGGTTCAATCCCTTGCCAAGCTGCGGGAGCGCGCCATGACTGCAAAGCTTGCAGCCAAAACATGGCGCTGGACCTTTCTGGTGTTGCTTGCTGCAGTCCTTCTGTTTGTGTTGGTCACGGAATATGCTGCGCCGGCAATACGCAGTGCAGGCCACTCCGCACCCGACACCGGCCACAGTGTCAATGCCGTGCAAGTGCAGCGCGGCGCATATCTGGCCCGAATCGGCAACTGCGCGCAATGCCATACCCGGCGCGGTGGGCCGACCTATGCAGGAGGCGACGCGTTGCAAACACCCTTTGGTCAGGTGTATGCAGGCAACATCACACCCCACGCCAGCGCGGGCATTGGCGCGTGGACCGCTGCAGACTTTTGGCGTTCCTTGCACCACGGCATTGCACCCAATGGGCGGGTGCTAAATCCCGCGTTCCCCTACACCAGCTACACCCGCGTAAGTCGTGTCGACAGCGATGCCTTGTTCGCCTACCTGCAAACAATCCCACCCATAGCCACGCCAAACAAGGCCCACGCCGTATCCTGGCCCTTGGGTAGCCAGACCGCGATCACCGCCTGGCGTCTGCTGCACTTCAGTGCAATGGACCCGGCTGATGCATCTGCAGACAACGCCACCCCATCAGCTCGTCGCGGTGCGTATCTGGTGCAAGGCTTGGGGCATTGCGCCGAGTGCCACACTCCACGCAATGCGCTGGGGGGCTTGCGGCACTCTGCAGCATGGGCCGGTGCGGTCATGCCCGATGGCCAGTGGTACGCCCCTGCATTGAACGACAGCGCGCAAGCGGGCTTGGCTAGTTGGGAGGCATCCGACATTGCCACCCTTTTAACCCAGGGCCAACACGGCAACGCCTATGTGGCAGGCCCCATGGCCGACATCGTGCGCAACAGTACGCAGTATCTGCAGCCCACCGACGCCCTATCTATTGGGCTGTATTTGCAAACACTGAGTGGTGCGTCGGCCTTCACGGCCCGTAGTGCGTCACAAGGCATACCGCGCGAGCATCCAGGCGGCGCAAAAATCTATGAAGACCAGTGCGCCGAATGCCATGGCAAGCAGGGTAAAGGTGTCAACGACATGTACCCTGCCTTGGCCGCCAACCGTTCCATATTGATGGACAACACCAACAACTTGGTATTGATGGTGCTGCATGGTGCATATGGCCCATCAACTGCTGGCAAACCGCATCCATTCGGCATGCCGCCTTACCAGCTCGTGCTCAACGATGCCGATGTCGCCGCTGTGCTCAGTTTCATCCGCAACAGCTGGGGCAATCACGCCGCGCCGGTGACGGAGTTTGATGTCAACAAAATTCGCAATGCCGCGAGCCATTAGCCTCCACAACCCACACCGCTAAACGACAGACGACTTAGCCGCAGCTGGAAAAGATGTGGCTTGAATCATTTTTGCTACCAAAACAATAGCGCATGACGCATACTTTGCGAGGGCTAGAGGCAGAATGTTCGCACATCCGTTCCGCTGCTACACGGCTAATCCATGCTGGAGTCCATTGGCAAGCTCGCGAAACTCTTCGTTGATGCGCATCAAGTCCTCTTCCATCAATTGCACATCTAATGCGTTCAGGCGCTGTGTTCTGTTATCCATCGAACGAACGATTGCGCTGAGTCCCTCCGACACTTTGAACAGTAGTCACTATCAGGAACCGCTATGCGTAGGCAAAAAAACTCAGATCGATTTGGATCCTTCTCCATCGGGTTGCACTGTCTCATGTTGCTGCTCATTGCTGCGGTTTGTGGGTGCATCGAACTGCAAGGCGATTCCCCTGTGGGAAGTGGAATGTATGGGGCATTTCTAGCAGCAAAGCCCCTGCACGTCGCGCTTTACGTATGGATTTCCACTATGCCGATACTGGTTTGGCTGACTGTAGGCGCTGAATGCAAGGCAGTGCCACTCTTCGCCTTTCAATTGCCAGCACCTCTGTGCGCGAGCAAGATCGTGGCCAAGTTGGCCAAGGAATTTCATGAGACTGGCGGCACGATCGGCAACTGCCTCATCAGACTTCAAGCAGCGGCGGCGTTGTTTCATCACTCAGTCGCTGGAGACAACACTCTGCGGCGCATGCCGCTGAGCCATCATTGAATGGGCACTCTTCTTGACAGTGCGAATGCAGCTTCGGCCTGTGTTGAACCGCCCACCAGTGCAGATGGGCTGAGTGACACGGAAGCCAAGCAGCGCTTGGTCAAAGACGGTCCCAACGAACTCCCGGTTTCCAAGCCGCGTAGCGTACTGAAGCTGGCACGGGAGGTAGCATCCGAACCCATGTTCCTGTTGTTGGTAGCCTGCGGTGCCATCTATATGGTGCTGGGCGACCGGCAAGAGGCGCTGATGCTGCTAGGCTTTGTGTTCGTGGTTATGGGCATTAGCTTCGTGCAACAGCGGCGCAGCGAACGGTCACTGGAAGCATTGCGCGACCTGTCAAACCCACGTGCGTTGGCCCTGCGCAATGGTCTGCCAACGCGCATTGCCGCCCGCGAGCTGGTGGTGTGTGATGTGGTCATGCTCGATGAGGGAGACCGCGTGCCGGCGGACGTGCAACTGCTTCAGGCGTCCAACTTTTCGGTCGACGAGTCGCTGCTTACGGGCGAGTCGGCACCAGTCGTCAAAGAACTGTCTGCACTGACCCAGAATGAACCTGCCGGTTCGCAAACGCCCGAGGCTATTGACAACGCGCATTGTTACTCTGGCACGCTGGTTACACGCGGGACTGCGCGCGGCCGCGTCGTTGCAACTGGTGAGCGCAGCGCACTGGGTCGCATCGGCCAGTCGCTCGCGGGGATCGTCGCCGAAGCAACGCCCATCCAGCAGGAGACGCGCCAAGTCGTCAAGCGCGTGGCCATCGTGGGACTGATCCTGGCGGCGGCATTGGCTGTGGCCTATTGGCTTGAACAAGGTGATTGGTTGCAAGGCCTTTTGGCTGGCCTGACACTGGCCATGGCAGTTCTCCCGGAAGAACTGCCGGTGGTATTGACCCTGTTTCTGGGACTCGGCGCTTGGCGCTTGGCAAGAGAGAAGGTGTTGGCACGCAGTATCCCAGCCGTAGAGCTACTGGGCGCCACCACGGTGCTGTGTGTTGACAAGACCGGCACCTTGACGGCCAACCGCATGGCCGTGCAACGCGTGTGGTCCGAGCAGGCCCAATACGACACTGTGAAAGCGGGTGCGAACGCGTTGCAAGACGAATTACATGGTGTTTTGGAGTATGCGGTGCTGGCTAGCCATCGCCGCGCTTTCGACCCTATGGAGACCGCGATTGGTGAAGCAGGCAAGCGCCTGCTGGCCGACACGGAGCATCTGCACAGTGACTGGACCCTGGTTGACGACTATGCTTTGTCGCCCGAGATGCTGGCCATGTCTCGCGTCTGGCAGTCGCCGGACAAGGCCGAGCGCATGATCGCCGCCAAGGGCGCGCCAGAGGCCATCATTGATCTTTGTCACCTGGAAGCAGCGCAGGCTACGCGCATCCTCGCGCAAGTTCATGCCATGGCTGGCGACGGCTTGCGGATATTGGGGGTGGCCCAGGCAACGTTCGCGTCGGGTGAACTGCCTGATGTGCAGCATGACTTCAACTTTGCATTCCTGGGCCTGATTGCACTGGAAGACCCGGTGCGCCCCGATGTGCCGCAGGCCATTGCCGAGTGCCAAGCCGCCGGCATCCGCGTGGTCATGATGACGGGTGACCACCCGGCGACGGCGGTGTCTATCGCGCGACAGGCTGGCCTGAGCACTATTGCGCCAGTCATCACCGGCACTGAGCTCGCAGACATGACCGACGAGGCACTCAACAATAGGTTGCAGGCAACGCACATCTTCTGCCGCGTCCAGCCCGACCAGAAGCTGCGTCTCGTAAGAGCTTTCCAGGCACGTGGTGACGTGGTGGCAATGACCGGGGACGGTGTCAACGATGCTCCGGCCTTGAAAGCGGCTGATATTGGTGTAGCGATGGGCGCACGCGGTACCGAAGTAGCGCGTGAAGCAGCAGCTTTAGTGCTATTGAACGACGATTTCTCATCCCTGGTGACGGCAGTGCGGTATGGCCGTCGGGTGTTCGCCAACCTGCGCAAGGCCATCGTGTTTGTGGTGGCCGTGCATGTGCCCATAGTCGGCTTGTCCATCGTGCCTGTGCTGTTCGGTTGGCCCATGTTGCTGATGCCGGTGCATATATTGTTCTTACAGCTCATCATTGACCCGGCTTGTTCGGTCGTGTTTGAGGCCGAACCACTGGAGTCTGACGCCATGAAAGCGCCGCCGCGTCGGCCAGACCAGCGGCTGTTTGACAGGGGCGTGATGGTACGCGGCCTATGGCAAGGCGCAGGCCTGCTGGCGCTGCTGCTCGCCGTCTACGCAGGTGCTCGGGCCTGGCTGGTCGCTGATGCCGGACGCGACGAAGTGGCGCGTGCGCTGACATTTGTCGTTCTGGTGTTGTCCAATCTGGGACTGATCCATGCGAACAGGTCTTGGGGTCGGTCGGCTCTACTCGGAAACGCAGAATCCAACCCCCAGTTCGGATGGATCGCGACAGGAACCATCGTCGTACTTGGCGTGGTGTTGGGCGTGCCTGCGGTCAGCCAGTTGTTCGCATTCACCACACCGCCACCAGCCATGCTTCTGGCGGCTGTGGGTATCGCGGTGGTGAGCGTGGCCTGGTTCGAGGTGGTCAAACGTGTGCAAGGGCGTGGCCTAGGGCGTGCTGTCTCGAAACATGCTTAGTGCTCAACACAGATCAAAGTTCAGCGTAACTCCTGCATGACTGCCTTGCATCTTCTGCTCATCATTTGCGCCGCGCTTGTGCTGCAAGTCGCAGCGGGTGTAGGTGTGGTTCTGGGGCGCAGGGCAGCCATGGCAGCAAGGGTCCCGGAAGAGGATGCGCCAACAGAACCGGTCGTTGAGACTGGCGCCTGGCTGGGGTGGCGCAGCTTTCGCGTGACGTGTCGTAATTTTGAAGACGCCGCCAAGAGCCAATGTTCTTTCTACCTGCAACCCGTTGACGGCATTGCGCTGCCGGACTTCAAACCGGGACAGTACATCACCGTTTCTTTGCCTTTGGGTGAGAGTGAAGCAAGCCGCACACCTTCCGGACCGGGAATCGAGCGCCGCCTCGTCCGATGCTATTCGCTGTCAGAGCAACCTGATCCTGCTACCTATCGGATCACCATCAAGCGTGCCCTGGCGCCAGTCGATCGCCCGGATTTGCTCGCCGGTGCTGCATCCAACTACCTGCATGACAGCGTGCAAGAAGGCACTGTGCTGCAGTTGAAGGCTCCCGCAGGCCAATTTTTTGTCGATGCAGATGCCACACTTCCGGCGGTTTTCATCGCCGGCGGCATTGGCATCACGCCCATGGTCAGCATGCTGCGCTGGTGTCTGTCACAGCAGCCCTTGCGGGTGATTCACCTCTTCTACGGTGTGCGAAACAGCGACGATCATGCTTTCAAGAACCTTCTGGAATCGCTGGCGGAGTCTTGCCCGCGTTTCAAACTGCAGGTGGTCTATGCCAATCCCCAGGCGGTGGATGTTCTTGGTCGCGACTATCAGCATGTAGACTACATTGACTTGGACTTGCTGCGCCACAACCTCCCCCATGGTCGGCACCAGTTCTATGTCTGCGGTCCACCGCCCATGATGCAAAGCCTAGTGCCCGCACTGCGGGCTTGGGGCGTCCAGGAAGACGACATCCACTTCGAGGCCTTTGGGCCCGCTACCGTTGTCTCAGCAGCAACCGCGACGAATGAACCCTTGGCCACCAATGCGCTGTCCTTGAACATTTGCCTCAAACGCTCGGGCCGCACCTTGGTTTGGAACGGTGAGGACGTCAACCTGCTGGACTTCGTACAGCGCCAAGGCGTGGCGGTGGACTCTGGTTGTCGATCAGGTAGCTGTGGCAGCTGCGAAACACGGCTGGCTTCTGGCACAGTGGACTACGCTGAAAAGCCCGACTCTGACATTTCAGCGGGTTATTGCCTCTTGTGCGTCGCCAAGCCGACGTCAAGCTTGGTGTTGGAATTGTGAGACCCTCAAAATGCCCTCGTTGAAAGCCCACCTCATCAGCCGTGAGGTTGTGCCCTTCTACCTGTCGCTGTTGGCACTTGCTTCGGCCGCATTGTTGTGTGATGCCGCGCTGCACTTGCTCAACATGGTTTGGATTGGCAAGTGGTTGGGTATACCCGGGACCTTGCTCATCATCGGCTCGCTTGGCTACTCGCTGCGCAAACGCCGGCTCATCCGCGTCGGCCAGCCAGCGACCCTGTTGGTGCTGCACGAATACATGGCCTGGGCTGGCTCCTTATTGGTACTGGTCCATGCGGGCATCCACTTCAATGCCATTCTGGGCTGGCTGGCCGTGTGGGCCATGCTCATCAACGTGGCGAGTGGCCTGACTGGAAAGTTCTTGTTAGCCCGCGCGAGCAAGCGCCTCGAAGAGGCGCGACAGAGCATGCGGGAGCAGGGACTGTCACCCAAGCAACTGGCCGAGCGCACCTATTGGGACAGCCTGACTTTTGACGCCGTCAAGCACTGGCGGACGGTACATATCCCCATCACACTGGCATTTGCCGTGCTGACACTAGCCCACATCGTGGCAGTTTTTCTCTTTTGGGGTTGGACATGAAAGGCCGCTGGCTATGGTTCGTGATCGCAGCCAACTTGCTGGTGCTGGTGGCGCTGGTCTTTGTGTACCCACATCTGATGGTAGGCCCGGGGCCCTTGGTGCCTGGACATGCCACTTTGGCATCAGACTGCTTTGCCTGCCACGCGCCTCTGCGTGGCGCCAGTGCCGAACGTTGCTTGGTGTGCCACACATTGCCCGATATTGGGCTGCGTACAACCAAGGGCGTGGTGCTACATGCTGCAGTGGGTGCCGGCACAACCCGACTGAAAACGTCGTTCCATCAGAACCTGATCGAGCAAGACTGCGTGGCGTGCCATAGCGACCACGCCGGACCCAAACTGACACGGCGCAGTAGCAAAAAATTCTCACACGCATTGCTGCGGGTTGAAACGCGTGATCATTGCTCCTCCTGCCATGCTGCACCAAACAACTCGCTGCACCGGGAACTGAGTGTTGGATGTACGCAATGCCACAGGACTGCAGCCTGGAAGCCAGCGACTTTCGAACACGAGAAGTTCTTTCTACTCGATAGAGACCACAACGCCACCTGCGTGACCTGCCACAAGGTAAGCACAGACTATCGCCAATACACCTGCTACGGCTGCCACGAGCACACCCCTGCCAATGTGCGCAGAGAGCATGAAGAGGAAGGCATTCAAAACATCGACAACTGCGTGCGATGCCACCGCAGTGCAGGCGGGGAACGAAAGCACGGCGGGGACGGAGAGCGTAGAGAGCATGACTGATTCTTCAAGAAATGCCCTGGTCAAAGCGCCCCGAAGCCAACCGCCGATTGACGAGGCGGTCAGGGTCGGACGCGCCTCCGAAGGCGCCCACACCATTCACAACGAACGCTCGGTCAAGCAATAGCGCAGAGCCGCTCGGCATGGGTGCAGTCCCGCATACAAGGTATCGTCCTGCTCCCCTTGAACGTGCCCGCATTGTGGCCACTTCTTTCAGCACTTTATCCAAGTCGATGCGACTCTGCAGGGACTATAGTACTTATTTTTGCTCCTGATTTGATAGCTAATTACGCATATTTCGCGAGGGCTAAGGCCGAAATTTGCTAAACACTATTCCACCGTGACACTTTTGGCCAGGTTACGCGGCTTGTCCACATCCGTCCCCCGCGCGCAGGCTGCGTGGTAGGCCAGTAGCTGTAGGGGTACCACATGCAGTAACGGCGACAACTCGCCATAGTGTTCCGGCATGCGGATCACGTGCATGCCTTCTCCGCTCTCGATTTTGGTGTCGGCATCAGCCAGCACATAGAGCACGCCGCCGCGGGCGCGCACTTCGTGCAAATTGCTTTTGAGCTTTTCCAACAAGGCGTCATTGGGCGCGACGGTGACCACAGGCATTTCGCTGGTGACCAGCGCCAAGGGGCCGTGTTTGAGCTCGCCTGCGGCGTAGGCCTCGGCGTGGATGTAGGTTATTTCCTTGAGCTTCAACGCACCTTCCATGGCAATGGGGTAGTGCAGACCACGGCCGAGGAAAAGCGCGTTTTCTTTTTTTGCAAAGTCTTCGGACCAGCTGATGATTTGGGGCTCCAGCGCCAGCACCGCTTGCAATGCGGCGGGTAGGTGGCGCATGGCTTTGAGGTGGCGTTGCTCTTCGCTCTCGGGCAGGCGGCCCTTGGCTTGCGCCAAGGCCAGCGTCAGCAAGAACAGGCCGGCTAACTGGGTGGTGAATGCCTTGGTGGATGCCACGCCAATCTCAACCCCCGCACGGGTGACGTAAGCCAGGCTGCATTCCCGCACCATGGCACTGGTGGCTACGTTGCAGATGGTGAGGGTGTGGTGCATGCCCATGCTCTGGGCATGCCGCAGGGCTGCCAGGGTGTCTGCAGTTTCGCCTGATTGCGTGATGGTGACGACCAGCGTCTTGGGGTTGGGTACCGATTCGCGGTAGCGGTATTCGCTGGCCACTTCCACTTGCGTGGGTACTTTGGCAATGCTCTCTAGCCAATACTTGGCAGCGCAGCCGCTGTAGTAACTGGTACCGCAAGCCAAGATGAGCACGGAGTCAATTTCGGCAAACACACGGGCCGCGTTGGCACCAGGCTTGTGGTTCATCTGTCCATCAAACAGCTCAGGTGCGATGCCTTCCACGCCTTCCAGAGTGTCGGCAATGGCGCGCGGCTGTTCAAAAATTTCCTTCTGCATGTAGTGGCGGTAGGGCCCCAGTTCAGCCGCACCGCTGTGCGCCAGCACCGTCTTGACGGGGCGCTGGGCGGGGGCAACCGGCTTGCGGGCCTTGTCGAGCAGCCAGTATTTGCCCAGTTGTAAGTCTACGAGATCACCTTCGTCCAGGTAGACGATCTGGTCGGTTACACCGGCCAGGGCCATGGCGTCGCTGGCCAAGAAGTGCTCTTGCCCGTCTTTGCCAATGCCCAAAATCAGCGGTGACCCCGCACGGGCACCTACGAGCCGGTGGGGCTCGTCTTTGCAAAACACAGCAATGGCGTAGGCGCCGTGCAGCTGCGCCACGGCGGTTCGCACCGCGTCAAAAAGATCGCCGTCGTACACGCTGTCGACCAGGTGCGCGATAACTTCTGTATCCGTCTGGCTGACAAACACATAGCCCTTTGCCTTGAGTGCGGCACGGAGTTCATCGTGATTTTCGATGATGCCGTTGTGCACCAGCGCCACCTTGCCAGGGCGTTGGTGCGCATCGGCACCCAGCCCGTGGCTGAAATGGGGGTGCGCATTGCTCACCGACGGCACACCGTGCGTGGCCCAGCGGGTGTGGGCAATGCCCAGTCGCCCGACCAAACCACCGGTTGCGGCATCAGGGGCCACTTGCGCCGCCAACTCGGCCACCCGGGACGTACTGCGCGCCCGGCGCAAGCCGCTGTGTGCCGCGTCCGCTCCCTGGGCATAGACCGCCACACCACAGGAGTCATACCCCCGGTATTCCAGCCGCTCCAGCCCCTGCACCAAGACAGGAACGATGTTGCGGGTTGATACCGCGCCGACGATGCCACACATAGAAGTTCTCCTTATCCAACACATTCAAACCAATGAGTTGCCGCATGGTAGAGTGCTTGCAAAAAAATTATCGATTGAATTTTTATCATTTATGAATGAAAATTTCACTCATTAACAGATTTGAAATTTAATTCAATAAATGTTTGTCAAATGGAATCAATAGAACTCGATGCAATTGATCTGCAACTCTTGGCCCAGTTGCAGCACGACGCCAGTCTGAGCAACCAAACCTTGGCAGAGCGGGTGCATACGTCGCCCCCCACCTGCCTGCGCCGCGTCAAGCGCCTACGAGATGCCGGGCTGATTGAGCGACAAGTAGCCCTGCTGAACCCCGAGCGTATGGCGGCCACACTGGGGCATGGACTCATTGCGCTGATTGAGATCACGCTGGACCGGCAGGACGCCGCCGCGCTGGATGCGTTTGAGGCCCGCGTGGCCCCAGATGCCGCCGTGCAGCAGTGCTATCGGGTGTCCCCCGGCCCAGATTTCGTGCTAGTGGTCCACACCCGCGATATGCCCGCCTATCAAGCGTTGACGCAGCGCCTGTTTACCAGCGACGCGAACGTGCGCAACGTGAAGGCGTTTTTTAGCATCAAGCGCAGCAAGTTTGGGGGAGAGTTGCCTCTTGGGGTGCCATAAGCTCTCTCAACCCACAGCGACCTACCCATCAATGTTGATCAATCAAGGCACAATTGCACGGTTACTGGGCCACCCATCAAGCATGAACATAACCGAATGGAAAATCCCCAACTACTTTCCGATTCTGCAGACGCCAGTTTGTCGAACGCATGGGCGTGCTTCGAAAAGGGCCAGGTAGATGAAGCGGTGCGACTCGCGCGCCACGCTATCAATCTGGAACTCGCTGGAAATCCACATGCAGACGCATCACTTGGCTGGTTTCTGCTCGCTGCAGGTTCGACAGAAGAAGCGGGCTCAATTCTCAAAACTTCCCTAGAAAAGCACCCGCTACACGCCCCGCTCCATTGGTATCTGGGCCTAGTCAATCTACACCTACGTCGGCGCGACGAAGCCTGCCAGGCGTTGAAAGCCGCCATTGCCATTGACCCTGCGCTCGACGAAGCAACAGAAACACTGGCTTGGGTCTTGGGTGATCTCGGCAAATTTGAGGAAGCAACCCCTTACGCTAAAGCAGCCCTGGCCAAGCAGCCCCGCGTAAGCCGCAGAGCCCAACTTGGATGGCTTCTGTATTCGCAGCAGCTGTGGCAAGAGGCCACTTTGCAGCTAACACTTGTCTTGTCACATGAACCGCACCGTGCAGACGCGCGAATTCAACTGGTGACCGCGCAGAAGGAACTGGGGCTTGCCGATACAGCACTACAAATTCTGGACGAAGGCCTCGCGCTGACACCCGACGCAACTGAGTTTTTGCAGCAACGAATCCACCTCTTACTAGAGCTGCACCGCACGACGGACGCACGCAGCGAGTGCCACGAGTTGCTCAAACTACGGCCACGCGAAGGATTGAGTTGGTATCTTCTCTCATTGGTTTTGATTCAGAAAAAGCGCCCCGGAGCAGCACGCCGCGCTCTGGCGCGCTCGCAGAACCTGCCACCGGTTCCCCCTGAAGTCTGGAACCAGACTGCTTGGCTCGCATTGGAAGCCGGAGATATCCAAGAGGCGCTTGAAGCACTCGATCATGTCTTGACCCTTGACCCTGACAAATCGACAAGTAGCATCTTGGCCGCCAGCGTTTTTGACGCAAGCGGCGATCTAGCGGCTGCTTCCGCACACGGCGAAATGGCGGTTTCTCTGGCGACCGATTCGGCTGTGGCCTGGCGCACGTTGGCGCAAGTGCGATCGCACCAAGCCCGCTGGGTGGACGCTGAAAATGCGCTACACACGGCACTGGAAAAAGACACCAAAAATTGCTATGCAACGTATAGACAACTTGGGTGGATCTATTTAGCCACCGATCGCCCAAAAGAAGGTGTAGCAGCCTTTTCCAAAGCAGTCGAAGCCAACCCAGGCGACGCCGATTCATGGTATGGAGTGGCCGAAGCGCATCGAATAAGTCACCAGTTCCCACTGGCTTTAGAGGCCATTCGCAAAGCATTGCATCTGCGCACTGGCTGGGCGGCTGCGCACTTTGCCCATGGCCACATACTTTTTGAAAGCGGACGCAACTTCTGGCCAGAGGCGGCATTGGAATTAACAACAGCCAATGCTCTGGACCACAAAAAAACACAGTCATACGCTCTGCTATCGCGTGTATTGCATCTATTGGGCCGTGACGACGAAGCCATCGCCGCATTGGAAGACGGGCTAATAGTTGCACCAGATGCTATCGAACTAGTGAAACAAAAGGTTCATCTTTTGCTGGACTTGCGACGCACAACTGCCGCTCGTACCACTTGCCGCAACATGCTGCGCAAATGCCCGCGCGATGGCGAGGGCTGGTATCTGCTGGCGCGAGTGCTTGTGCAAGAAAAGCGACTGGGTATTGCGCGGCGTGTGCTTCATCGCGCCCTGCGCTTACCTGCCAACTCGATTGATTTGTGCCGCAAGCTCGGTTGGCTTTCACTCGAAGTTGATAGTATTCCTGCAGCTTTACAAGCGGTCGATCAGGCATTTTTTCTGGGGCCGAACGACGTTGATGCCATTGTGCTTGCAGCATGTGTCATGGATGCTGCAGGCAATTACGCAAAGGCCTCCGAGTACGCAGAACGGGCGATTGCCCTCGCCGATCGCTCTGCACCAGCATGGCGTGCACTTGCACAAGTCAGAGTCCATCAGCTTCGCCATGAAGATGCGAGGAGCGCGCTGGAAACCGCATTGGCATTAGACCCGGCTGGCGCATCTCTGACGCATCGTCAGTTGGGTTGGTTATTCCGTGAACTGAACTCTTTTGACAAAGCTGCCCATGCCTTCCGTGCTGCTGTTGGAATCGATCCTCAAGATGTTTCTTCCTGGTATGGGCTAGCAGAGGTTTACCGAGCAGCCGGGCAATTCACGGACGCTCTGCGCGCGATTAAGCCCACCTTGTCACTCAGAGAAGATTGGAATGACCAGCGATTGCGTGGGCAAATCATTCACGAACAGACCTACCATTTCTTGAACAAAAAATGGAGCAATTTGAACGGCGATCCGCAGCCTTTGTATACCCCTGCGAGTCAGCCACTGTTGAAAATCGCAAGCACATTCGAACCCACGAATGCCCCGTTTGAAAACAACGGAAGCACTGGCCAGCCGTATGAATATGCAGTGTGCAGCTTGAGCACTAAAAGCCATGTTCCACTGATGAAAACACTTGCGAAATCAGTGCGACGGCATTTCACTGGCCAAATTTATTTGCTCGTTGTTGACTCAGATGATGCCGAACTAATTCCTGAAGGAACGACCCTTGTTCGCCTCAGCGATGTGATCGAAACCTCGGTCTGGCAGGAGATGGTTAGCCGCTACAACATTCTGGAGTTGTGCTGTGCGCTCAAGTCATACTTGATGCGTTTTTTGGCCAGAACCTTAAGTTGCCCCATCGTCTATTTGGATGCCGACACATACCTCTTGGGGTCAATGGATGCACTCCTTCCTGCTCAACCAAACTTCTCCGTATTCTTGACGCCGCATCTGTTGTACCCCTTTTCTGGCGACAAACATGCAGAAGAGATTGGCATGCTGCTGGTTGGCGTCTACAACGGCGGAATGCTTGCAGTGGGCACTGGAGAGGATCGCGTTCGATTTTTGGACTGGTGGCAAGATCGCGTCACGCGCTATGTGTACGACAGCCGTGAACAAGGTGTTTTCACCGATCAAAAGTGGCTGGATCTTGTTCCGTGCTTTTTTAAAGGGGTTCGCATTAGCGACGCCATCGGGCTCAATTTGGGGCACTGGCGCGTGTGCTCAGAACGCGACTTCTCACTTGACAAAAGCGGCAAACTGACTTTTTGCGGAAGCCCGGTTACTTTGATGCATATGAGCGGCTTCAAATCAAACCGGCCAGACCTACTCTCACAGCATTTACGACCGCCCGTACAACAGGGCTCGCCTCTGGGCGACTTCTTGCAAAAGTACGCCCTAGAAGTCAGTCAAAACAGGACATGAAAAAAATCTACATTGCCGGCTGTGGCGGCATGTTGGGCGAGGCCTTTTACAAAGTCTTCGGCCCACGCTACCTTTTGAAGTGCACCGACATTGACGTCAATGCACCATGGCTTTCGTACCTAGACATACGGGACCGCGAAGCCTACCGACAGGATGTTGCTGCGTTCCAGCCGGACTACCTGTTTCATCTGGGCGCATGTACCAACATGGAAGACTGCGAGCGCAACCCTGAAAATGCGTGGCTGACCAACTCTACTGCCACCGAAAGCGCGACCTTGATCGCCAACGAACTAGACATCCCCTTGCTGTACATCGGCACTGCAGGAATTTTCGATGGACAAAAGAGACAATATGAAGAGGGTGATACACCCAACCCGGTCAGTTGCTACGCGCGGTCTAAATATTCTGGAGAAACGATTGTTCGCGAGCACGCAAGGAGATATTTGATCTGTAGAGCTGGTTGGATGATGGGCGGCGGCCCATCAAAGGATAAGAAATTTGTTCAAAAAATCATGTCCCAACTTGCCAGCGGTGTGACCGAACTTCAAGTTGTCGATGACAAGTTTGGCTCGCCTACCTACACGAGGGATTTTGCTAACAATGTCGCAACATTGATCAAAATGAACCAGTGGGGCGTATTCAACATGGCGTGCGAAGGCGCAACCAGCCGCTTGGAGGTTGCACAGGCCCTGGTGGAATTGATAGGCCTTGAGAGCAAGATTCGCATTTCCAAAGTCTCGTCGAACCACTTCCGAGAAGAATACTTTGCCGTTCGCCCCGCTTCCGAGTGCCTGGTCAATGCAAGGCTAAATGGCCTGCACCTCAATGAAATGCGGCATTGGAAAATTGCGTTGAAAGCCTGCTTGGAAGACTATTACGCAGATTTTCAAATACCCGCATCAAGGCTTTAATGGTCCAACCTGTTATATTGGGGCTTGGGCGTGGCAATCCATCCGCGTTGTGGCCGGTCTCTCGACCAATGCGCAGTAATCCTTTCGGGGATCAAAACAATGACTGAAAAATTGACTCCTGTTTTGACAAAGCACCAGGCACTGCTGCTCTTGTGCCTCAGTGCGCTCGCTGCACCTGCGTTGGCACAGAATGTTGCGCCTCCCACAGTACCGGAGGTAGACCAAGCTTTTCGCGAAGTTATGGCCAACGCCAACTCGATGGAAGCGCGCAGTAAATACGCGACTTTGCTGGTCAATTCCGGAAACTTCGAAGGTGGAATTGCTGCACTGGAAGGCCTCTTACTGATACCTGATGCCCCCCCCCGCATCCGGGTTGAATTGGGCGTGTTGTATTACCGACTTGGCTCTTACGCCATTTCCGAAAGCTATTTGCGCGCAGCCATTGAAGACCCAAACCTAGACGCTACGCTCAAAGGCCATGCCGAATCACTGTTGCGCGACGTCGTTCAGCGGAACAAAACATCTCGACTTTCCGGCACCTTAATGCTGGGTTTACGGAGCCAAAGCAATCCAACGAGTGCGACCACGAACAGCCAGATTCTCTATTTAGGCGCGCCAGTGGCACGCGGGAAAGATGCGGGGCCAAAGTCTGACACGGACACCCATATTTGGGGTGAAGTGGACCATGAGTTGGATCTGGACAAACAGAATGAAGCGACCTTGGTCACTTCGCTGGTGGGATATGCCAGTCACTACAACTCGGTTACTGGATACGCAAAGCAAGCTGGATACAACAAACCATTTGATTTGACAATTCTGGCCGGAACCACTGGCGTGCGCTTTCGCCCTTTTGCTGCTACCGAACTATTGATCCGCCCTCACGTGATTGCCGGTACAGTTTTTGCCAATGGCAGTGACCACTTCACCAACAACGGATTCGGCCTGGATGGAGATTTTCGGGCTTCGGAATCCGTATCCTGGAGCGGTGCTTATGAGAACACGAAGCTCACGTTTTCGTCTCGTGAAGACATGCCCAATGTGGTCTTGCAGGGCGGGACTCGTCAAACTGGCCGGTTGACTGCTGCCATAGAATCTGCACCCGGCCGCTTCCTGATCACTGAGTTCGGTTACACCGAGATGGATGGCAATGCTGCCTACTCCTCTTACCGTGAGCCGCATATCCAGCTGACGTATTTGTTCAGTTACGCGCCACTTTTTGGCTCGTCTGCCTTGCCTTGGACAACTACTGCGTCGGCCACCTACCTGAAGCGAGACTACCGTGGGCCAGATCCAATTGCGCAACCCTATAGTGCTCGCAATGATTCAATCTGGCGGGCATCACTGGTCAACACTGTGCCACTGAATCGTGATCTATCGCTGCAATTCCAGTTGGAATACAGCGACACCTCATCCAATATTCCCAACTTCAGCAACACCAACTCGTCCGGCACGTTGGCTTTGATCTGGAAATACTGAGCGCACTCAGGAGAACACCATGGCCCCAATGGATATTAATGACTGGTGGTTGGCTGCTGCAGCTGCGGCAGCCACCGGTTTCGCTGCACCCAATGCTACTGCAGCCACTGAAGTCGGCACACAAGTTGGCGTCGTTACTTCCCTTCGTTCAGGCGTCGTTTCAGCAACCAAAGAACGAGTCGTATATATCGGCAATTCAGTCGCATTTGGCGAACGATTCAAGACCGACAACACTGGCATCATTCACATTCTTTTCATGGACCAGTCATCCATGACACTTGGTCCAAACTCAGAACTTGTCATTGACGAATTTGCATTTCACCCCAAGGAACAGCGTGGCAATATTGCTGTGAACTTGATCAAGGGCTCATTGCGTGTCGTGGGTGGTTTCATTAGCAAATTAACGAACCCCAAGGGACCCAATTCAGCATTGGTGCGCACAGCTACCGCCACAATTGGTATTCGCGGAGGCATTTCAGTTGTTGACGCACAAGCTGATCAAACCGGCGCGACCTTCTTGTTTGGCGAACACATGGATGTACTACCACCTGACGGTCCGAGCGGACCATCGGGTCAACTGGGGCCCAGAGTCACACGACCAGGTTTTTCAGTCATTGCGAGCGTCACCGGCATTGGTGCACCTTTCCGGTTATCCGCAGCAGATATGGCCAACCTGACGAGCCGGTTTGAAAACCGTCAGGGCAATCGCTCAACGCCGGGTGGGAATCTAATCAGCACCAACGATCGCCCGGATGGGGTCAATACGCCCCGCACATCACTCGCACCCGATCGTGTACAACAAGTCACCTCGGACAACCAAAAGCAAACCCCAGACAAGTCATTGCGCACCGTCATGGGAAATAGTCCAGCACAGATCCAATCGTAAGTACTGTTTTCATGCGGGTCCTTTTTGCGTCGGTATATCCGCATCTCCCGGAAGTTGTTGGAGGCCTGCAGACCACCACTGACGATTTGTGTTCAGCACTAACCGGTGGCGGGATTGAGGTTGCTGTACTCTGCGGCCTCAAGGAACATGCCGATGCGCTATCCGATCGTCGTCCCCAAAAGGACGATGACCTGGGTTACCCGGTATTTCGGGTCGCCGACCCGATTCATGACTTGCAATTGCTGGTTGCCGCATGGGAGCCAACAATCATCGTGGTGCAAAGCGGCACCACACTACTGCCCATGGTTCTTGCAGCGCTGGGAACCGGCAAGCCCACAGCGGTGTATCTACACAACGTAGAAACGCACCAACTCGGTGGTACGCTGGTACCTGACCCTGCCATTTTGTATCTGTCAAATTCTGAATTTACGGCTCAACGCTGGCGCGCTTTATGTGGCATCGATAGTGTGGTCGTCCCACCCCTTGTTTTGCCCGAGCGTTATTTTGTCAGCGGGCAAGGCGACCACGTACTGTTCGTCAATCCAACGCCCATCAAGGGCGTGGAGATCATGTTCGCACTGGCGGCGGCTTGCCCGGAGATTCCTTTCCTGGTATCCGAAAGTTGGGGGTTGGACCCCCAATGGCGTTCTTATTGCCTGCAGCGCGCCGCTGCCTTAACCAACATTGAATGGTCACCTCCCACCAACGACATGCGGCCCGTCTATGCGCGCGCGCGCACCCTCCTGATGCCCAGTCTGTGGGAAGAAGCCTACGGTCGCACTGTGGTCGAGGCACAAGTCAATGGCATACCGGTTGTTGCAAGCAATAGAGGAGCACTTCCAGACACGGTCGGTGCCGGTGGTGTAATCGTTGATGCACATGCGCCCATTCATCATTGGGAACGCGCGTTGCGCGAGGCCTATGTTCTTTCACCACGGTTTGACCAATTGTCCGAACTTGCGCGGCATCAGGCCTACCAGACGGCGGCAGCGCCCGTCATACTTGGCCGCTTCATGACGGCACTGGCAGGCCATACGCACAGAGTCTAATGCGTCACTTGTGCCGCAGTCGTAGTTCCACGCAGCACCCGGCATCCGCTTCCGAATTAACAGTCACTTCACCGCCCATGCGCGCCAGTATCTTGCGTGTAAGAGCCAAGCCCATGCCCAGACCTTCGAACTGTTGTGCACTGTGCAACCGTCCAAACACCTTGAACAGGCGCTCCTGCTGACCTATTGGAAAGCCCACACCGTTATCGCGAAAACGCAGCGTGACACAACCTGCAGCTGCATCTACCTGCGCCGTGACTTCAATCTGTGCAATTGCTCGTGGCGCTGTGAACTTGATCGCATTGCCCATCACGTGGCCGATAGCCTGGTGCAACAGTGTTGCGTCTGCCACTACCTTTGGAAAGTCATCCGCAATGTGCCACTCAATGGTGCGTGAAGGGCTCCGTTCCACCCACTCACTGCGCACGCTTTGCACGACATCCCGCAACGCCACAGGTTGCAGATTCAACGCCACGCTGCCCGCGCGCGAAAGTTGCAACAACGCATCGAGCATGGTGCCCAACTGTTTGGCCGATCCGGTAACCGTATGCAAAAACCCCTGCACCTCGGCGCTGAGTTGCGGTCCTGCGTCTTCTTGCACCAGTTGTAGGTAGGAAATAATGTGACGCAGTGGCGCACGCAAATCATGCGATACCGTGGAAGTAAAGTCTTGCAATTCGGCACGCGCGGCTGCCAGCTCCGCCTCCAGTGCGGCGATGCGCAACGCTTGTGATTTTGACAATTCGTCCATCATGCGTCGCCTTCCGTGGGTCAAGCTTTAGGGATCTTCTTGGGCCGCTGCCAGTTGGTAATACTGATCTGTTTGCCACGCGCCACGCTGAGCGCTCCAGCGGCAGTATCTTTCGTCAGCGTCGAGCCGCCGCCCACCGTGCCACCCGCTCCGATCGTAATCGGTGCCACCAGCACGCAGTTGCTGCCCACATGTACATCGTCCTCGATCACGGTGCGGTGCTTGTTGGCACCGTCGTAGTTGGCGGTGATGCTGCCTGCGCCAAAGTTGACCCGCTGGCCCACGGTTGCATCGCCCAAAAAGGCCAAGTGCTTGGCCTTGGCACCCTTGGCCAGAGTAGCATTCTTAACTTCGACAAAGTTGCCGATTTGCACCTTTTCGCCCAAACGGGTTCCTGGTCGCAGCCGGGCAAAGGGACCAACCAGAGCACCAGCCCCCACGGTTACACCGAGGCTCTCACCATCAATATGGGTAAAAGGGTGGATGACTGCGCCCGCCTCAATGATGGCGTTTGCAATGACACAGTTCGCTCCAATGGAGACGCCTTCGCCCAGATTGACCTGCCCTTCAAACACGCAGTTCACATCGATGCTGACATCGTGGGCACAGAGCAGGTCGCCCCGCACATCCAGGCGGGCGGGGTCCGCAAGGCGCACACCCTCTTCCATCAAACGGTGTGCTTGTTGTAGTTGATAGGCACGCTCCAGCTGTGCCAGTTGTACCGGGCTATTGACACCAGCAACTTGCACCGGGTCAGCAATCTTGTGTGCAACCACCGCCACACCATCGGCCACAGCGAACTTCACGATATCGGTCAAGTAGTACTCGCCCTGGGCATTCTGGTTGTCCAGCCGCGCCAGCCAGCGCTTGAGCGCCGCTGCGGGCACTGCCATGATGCCGCTGTAAATTTCGGTAATGGCGCGCTGCTCAGTGGTTGCGTCTTTGTGCTCCACAATGGCTTGCACAGCACCGTCCACCTGCTGGCCACTGCGCACAATGCGGCCATAGCCTGCAGGATCGGGCATTTCCAGTGTGAGCAAAGCCAATTTGTTGCCCGCGCAAGCGGTTACCAGGTGGAACAGCGTAGCGGGCTGGGTCAACGGCACGTCACCCGACAGCACCAACACCACACCATCATCGGCCAGCAGAGGCACCGCCTGCTGCACCGCATGGCCCGTGCCCAGCTGCGGCTCCTGGCGCACAAACTTTATGACAAATGGGTCGGTAGCCCCCGTATCCATTGCGCAAGCAGCTTCTACTTTTATAGCACCATGGCCTGTAACCACCACTGCTTGACGGGCCTGCAGAGCCTGCGCCGTGTCTAGCACGTGGCGCAGAAGCGGCCGTCCAGCCAAGGGGTGTAACACCTTGGGCAGCTGGCTCTTCATGCGTGTGCCTTTGCCCGCAGCCATAATGACCACATCGACCGGCTGATGCACTACCGCCGCGTTGTGATTGTGTTGTTCCGAAGTCACCTGCATGTCCTTTTCAATCGCTCCACTGTTGCGCCTGCTGGCATTGTCCCCACACATTATCGGCCTGCTGCTGACCGCGCTACTTTTGAGCGGCTGCAGTGCCGTGCGCCTGGGCTACAACTCCAGTCCGTCGTTGGTGTACTGGTGGTTGGATGGTTATTTTGACTTTGATGGTGCACAAAGCCTGAAGGTGCGTGCAGACTTACAGTCCCTGCAAGACTGGCACCGCAAGACAGAGCTGCCGCTACTGGTGCAATTGCTCAAGGATCTACAAACCATGGCACCCAAGCAGGTTACATCAGAGCAGGTGTGTCTCAAGGTCAACAGCCTGCAAACGCGCATACAAGCACCGTTGGAGCGCATGGTGCCAACCATTTCCGCGATCGCGCCCACTCTGCAAGCAGCCCAGCTGGAACAGATATCCCGCGAATTCGACAAGCGCAACCGCAAATGGCGCGAAGAGTGGATAGACGGCACGCTGGCCGAACGCACCGATCGGCGCGTGAGCAACATCGTGGAGCGCACCGAGTCTTTTTACGGCACGCTGACTGCGGCCCAGGTTGCTCTTATACGCAAACACATTGCCAACTCCAGCTTCAACGGCCCACGCCAGTTAAAGGAAGCACAAGCGCGCCAACAGGATGCCCTGCAGGTGCTTGCTGATCTGGTTGCGACGCGCTACCCGGCCAGCCAGGCCAACGCCATGCTGCGCACTTGGCTGGATCGCATCTTCCGCGCACCAGATCCTGCCTACCGCGAGTACATCGACCAACTCACCACCGAGAGCTGCGCCACCATGGCCGCCTTGCACAACAGCAGCAACGCAAACCAACGCGCATACCTGGTACAGACCCTGCGCGACTACGAAGAAGATGCCCGGGTACTTGCCAGCCAAAAGACCAATGAACCTGCAGCAGACACCGCTGCTGCTCCACAGTAAGAGCCATGGCAATTAAGCAATCCGAATTCGCCAACTACTGCTGCGAACTGCTGGCCACCGCAGGGCCTTGCACCGCCAAACGCATGTTTGGCGGCTGGGGTATCAGCACGGATGGACTCACCATTGCCATCATTGCGAACTTGGGGCACGGTGAGAAACTGTGGCTCAAAGCCAGCGACGACAAGCGCCAAGAGTGGGAAGCCGCGGGCTGTGAGCGCTTTACCTACGCATCCACCAAAGACGGACAGACCGTGCAGCGCGGCATCAACTACTACAGCGCCCCGGAAGACGCCATGGACTCAGCAGGTGCCATGGCTCCATGGGCGCGCATGGCCTTGCAGGCGGCGATCAGCGCGCGGGCAAACCAACCGGCGCGCAAGGCCAAACTGGCCAAACCACGAAAAGCAACCGCAAGCCCTAAGACTGCTTCATTCGACAGATAGCAACGAGCGCACCCGTACCGCGCAAGACAACCGATCAGTGCGAACGGAACCCAAAGACTGCACCGCGCTGCCCGGGCACGACGGCAAACCGCTGTGGCAGACCTTTGCGACCAGAGTGCCCTGGTGCGCGTCGGTTAGCGGCAGTAGCCGCTTCGTTGTCGGTTTTAAAAAACGCAACACTTTGTTGTAGCTGCTCGGCCTGCCCAGACAACTCCTCACTGGTGGCTGCCAACTCTTCGGATGCTGACGCATTCTGTTGCGTGGCCTTGGACAACTGGTCCATAGCACCGCCGATTTGGGTGACCGATTCACGCTGTTCAGAACTTGCCGCCGCGATCTCTTGCACCAACTCACTGGTCTTCTGGATGCTGGGGACAATTTCATTGAGAAGCTTTCCCGCGCGTTCTGCGGTGACAACACTATTGACCGCCAACTCACCTATTTCCTTGGCCGCCACTTGGCTGCGCTCGGCCAGCTTGCGCACCTCGGCTGCGACCACAGCAAATCCTTTGCCATGTTCGCCCGCGCGCGCCGCCTCTATGGCTGCATTGAGCGCCAGCAGATTGGTCTGGTAGGCAATATCGTCAACGATTCCAATCTTTGCGGCAATTTGCTTCATAGCCAGCACAGTTTGGCCAACGGCTTCACCGCCGCTTTGCGCCTCTTTGCTTGCCTTGGTCGCCATACCGTCGGTAACCGTGGCATTGTCTGAATTTTGGCCAATCGATGCAGAGATGGATCCGATTTGTGAGCTGGTCTCCTCCACACTGGCAGCTTGTTCGCTGGCCGCCTGCGAAAGCGATTGTGCTGTGGCGCTGACTTGATTCGCTGCGCCGGTCAAAGCGTCCGCCGCGTCACGCACCTCACCCAACACGCGCGTCAATGTTTCTGCCGTGGTGTTGGCACTGTCTTTGACCTTGCCGAACAAGCCATCGTAGTCTCGCGCAATGCGTTTGGTGAAGTCTCCTTCGGCAAATGCGGCGAGCACATCGGCCACATCGGTCAGGCCCCGCTCGCTGGTATCAAGCAATTGGTTCATGCCGGTTGCCAGGTTGGCAAAGAAACCTACTTTTCCGACAGTGTCCAACCGTGCTGCAAAGTCGCCGCGCGCAGCCGCTTGCACGATGCCTGCAACCTCCTCCTCAACGCCAACCTCAGCAGTCCGGTCAGCCCACTCGACCACAGTACCAAGCCTTGCGCCAGTGGCATCAATAATGGGGCTTGCTGCCAGTGCAAAATGCAATGCGCCAACCTGAATCTGCGTGCGATAGGTGGTCTGCAGGTTGGCAAGCATGGCACGCTGGTGGGCCGGGTTCTTGTGAAAGACGTCGATGTTTTTGCCCATCAGCTGGTGGGCGTCAAACTGCGGCAACACTTTACGCAATTCGTTTGCATTGCGCACCATCATGGCGGCCACAGTCTCGTTCATGTAGATGATGTCGTTGTCGGCATTGGCGATCATCACATTGGTGGAGCATTTGTCCAGCGCATTGCGGATACGCAAGTTTTCAGCGGCAATACGTTGCTGGCGTTCCTGCTCGGCTTGTTTTTCTAAAGCCGCGCGTTCTTCTGCCCGCACCTTGCGCTCCATCGCCTGAAGTGACCCATTGGCGCCTTGCAGTGAAGCATGAAACCCACCACGCAATCCAACAGGCTGCGTCATGCGGAAGTATTTGCCCTCGCTGGCGTACGCCAATGCTGTCGCCTGCTCGCGAAAGCACGCTTCGAGCTGATCCAGCATGTCATTGATATCCCAGCACAAACCATGGAACAGTCCTTCCGTGGGAATTTTCCTGATGCGCCGGTCAAACCGCCCATGGGCCACGTCTTGCGCCACGGCCTGAACTTCCTGTAAGCACCGTTGGGCTGCGCGTGCCTCCTGCAAGCCAAATCCCAAGCTACTGCGCGACAAGACCAAAAGCCCAGCCAGACTGGGTGCCAACCACAACAATGGCAGCCACAGCGACCCCTGTGCCCCCGATGGCCCCATCGCACCGAAGACCATAAGCCCTGCGACGCAGACAGCGACGTACTGCGGTTTAAAGCGAAAGAATGAATTCTTCATAACTGGTTCCCTTTTTACTCAGAAGCCCCATCAGCAAATCCAGCGAGGCCTTGCAGGCGTCCTTTGGGCCTGCGCGCTCCTCTTCGTTTCGCATCATTTGGTAAATGTCAGACATGGCAGAAACTGCCCCGCGATCTGGCTTTCTGCGAACAGAAAAGTAGCCCTCCGGGTCGCCCGCAAGGTTCAGATCGGGTGTCACGTTGGCCAACACCCAATAGAAACCTCCGTCGCGGGACATGTTTTTGACGTAGGCAAAGCACTCCTTCTTTTGCTCTAGGGTGTCCCACAAAAATTTAAAAACACCGCGTGGCATATCGGGGTGACGGATGATGTTGTGCTGCGCGCCCAAAAGTTCCATTTCCGTATAGCCGGAAAACTCGATAAAGATACGGTTGCAATAGGTGATGCGCCCCTTGAGGTCGGTCTTGGAGATGATGAAATCTTCATCGCGCATGATGCGTTCGTCTCGCGTGGGTGCCTGCTTGTTTTTCATCGTCGTTCCTGACAACAGCGGTTTTTGTGCTTGCATCGTATGCAATAGGTTGCGCTCTATGGTCAGCGTTTGGGGCCAAACAATGCCAAGCGGGCACTTGAAATGCATTCGTTTGATGTAGGTCAAGGGTTTGAAAAGGGGTGCTGCGCGCCGGTCGTCGTTCAACCCTTCGCCCCATGCTGCGCGCCTTGTTCGTGCAACTTGATGTGCATCAAGTTTTAAAACCATGCTAGCGACAACAATACGCTGGGCACGGTGTTGATGTCCTTCAAACAAGAAAGGCTTGGCTATGACGAATCACGAAGCTATTGGAATTTGCCCATCTGTGCGGCGCGCCACATCCCTGGGGCGGCGCATACTGTTTGGTGGCGCGCTGGCCTCTGCCATGCTGCTATTCGGTTGCAGCGTGGAAATTAAGAATACGCAGCCACTCGCTGCAATCAAGCATGAGTCCCAGCCTAGCGGATCGGTCTATACCGGCTGGCGCTTGTTTCAGGATAAGTGCGCTGGCTGCCACGGCCCTGCAGCCACCGGTACCCAAGCGGCGCCTGACCTGCTGCCGCGGGTGCGCGATATGGGTTCACGCCAATTTGTAGGCTTGGTCCTGAACCGCTACGACTGGAATCTGGGCACCACCAAAACAGGCAAAGGCATTGCGATACCAGACACACTGGTAGACGACGTGATGCAGCGCAAGGCCTACATGTTGACCATGCCTGCCTGGCAAACCGAGCCAAGGGTCAATGCCCACATTGCAGACCTGTATGCCTACCTGTCGGCCCGGGCAGACGGATCACTAGGCCCTGATCGACCGTTACCGTAGCACAGCGTCAGGCCCGCCGCAAAACCGATTCAGACGGGCCACACAACCCCGTGGTTGTTGAGAATGGCGTCGAGTGGCAGGTCATGCGGCTCAGGCTCAAAGTCTTCAACAAAGCCCACACCAAAGCCCAGGCCTACCGTGAAAGGCTTGGGCTCTAACGACGCCATCATGCGGTCATAAAAGCCACCCCCATAGCCCAGCCGGTAGCCGCCCGGCCCGTAGCCCACGCACGGGGCAAACAACAGGGTGGGCACAATCACTTCGGTGTCTTTGGGCTTGGGAATGCCGTAGGCATCTTCTTCCATGGGGCAACCTGGGTACCAGGCATGAAAAGTCATGGTCTTGTGTTCTTTATTGACCACAGGCAGACCAATCCGCCGCAGCTGCGGCTGATCCAGCAGTTCGCCATCTTCTTTCCAGCGATGCAGGGCGGGCAAGGGATCAAACTCGCCCTTGATGGGCCAATAGGCACCAATCACGGTATCGGGCCGCCCCACCAGCCAAATGCGCATGACTTGCTGCAATAGATCGGCCTGCTGTAGCCGATCAGGCAGGTTCAGGCGTTGTTCAAGCAAAGATTTGCGCAGGATTTTCTTCGCCGCGGCTTTTGAATCATCTGAGTTGTCCATAATCTCCACATGCAGTTTTCAGCCATTCTGACATCGATAGCGCTAATTGGCGCAGCCATGGTGTCCATTCCAGCCCCAGTCCATGCCCAAACACAGGATGCGTCGCGCGCCGACAGCATTATTTTGGAGATGTCTCAGCTTTACAAGCAGCGTGACCGGCGTCGCCTGCGCACCTTGCTGCCGCAAGTACGTGGCCACGCACTAGAGCCATGGGCCGCCTATTGGGACCTATCCGCCCACCTGGATGAAGCCGGCCCTACCGAGATCAAAGAATTTTTCACCCGCTACGCCGGCACCTACCAGGAGGATCGGTTGCGCGCCGAGTTGCTCCTGCACTTCGGACGCAACCGGGACTGGGTCAGCTTCAACCGCGAATACCTGTTGTACCGCATGGGTGACGACAAGTCTGTGCGCTGCTACGCCTTGCTGGCAGAACACTTGGCAACTGGCGTGGACAACACGGCCCAGGTCAAAGACGTTTGGCTCGGCATGAAAGAAGCGGAGGAAGGCTGTGCCAGTGCAGCCGAACAGTTGGTGAAGGACCACACTACTTCCACCGCCATGGTATGGCAGCGTGCACGCGTGGGCATGGAGAATGACCGCATGCGGGTGGTCACCCAGGCCGTGGGCATCGTAAGCCCCGGCTCGGTGGCCAAGCTCAACGCGATTTACCAGAATCCGGGCAAATACCTTAATGACAAGCTCACCGCCATCCAGCCCAAGACCCGCGAGCTGGTGTCGCTGGCGCTGATTCGCCAAGCCTACCTGGACCCGGACGAAGCGGCAGTGGAGATTGACAAACTGCGCTGGCGCACCCAGCTCACGCAAGAAGAGCGCAACTGGATATGGGGCGTGATCGGGAAACGCGCCGCACAACGATTGGCAACCAACGCGGCTGACTACTTTGCACGCGGCCAGGCTGCCGCCATGCATGAAGACCACTTGGCCTGGCAGGTCCGCGCAGCCCTGCGTGCTGGGCGCTGGGCACAAGTCCTGACCGCGACTAGCGCCATGGCCGAGCCGCAGCGCAGCGATTCCACCTGGGTCTACTGGCGCGCACGGGCCTTGCTCACGCAGTCCACCAATGAGGCCACCCGCACACAAGCCCTGCAGTTGCTCGAGAGTATTGCCAGCAGCCGCGGCTTCTACGAGCAATTGGCACTGGAGGAACTGGGCCAGCGCATCACAACCCCGGCAAAGCCTGCAGCACTCACAACCGAAGAAAAGGAAGCTGCACGCCTGAACCCTGGACTCAACCGTGCGCTGTATGCCATCAACATTGGCCTGCGCGCCGAAGGCGTGCGCGAGTGGAACTACACCACCAATCTGCACCAGCGCGGTGGAATGGACGACCGTGGCCTGCTGGCCGCGGCCGACATGGCCTGCTACCACGCGGTGTGGGACCGCTGCATTAACACCAGCGAGCGCACCCGAGCGGTGATCGATGCAGAGCAACGCTTCCCCATGCCGTTCAAAGCGGCCGTGGTCTCCCGCACCAGCCAGATCGGACTGGACCCTGCCTACGTATACGGCCTGATCCGCCAAGAAAGCCGCTTCATCATGGACGCCAAATCGGTTGTGGGTGCATCAGGCCTGATGCAGGTCATGCCGGCCACCGCCAAATGGACGGCAAAGAAGATAGGCATTGCCAACTTCCAGCCCCACCAAATTACAGACCGCGATATCAACATCGCCATTGGCACGGGCTACCTGAAGCTAGTGCTCGACAGTTTTGATGGCTCCATGCCACTGGCCGCTGCCGCCTACAACGCTGGCCCGGGCCGCTCGCGCAACTGGCGCGGGCAAACCGGCGGCCCCGTACTGGAAGCCGCCATCTGGGCCGAAAACGTACCCTTCAACGAAACCCGCGACTATGTGAAGAAAGTGCTGGCCAACACCACCAACTACGCAGCCCTCATCACCGGCCAGCCGCAGTCGCTCAAGGCGCGCTTGGGCCGTATTGGCCCGAAAGACGCGGCTACGCCAGACACGGGACTCGATTTACCCTGAACCACTCACAGACACTGCAAGGAACTCCCATGCTCAAACTCTACGTAGGCAACAAAAACTACTCGTCCTGGTCCATGCGCCCCTGGGTGTTGTTGACCCAAGCTGGCATTGCGTTTGAAGAAGTGATGGTGCGGTTTGATTCGTTCGACGCCGACTCCAATTTCAAGAAAACCCTACAAGGCGCAACGCCCACGGGCAAGGTGCCGCTGCTGGTGGACGGCACGCTGGCAGTGTGGGACACACTGGCCATTGCCGAATACGTGGCGGAGAAATTTCCCGAGCGCCAGCTATGGCCCACAGACACCGCCGCACGTGCGCGGGCCCGCAGCGTTTGCGCCGAGATGCACAGCGGCTTTACCGCCTTGCGCGGCAACTGCCCCATGAACATCGAGGCCAGCCTGCCCGACATTGGCGCTCTGATCTGGCGCGACAAGCCGGGCGTACGCGCCGATGTGCAGCGCTTGGTGGAGATGTGGGAAGGTCTGCTGCAGGCGCATGGAGGCCCCTTGTTGTTTGGCAACTTTTCAGTGGCCGATGCCTACTTTGCGCCGGTCTGCATGCGCCTGAAAACCTACGCCTTGCCCGTGCCTCCTGCCATCGCAGCGTACGTCGAACGCGTCTGCGCGCTGCCTGGCGTGCATGCGTGGATCGTCGACGCGTTGGCAGAAAAAGATTTTCTGGACTTTGAAGAACCCTATAGGTTAGGCCCCCACGCTCCGCCGCTGCGCGGGTCGCTGCCCCCCGAGGGGGCCGCGTTTCACCTTGGGGCGGCCCGGCGGTGAAACCTAGCCCCCACACGGTGCGATGGAAATGAAAACCTACCTGGTTGGCGGCGCAGTGCGGGATGCCCTGATGGGCCTGCCTGTGCAAGACCGCGACTGGGTGGTGGTGGGCGGCACGCCCCAGGCGCTGCTGGACCAAGGCTTTATGCCCGTGGGGCGGGACTTTCCGGTTTTCTTGCACCCGGTCTCCAAAGAAGAATACGCCCTGGCCCGTACCGAGCGCAACACGGGCCCCGGCTACCACGGCTTTGCTGTACACGCAGCACCCGATGTAACGCTGGAAGAGGATCTGGCGCGCCGCGACCTCACTATCAATTCAATAGCAGCTCACGCAAATTCCACGAGGGCTAGTGCCACATTTGATGCACAAGACACCAGCCAAGCGACTGAATGGCTTGGCAACGCCACGTTGGTAGACCCCTACGGTGGCCGCCAGGATATTGCCAACAAAGTGCTGCGGCACGTGACCCCTGCCTTTCGCGAAGACCCGGTGCGCATCCTGCGACTGGCGCGGTTTGCAGCACGTTTTACCGACTTTACGGTTGCGCCTGAAACGCTGGACCTCATGCGCCAGATGGTGGCCGACGGCGAAGTGGACCACCTGGTAGCCGAACGTGTGTGGCAAGAAATTTCGCGCGGGCTGATGGAGGCCAAACCCTCCCGCATGTTTACCGTGTTGCGCGACTGTGGTGCGCTGGCACGCCTTGTCCCAGAGCTGGATCGCCTATGGGGCGTACCCCAAAGCGCCGAGCACCACCCCGAGGTGGACACCGGCGTACACGTGATGTTGGTGCTGGACATGGCGGCCCAGCTGGGCGCTACGCTGGCCGTGCGCTTTGCCTGCCTGACCCACGACCTGGGCAAAGGCACCACCCCCGCCGATGTGCTGCCCCGCCACATTGCCCACGAAGAACGCAGCGTCAAACTGCTCAAAGTCGTGTGCGAACGGCTGCGCATCCCTGTGGACTGCAAAGAGCTGGCAGAGGTAGTGGCGCGCGAGCACGGCAATATTCACCGCAGCGCCACATTAAACGCCGCCGCTGTCGTGCGCCTGCTGGAACGCTGCGATGCCTTTCGCAAACCGGCACGCTTTGCCGATGTGCTTGTGGCCTGCGAATGCGACGCTCGTGGCCGCTTGGGCTTTCACAATGCACCCTACCCGCAAGCACTGAGATTGACTGCGGCCTTGCAGAAGGCGTTGTCGGTTGCTACTGATTTGGTAGCTGCTGAAGCACAAGCAGCGGGGGCTACCGGCCCAAAAATTGGTGAATGGATTCACCGGGCGCGGGTGCAGGCGGTGGCGCAGCTTATGCCCACATCTCTGCCAAGCGCCCCAGGGGGAGCGCCCGCGCCCGTGCTGTCACCGGATAGGGCTCGTTGACAGGGTCGATGCCAAAGCCACTGTTCAGTTGCAATGCGTCCAACACCTCTTTAACACCTTTGTCCAGACTGCGTGCTGTGGAGTAATCCTTTCGCCAGTACAGACACAAGCCGCTATACAAACCTCTGGAATCGAAGGTGCTGTATATGCGAGAGGGCGCTTCTCACTGGCTCGTTTACAACGATCGTGCCCGAGTCTTCAAACAACCTAAACATGCACGCCTGATGGGATTCGGTCGCATCCATCGATTTCAAGGCACCCAAATCAGCCGCTTTTATGAAGCCAACGATATTGATAGCGAAATATGGGTGTTCTTGTCCCGAATCGGTGTCTTTTAAAACCGCGGGGTAGCATTGCAGGTTGTTAACACCACATCCAAGAATGGCGTGTAGAACTTCGGGGCAAGCAATGCAAAGGTTCTGATCATTGAAAGGGATCGGGATCAAACCGGGGTCGGGATCATCGCCAATCCGCGTGATAGGAATAACGATAGGATGCGGTAGCGATGCTGCAAAGGAGATTCCACGGGCCCAACTTGCAACACCCTCTATCTCGATACCGTCATCTATATCGAAATAGGTGTTGTCTTGCGTCATTGGAAAATCGCAATCAAATTTGTAATACATGCAAAACACCTGAATTTGCTGGCGTAGCCAGTATCCCACCACGTCAGACTTGCCACGCCACACGGAGGACCACAAACACATGAAACATGCAACACGCACCCATGCCACAGCCAAGGTGATTTTTGCCGCCATGGTTGCCGTGCTGGCAGCGCGCGCTTACGCCCAAACCGGTCCTCACTTCATACATGGCTCGTGGGTCAACGTGCGTGAATCAGCCGACGCCGGCTCCCGCGCTACAGACCAACTCGTGACCAACACACCGGTTCAGGTCCAAGCAAGACAGGGCAATTGGTGCCAACTAAATTACGGAAACGGTAAGAGCGGGTTTGTTTCCTGTAGTCTTTTGGGCCCCAATCCATTGAGCCTGCTCAACACCACCAAAGAGCCTGCCCGCGCGTTCTGGGTCGCACCATCACCCAATCGACTGGCGGCGTATGGGCAGTCCATCGTTCCACCGACCAACCTGCGACTGGAGACTCTCAAGAAGACGTTGCAAGAAGGTGCTGTGGTGCGCTACCCTGCGATGGCGGAGTTTGAGGCAGCGAAAAAGCTCATGAAAGCCGGAGTCGAATTGAACCCGCTGCATGAAATCAAGCGTGGGCCTGCCGTTGATATGGCCGTGGAACTAAAGGCCTACAAACTCAAACCATCACCCATTCGCCCCTCACTCTTTCGCACGCACGAAAGCGTGGCGCTGGTCTCTGAGACCGATGCGGATGGTCTGGCGGCTGTTGCGGGCGCAAAAGTAAGTGTGCAACCCGTTGGTCTACCCAAGGGCTGGGTTGCCAGGCACAATGGGCCTGAGATTGAGGGCATTACCGGCTTTTGGGATGTTGGAAGCGCGACGTTGCACTTCTCAGCGCCACTGGTGATTTATTCCATTGCGGCCAATGGTCTGGTCGGCGCTGCAGCTGTGCAAAAGCTGCCGTTTGACGTAGGTGGTGAGGGGCACTATTGCGGCGCGCACTATTTAAGCAAGAGCGTCACTGAACTCGACGCTTTGCATATGGATTGGAAGCCTGAAAACGTCGAATACGCCTTGGTGAAGGCTTACCCCACGATCAAGAATGGCACAGAGGTTTTGGCCAGATTTGCGGTAACAACACCCTTTAACCGCCAGAGCGCCAAGATCAAAACCCAGTTGCAACCCGTGTCCAACTTGCCAAACAACGCCGCTGAGGATGGCAAGGACAAAACCAAGGAATTGAAGCCCAACGTCATACTGCGAGAAATTGATCTCGATGGCGATGGAGTTGCCGATGTGATGCAGATTGAAAGACCCATTCGATTTGGAGAAATATCCGTCGACATCGTGCTGCATCGCAGTTGGTATATCAATATCAATGGCCAGTGGTTCAATGCAGGCGAATGGGAAGACGAAGACTGCACCTGAGTAGCCGCGCGTGGCGCATCAGCCACGGCTTTGCTTTACTGGCGTTCAATCACTTGTGGTGGCACCGTCAATAGTGCTGCCAACACCAGCGCCTCGCCCAGCACTTCAAAGGCTTCTTCCAGTTCAGCAATTGGGTAAGGCATGGACAACTGGTCTACACAAATTGCCCACAGGCCCATTGCAATGCCAGCCCACAACAAGCAGCGTGTTGCCAGCAACGGTAACGCACGGTGCATCCACACCGCTGTCGCAGCACCCACACTGCCCACCATCAGCATAGGCAACTCGCGCACCCAGCCCATACTGCAAAGCGTGGTCCACTCATGGCAGCGGTATTTCCACAACTCATGCAGCATGAACTGTTCGTCCAGCGCCAACACAAACACGGACAACGTCAACCATGTACCGAGCAACGAAGGCAGGCCACCATCGGCGCGCAAACGCAGTGACAGCACACTGAGCGTGAGAAGCAACGCACTCGACAGCCACGAAACCGGGGAAGCATCGGATCGAAACGCACGCTCCCACCCTGGAGAAAATGCCCAGGCACTAAGCAACATGAATCCACACGTGCCCGCAACGACCGCGACGGCACTCGTAGACAAAGCAGAATGAGACCGCCAGTGCTGTAATTTCGTTTGCATGGGCAGCATTGTCGATGGCTACTGCGGCAAATGCGCGCGCGTCCACCGCACAATGTCTGTGGCCCCTATTGCACCTGCCTGCCGCGCCACTTCACGCCCACCCACAAACAATGCCAATGTGGGGATGCTGCGGATGTTGAAGCGCGCACCCAAGGCCTGCACCGCCTCGGTGTCGACCTTGGCTACCCGCACGAGGGGCTCGAGCTGGGCGGTAGCCTGCTCCAGGCCCGGTGCCATCTGGCGACAAGGTCCACACCATGGCGCCCAAAAGTCCACCAGCACCGGAATTTGGTTGCGCGTGATGTGCTTGTCAAACGCAGCCTCGTCCAGCGCAGTGGTATGGGCAGTGAACAGTGGGCGGTGGCACCCACCGCAGTCTGCGGCGTGGGCCTGGTCCAGCGTCTTGACGCGGTTGGTGGTGTGACAGTGCGGGCAAACAATATGGATAGGTTCATGCATGGAGTGGCCTCTTTACCGTATCACGTGGGGCTGAACACCTGCTGTTTCAAGGCCCAGGACGCGCAAGCTGCACCACAGCTCGTGTAGACTCCTCCGCGTGCACTCGATCCGCTTGTTCATTCATCTAAACCGTCACCCTGCCATGCGCTGGATCTGGACCAGCCTGCTGGTTACGGCGCTTTTGGCCGTTCAAAGCATGGGGCAATGGCACAGACTGGTGCACGTAGACCGGGACCACACGGTCAACACTGGCCTGACGCAAAGTGCACCCGCTACGGTTGCCAAGCTTTTCTCCAACCACCACAGCGATACAGACTGTCAATTATTTGACCAGTTGAGCCACGCTGATAGTGTGACCGCCATATTTGCCATTGCAGTGGCGGTGGCGGTACTACCCCGGTATTTGCGGGCCAGCCACGGGCTGGCTGTGGCCCGCTGGCATGCGCTGTTCCAGGCGCGTGGCCCCCCTTCCGTCCGCTGAATCCCCTGCCTTCGTAGTCTCCCGCTGCCTGTGTGGCCTGCGGGAGCGCTTGCATTTTTTTGATTCAACGGACTCCAAATGAAGAACATTTTTTCCGCAGCCGGTCTGCGTGCGCGACCCTTTTCGCCAAGCCCTGTGGCCCTGGCCATCATCACCCTGGCCAGCGCGGGCAGCGTCTGCGCACAAGTGCCATCCGCGGCGCGCACAGACACTGCGTTGCCACCCGTCACCGTCACCGGCAATCCACTCGGCGCTACGGATTTGATAACGCCAGTACAAGAGTATTCGGGGGCTACCCTGCTATTGCGCTCCAAGAGCACATTGGGTGAAACGCTGGACGGCACACCCGGTGTGAGCAGCAGCTACTTTGGCCCTAACGCCAGCCGACCCATCATCCGCGGCCTGGATGGTGACCGCGTGCGCATCCTCCAGAACAGCGGTGCCAGCGCCGACGCATCGGGCTTGAGCAACGACCATGCCGTGCCTTCAGACCCGATTTCGATGGCACGCATTGAAGTGCTCCGGGGCCCCGGCGCGCTGATGTATGGTGGCAGTGCGGTGGGCGGCGTGGTCAACGTGATTGACAACCGGATCCCGCAAGAGCGCCAGTTCGATGCCAAGGGCGGCAAGGCAGTGGGCGTGAGTGGCAAGGTCAACCTGGAAGCTGCCAGCGGCAACGCCGAGCGCTCCGGTGCAGCACTACTGGAAGCAGGCAGCGAAGGCTACACCCTGCACGCCGACGCATTCAACCGCCGTTCGGGCGACGTGGCAGTGCCAGTTTCGCTGGCGTGCAGCAAGCCCGGCGCACCTACGCAGGCCCATGCCATTTGCAACTCCAGTGCACAGGCCCAAGGCGGCGCACTGGGTGGCAGCGTCTTCTTCGGCAACAGCCGCATGGGCGCATCGTTGAGCAGCTATGCATCAACCTACGGCACAGTGGCTGAGGACGAGGTCACGATTGGCATGCGTTCGGACCGTGCGGCGCTGGAGTGGGACATCGACAAACTGACCGGATGGATCCAGAGCCTGAAGTTTCGCGCCAGCCAAACGGACTACCAACACACGGAGTACGAAGGCCCGGATGCGGGGACCGTATTCAAAAACAAGGGCAACGACCTGCGCCTGGTGGCGCGGCACGCCCCAGTGGGCAAATGGGAAGGCGTGCTGGGCATAGAGAGTGAAACCGTGCAATTCTCTGCCGATGGTGCCGAGGCCTTTGCACCCTACAGCCAAACGGTTCAAAACGCTGTGTTTGCCTTTGAAGAATTGCCGCTCTCTTGGGGGCGCTTGAGCATGGGTGCGCGTCTGGAATCGGTACGCGTGGACTCCAGCGGCAACCCGTCTGTGGCCCGATTTGCACCCGCCAGCCGCAGCTTTAGCCCAAGCAGCGTCGCAATGGGCGCGTTGTGGAACGCATCCTCCACCTGGCAAGTTACATCCAATGTGGCCTATACCGAGCGCGCACCCAAAGACTACGAATTATTTGCAGACGGTCCCCATATTGCCACCCACGCCTACGAAGTGGGCAACAGCCAGGCAGTGCTGGAACAATCGAGCAACCTGGATGTGGGCGCGCAATGGAAAAGCGGCGCCCATTCGTTCAAGGTCAGCGCCTTTGTGAACACGTTCACCAACTTCCTGTCGCAACGCGCCACGGGCCTGCTGCGTGACACCGAAGGCAACGGCGCAGGGGGTGTGGGCGTTACGGACAACGGCTCGGGCCAATCCATTGAGTCTGGCGGTGCGGCGGAAGTTTTGCCGGAATACATCTACACCCAGGTACCCGCGCGCTTCACCGGTGTGGAAGCCAGCGGCAAGATACGCCTCTTCGAGACCGGGCAAACGCTGGACCTAGAGCTGCGCGGTGACTGGGTGCGTGCCACCAACACCACCACTGGCGAGGCGCTGCCCCGCATCGCGCCAGCGCGTGTGGGCGCATCGCTGGTGTGGGCGCAAGGGCCCTGGAGTGCGCGACTGGATGCCAACCACAACCGCGCGCAGACTGACGGTCCACCAGGACAACTGCCCGGCCAAGCCTATACGTTGGTGAATGTTTCTGCAAGCTACAAGCAGAGCTTGGGCAATGCCATGGGCACGCCTGCAACGGCACTGTGGTTTGCACGACTGGACAACGCGGGTGACGTGCTGGCCTATTCGGCCACGTCCATCCTCACACAGAGTGCGCCGTGCAAGGCACCGCTGCCGGGACGCAGCCTTAGAGTCGGTGTGCAGATGGCTTTTTAACCTGCTTCTACAACCGGTGGGTGCGGTCGCCACGGGCAAAACCCATGGCAGACCAATAGTCGCCCTTGGTCAATCCAATGACCTTGAAAAACTCGCCCATCTCGTGCTCCAGAATGAGCTTTTGCGCTGCCACGCGGTCTGCAATCGATGCAGCCTGCATGGCGTCGACCAGGCCGCAGTTCATTAAGAAGTGCGCCTGGCTGCTGTAGCCCAGCACCTCCAGGCCTGCATCCTGCGCGGCCACGGCGATGCCGGTGAAGTTCACATGCGCCGTTATGTCTTTCCTACCCACCAGCACCAGCGGGTCACTGTCAGCCTGGTGCGCATGGTGGCACATCACTGTACCCATGTGGCGCTGGGGGTGGTAGTACTCACTCTCGGGGAATCCATAGTCCAGCAAGAACACGGCACCGGCTTGCAGGCGGTCTGCCAGCGTACGTACAAAGGCCTCGCCCTGGGGGTGAATTTCGGTCAGGTAGTTGTGATCGCCCGGCACGGCTTCTGGGGGACGCAGATCGGTGGGGCGGTCTTGCCAAACCAGTGGGTTGGGCTTGGCATCCACATCTGTCGCGAAGTCGCGCCACGCCACACCGCGCTCATGCCACACGCCACCCACGCGCGCCAGCAGTTTCACGGGCATGGCATCCAACACTTCATTGCCTACCACCACACCTTGCATCACCTTGGGCAAGGCATCGGCCCAATGCACCTTGTCAGCGTGGGCGCGCAGCGTGGCCCGCTGGCGCTCCATCAAGGGTTGCGACAAGTCCACAATGGTGTAGCGGCGCACGGCCACGCCCAAGGCATCCAGTGCGTCCAATATCTGCAGCGCCAGTGCGCCCGTGCCAGCGCCAAACTCCCAAATCTCATCGGTTCCCGTCGTTTGCAAGGCCTGCGCCACTTGCCGCGCCAAGGCCTGGCCAAACAAGGGCGTCATCTCGGGTGCGGTCACAAAGTCGCTGCCAGCCCCATGGCTCGCTCCGTCTGCATCACGCATACCCTGCGGCATCACGCCAAACACCGTCGCACCCCGGCTGTAGTAGCCCAAGCCAGGTGTGTACAGCGCTTGCGCCATGAAGGTGTCAAAACCGATCCAGCCGTCGTGGGCTTTAATCGTGTTTTGTAAGTGGGCGAGGAGAGGGTCTGGCATAAGTGTGGTTTACCTTGGCATAGTTGCTGCAAGGACTGAGAACGATGGCTTAAATAGCTGAATTGTCCACAACTTCACCGATAGAATTTTCCTCTCAACAAACTCCAGGAGGCGCTTCGATGAAATCTACAACCATGTTTGTGCTGGCCACTTGGGCGGCAATGGCCACAACCGCGCACGCACAATCAACCACCGCATCCGCTTGCCCCATCAGCGCAGCGGATATGTCAAAAGCATTACAAGTCCCTGTAGAAGAAGGCAAATTGGGCCTTGAAATTCCCGCCGCTGGGATGGTAATGCGCGATTGCCGCTACAAGTCCAAAAACTTTTCTGTCATGCTCAAGACGAGCCGCTACAACAACCCCGCAGCAGCACAAGACGCGACAAAGCTTCTCGCCGGAAAGCTGCGTCCCATCCCCAATGACCCAGATGGTGCCGTCATTCAGGAAGGCCAGGGGGACGCGACCACACCTGCTGTCATCTATGTACGCAATGGCGTTGTGGTGGAGTTGCGCGTGTTGGGTGTCTATTACAAGGATTTGAAATCCAAAGACGCCGACCTGCGCGACATGCAAACAAAACTGGCTTCCGTCAAACGCATTTCTTAGTCGGTAAACAGCGCGTCAGTGGCGGTTGCACGCGCTGGGTGCAATGACCGCCCCTTTTTGCACCAAGTTGAAGTGTCGGGCGCAATCCGTGCAATTGAATGTAATTCGACTTGACTTTTACCGCTAGCTCGGTATATGGTCGAAGTCAACCATAACCTGCGTTCGACGCGTTATTCATACTAAGCCTTAGCAAACGGGTCTATTGCTTATACCGCCCCACCAAAGGAATCCGATGTCCCGCTCTCTGCGTCTTTCTGCCATTGTTTTGATCGCTCTTTGGGCACCACTTGCCTGGGGCGCTGTTGATAGGGCCTTATTGGAGCGCGCTGATGCCCTTGCCAAGCAGGGCAACTATGAGCAGGTCTACCAACTACTGGAGCCACAAGAGGTAGCCGGTGCCGGAGACCTGGTTTTTGACTACCTGCTGGCCAGTGCCGCGCTGGCGACCAATCGGCCCAGCAAGGCCACATTTATCTACGAGCGTATTCTTGCAGTAGACCCCAGCTACGTAGGCGTGCGCGCCGAAATGGGGCGGGCCTATTTTGCGCTGGGTGACTTTGGGCGCGCCAAGATTGAGTTTGAAACCGTTCTGAACTTCCAGAACCTGCCGATGGACCTGCGCGCATCGGTCGAGCAGTATGTCAAAGCCGCCGAGCAGCGCGCACAGGAAAAGCGCACAGTTGCCACCGGCTATGTCGAACTGGGCTACGGCCACGACAACAACATTGGCAATGCCACGAGCCTTAACGACATCACGCTACCCGCAGGCGGCATCTACCTGCCCACACCGCCCGTGGGGCAAAAGACACCGGACAACTACAGCACGCTGGGTCTCGGTGGTGAGGTCAATCACCAAATCAACGACAAATGGTCACTGTATGGCGGTGGCGATTATCGGGGCCGCGCTTACTCCACCTATAGCAACCCCAACAACCAGTCCCTCGATGCACGGGGCGGCCTAAGCTACTCTGGCGGTGCCTGGCTGCTGCGTGGCGGGGTTAGTGTCGGCACTTATATGCAAAACGGTGAAAAAGTGCGCGACACCACGGGGCTGACCTTTGACTGGCGTACCGCCGTCAACACCTCCAGCCAACTGTCTGCAGGTATCTCAGTCACCAAGGCCAACTATGTGCAGAGCGAGCAAGCCAACCAGTCCAACGACACCACGGCGTTCAATTTGGGCTGGCTCAGCGCCATAGGTGATGGCAGTACCGTGTTTAGCGCCACCCTCTCTTTTGGCGACGAGAAGGCCACCAGCTTGCGTGATGACGGCGACAAACGCTTTTACGGCCCACGCTTCGTTTTGCAACGCAACTTCAACGAGCGCTTAGGGGGCTACGTCACCGTTGGCGCCACCCGCTCGGAATACGCTGGCACCAATGCGCTGTACCTGAGCCAACGCAATGAAACGCTCAGCGACGTGGCGTTCGGCCTGTCTTGGACCATCTACAAAGGCGCAACGCTTCGGCCACAGATTTCTTACGTCAAAAACGACAGCAGTGCAGAGCTGTATTCCTTCGAAAAACTCGACTACTCGCTGAATCTGCGGGTTGATTACTAGGCGGCACTATGTTGAACCGATCACACCGGCACCTTTCCCACTTTGCGCCACTTGGCCGCACATGCGCAATGCTGTTGGCGTGTTGCATGGCGTTTGCAGCGCATGCGCAGACCGGTGCGGGGCAAATCATGGCGGTTGCCGGCAATGCCCAAATTATTGACGCTGCAGGCAAATCACGCGGCCTTGTGAAAGGCGAATCCGTGCAGGCCGGTGACCGCATCGTCACCCAACAAGGTGCCTTGGTCCAGCTGCGCATGGCCGATGGCGGTTTTATTTCGGTACGACCCGGCACCGAAATGGTGATTGACCGCTTTGTGTACGACGCCAAAGACGCGGGCAAGTCGAATTTCCTCGTATCGCTGGTCAAAGGCGGCTTTCGCTCCATCACCGGTTTGATCGGCCGCACCAACCCCAATTCGTACCAAATCCGCACCGCCACGGCCACGATTGGTATCCGCGGCACAGACCACGAGCCCATGTACATCCCTATTGGTGGCATGGGTGGCAGCGGCAACAATTTGCCCGGCTTCTATGACAAGGTAAATGAAGGCGAAACCTTTATCAAAAACGACAGAGGTATGCTGCCGCTGACATCTGGCCAGGTGGGGTTTGCCCCCATTACCGCGACAAAGCCCCCGGGTGTGTTGGTCAAGGTGCCAGACTTTTACAAAGTTGAACTCAAGATTGATGCGCGCCCGCCCGCTGATGCAGCTGCCATCAACCAGGCCAGCCCTGCTCCGGCTGGCGCACCCAATGCGCCTCCCGGTGCGGCTGACACGGCGCGTGGCCAAGCCGCTGCTGGAAAAGGCCTTGTGCCAACCTTGGGTCTAACCCCCACACTACAACCCGCTGCGGGGGGCACGCCAGGCTTGCCTGCAGGTATTGACCCCGATGGCTCCAGATTACCCAGCGGCCTGCGTTCAGCGGCGGACACACCAAAAGCCCGGGGGGATGGCACCAACTTGCCACCACCCAAAGGACGAGCAGACGGCACCAACTTGCCAACTCCCAAGCAGGTCGCACCCGCATTGAATGGGGCTGCACTGACCCCCACCCTGGCTACCAGCACTACGCTGTCGCCGGCTATTGTGATTTTCCCGGCGGTGACTTCTCCTACCTTGGCCCCAACTACTGCACTGGCGCCGACCCTGAGCACGACCACCATTGCGCCAACTTTGTCGAGTACGAATCTGTCACCTACAGTACTCGCGCCAAACCTAACGACTACCCCGCTTGCACCAACACTAAACACCACCACTGTGGCACCAACGCTGTCAACAACCGCCATTGCACCGACGCTGAACACAACTACTGTGGCACCTATTCTCTCCAGCACTACTTTGTCAACCACGACACTATCACCAACGCTGACTACCACCACAACCACTGCACCCACACTGTCTACAACGACGGTTGCCCCCACGCTATCAACTTCAACGTTGTCAACCACCACGTTGTCGACGAATAAGCTGTCGACCACGACAACCACCTTGCCCAAACTAACCACGCAACGCCTGAAGTGAACGCCAACCACTGATAAGGACACCACCATGAAACACGCAACACTCTCCATTGCTATTGCCGCGGCTCTCTCTGCAGCCACCGTAGGCTATGCGCCGTTGGTTCTGGCAGCACCCGCTGCCACGGTGCTGTTCACGCAAGATGGCGCTCAGATTGTGGGCGCCGACGGCAAGAGCCGACCTGCCAAACAGGGTGATGTCGTGCAGTCTGGCGAGCGCCTCCAAAACCCGCCCAACACCGTCACCCAGTTGTTGTTGACCGACGGCAGCCTGATCGGCATGCGACCTGCATCTGAAGTAAAGATTGATGTACCTGCAGGCACAGGGCCCAACACACCGGGCGCTGGCCAAACCATTTCTCTGGTGGACGGCGCGGTGCGTGTCATTGGCTCAGAACTCATGAACAAACAAAAGCCTTCGGCCTTGACGCTGCAGACTGGGCAAGCCACGCTCAAGCTCAATGCGGCCGACCTGGAATCTGCCGTGGTGCGCCCTGATGCACCCAAGACCGGCGCACCCAGTCCAACGGGTAGCTATAGTCGCTTGCAAACTGGGTCGGGCAGCATTCAAAGCGGTGCAGCGAGTGAGGTACTCGCACCACGGCAAGTGAGCTTTGTAGGTGCTTCGAATGCAGCGCCGATTCAGGTTGCTTCTGTTTCGCCAACAATATTTGCGTCCACCGTCGTAGCAGTGCCGAATGCAACAATCGGGGCCGCAAGACCCGTCGCTACAGCCGGTGGGCTGGACCTGCAAACGGTCTCTCCACTTAAAACGCCTGCTATCAATGCGCCTGCTCCAAGCTTTTTGCCAATAGCTGTTGCGATTCAGAATCCAACAGGTAATGCAGAAGTCTTTAGGCCTACCGCAATTACATCAATCAATAATGGCCCCGGGCCGATAGCGGTACCAGACCTCCCTAAACAACCGATAGCAGTACCAGACCTCCCTAAACAACCGATAGCAGTACCAGACCTCCCTAAACAACCGATAGCAGTACCAGACCTCCCTAAACAACCGAT
>JACCDN010427167.1_pt1 | contig 76073 bp, 80 predicted proteins | sample 7441691 | NCBI WGS metagenome assembly JACCDN01 (sample SAMN15323439, study PRJNA562643) | freshwater metagenome | isolation source: river surface water | place: USA:Blue River Watershed | collected 2017-08-16
AAACTTCGTTATGCCCATGAATATTTGACAATTCAATCAATCGAAAGGCTTGTTCTTCGGAAGTGCCTACGTGATAAAGTATCTTCATTTTAAAATTGGATATATTGACCTTTTTACCTTTAAGGTCTAAACTCCAGTAGCTGCCCCCGTTTTCCCATATTCCGAAGGCTAAATAATCTTGTGTATCAGATTCGTTGCCAATAATTGCACTATAATCGGCTTCTGCCTTCGCCTCAGCGATAGTTTTTGGCAGGGATACATTGATGCCGTAATTTTTACAGATAGCAAAAAACTTGGCGGGAGTTTTAAACTTGGTTTTTGCCAATGCATCGTCGAATTTTTTATCAGCTTCGGGTTGTTTATATCCACTATTATATTGTACGGCACGGTGATACAACTGGCGGGCATCTTCTCCCAGTGTACTTAGAGCAAATCCGATTAATAACCAATCTTCATAATCAGCGCTGATATCAATTTTCCCGGCTTCGATTTGTTCTAGACAAAACACGACTCGTTTTAAATTTTTTAAGCGCTCATATTCATTGCTGCCAGCCTCTCTTTTTTCTTCTTGTTCAATACGCTGTTCATCGTTGACCGGCACAGAAGTTAGTTTGTCTTGGGGGACTTCGAAGGTGAACAATTTACTATCAGGGTTGAAGTAAGCTTCAGGGTCATGACTCACAAAGCATGCTCTTGTAACGTCTTTTCCTGATTGATCAACGATGAGGGATGCTGTTTCAAAGAATTTGGTTAATGCAGCAAAGCTCTGCAAGTGTAAATGTGGTTGGATTTTAACTAACACTTTGATCCCATTCCCGCTAGGTGAGCGGAAACAGGCTAAGGTGAAATCTTGCCCACATATGTAATCAAAGTATTCTTCAGGGTTGATATTATCAAAATCAAGGCAGAGGATACCGCTATGCTCAATTAAACTTTCGGTTAAGCGCTTTTTGAACTTGCCAGAGAAAGTGAAATAGTCCAAATGTTTTTTGATCACGTTCTTAGTATGTTGGTTATCACAGCTGCGCAAACGCTCGATCTCGTTTTTGTATTGATCGCCTCGTATAAAGTTGATAGCCTGGTAGATATCTATATCGAAAGAAGGGGTTTTTTGGGTAATACCGTTCCTGTAAAACGAAAATGTTTTCATTTTTAATGGATTTATAGGAAATAAATAGCTGAACTTTTACTGTTGCAATGGCTTAGAAAGATCTTTCAGAATCTTTTCTAGAAGATCAGGATTGCTGAAGCGTATCACGGTCGTACTCTTGTTACGAACTTTTACATGAATAGCAAATTGATCAGGGCCTTCACATTCTACTTTGGTAACCTGTAGATCGGGGGTGTAGGATGGGGTACTCTGGTGAGCATGGTGGATGTTTTTCTCGGTTTGCATGAGATTTTTTGATTGTAAAATAAAAGCCCAAGTCGCTGCAAACCGAGCCGAATGAACGGAAGTTAAAGGACTTGCACCCTATCGCTTGGGCTTTATTTTGGGTAAGAAAAGTTGAGGTGAACTGCTTCGCCTCGGTTTGCACTTCAAACGTGCGACTATTTTTTGAATTCTGCAAGCTTATTTTTCTGGATGGCTTGTTGTTTTTAGGTTCTACTTTGATGGTTGGACGAGTAAGGAGTTTTGTTTTGTGAGATGTTTTTTTCGTGTATCGCATGTTTTTCAATTGTTTTAAAATAGGCTCAGGTCGTTGCGATACACGTCGGAGAACCGAAGGGTAAACCTGACTTTCACAGGTCGCCTGAGCTTTATTTTGATTAAGAAAAATTGATTTGGATTGCTCCAAAGTGTATCGCGCTTCAAACGTGCGACTATTTTTTGAATTCTGCAAGCTTAATTTTTTTGATGGCTTGTTACCTCTTGACTCTACCTTAGTTATAGGTGGTGTAGAAGCCTTTGTTTTGTGAAGTGTTTTTTTCTGGTTCTGCATGTTGGATGAAATTTTGTAAATAATAGCCCAGGTCGCTGCAGAACCAGCTGGATACCAGAAGTTGCAGGACTTGCACCTGATCGCCTGAGCTTTATTTTGAGTAAGAAAATTGAAAATGGATTTCTCCACCTGGTTCTGCGTTTCAAACGTGCGACTATTTTTTTGTTTTTGCAAATGCATCAATCAATTTTTTAGATGTGGAGTTGTTTTAAGATTGGGCTAACCTCCAGATGTTCGTATTCAAAGGCTAGTAGGTCATGTATAAATCGCGTGGCTGCTTTTTCTCTTTTTAAAAGCTGCTCGAGCATTTCGATGACTTCATCGGCATAAGGTAAGTCATCCACTTGCGCACACTCAACGAGTAACATGTTACGCTCTAGCGTGGATATTTTCTTTTGGCATCTGTCGAGTTCCTCCAACATGCAGTCTACGGCTTCTGTATTTATCATGTTATGTGTTTTTTGGTGCTTATACTAGATTTAGTTGATGAGCGAGAATAGCTAATGCAGGTTTGCCAGCGATGCCAGCTTTGTAAGCAATCTGATCCTTATGGTATCGTAGTGTGCCCAATGCGATGAACAGTTCAGTACAAATTTCCTCGTCCATTTTAGCCTGGCCAATGAGCTTTAAAACATCGATGTCACGTTTACTTAGGATCCCGTTCTTTAGCTGGATGGAAGCACAAAGCTTTCCCTCATGAGGACACTTTCCACGACGACCACATTCTATATATTCAGAATGAATGATTAAGCCATTAGCAGTGATATCAGGGTTTTGATCAAATCCACCAAAGCGACAAAATATATATTGCCTGATTTGTGATTTGTAATCGGTGATATCCCAATCCACTAAGGCTTGCAATGCTTTAGGATTTTTGAGCATATCCTCTTCTACTATTTTGATGATATGATCCGGGATGTCTTCAAAAGTGTAGGTCATACCGTTGTGAATGCATTTGATTTCATTTTGATGAATGAAAAATTCGACACCCTTGTCAACCAGACCAGCGGGTAGTTTTTGGTTTTGATCAATTAAGTTCATGGATAAATAGAAGTTTAGATTTTAGAATTTCTTTTTCATTTTCTGGAAGCCCACATAAATCAATGGCTTTTGAAACTACGTGGCCATTATTCCGTAACCGGAGCATCACTTTATTGACGGTTGAAATACTTTTCCCTGCGTCTTGTGCTACTCTTTTTTGCCAACCTCTTGGCATGTGTTGGCGAATCTTATTAAGCTCTCGTTTTCCAAGTGTTCTTTTCTGGCGCATTTGTGTGACTAGATGGATGAAAATGTATATTATATTTGTGATTGTCTTGTGAAGACAAATATGATATTAAAAATCAGTAGTGTCAATTTTCGACATAGAATAAATTCAAATATCTATGTAAATAATTGATGTTAAGTGACTTAAATTTTAAAAATAAAGATCATGGAAATACAAATAGGTACCAGAATAGACAATCTTAGACACAAAAGGAATGTCTCAGTAGAGGAACTTAGTAAAACGCTTCATATCACTGAGCGAAACGTTTATAAACTTTTTAAAAAAAATGACATTTGGGTTAGCCAGTTGTGGGATTTGAGCGAGAAGCTCGACTATAACTTTTTTGAACTCTTCAAACCAGCAACTTCGGATGCTTCCGCTAAGCAAAAGCCAACATTGGAAAGTGTGAAAGATTTAAAAAAGACCAAGATTGACGAAAAAGCATTAGAGGTAAACTTTGCTGTTCAATATCTTCCAGAAGCATCAGATAAACTAGGTCAATTTATACTCAATGTTCAAATAATGGCAGAAGAGATGGGAATTAAGGTCGTGTAAAATTCGCAAAATTGATACAAAGTGTTTTTAATAAGTTGATTATCAGATTGTATTCTACGCCAGGTGGGCGCACTCAAAAAGTAAAAACCGCAGTCTTGATATGAAAGAGGCGGTTTTTATTTTTATATAGTATTTGTAGAAATGGACAAGGTCCACATTATAGTCCACCTATGAATAAGGCGGTCGAAGTAAAGGCAAGCAGTATTCGTTGTATTTAAGGCTATTTTAATATCTGGAAATTTCGTAAATTTGATAATAAGGCTAGAACCTTGAAATTTTTGAAAATTATGAAAAAGATATGTTATATCGCTGCGTTGTTGATTTTGCCAGCAATCGGGTATAGTCAATCTAGTGCATTTGTTTCTGATCAAAATCCCCGCTATCAGGAGAGTCAAGATCACTATATGAAGTTAAAGGACTCATTAGTTACTTTGCACGGTACTACAGTGCAAAATACTTATAAGGCATATGACTGGCGAGAAGATCGAGCGGCTCGAAGACAGCAGCGTCGTGAGTGGCGTCATCAAGAGCGTCTTTATGAAATTATGTATGGGGGGTATGATTACTATGGCTATTATCCGTATTCCTCCGGTTATTATTATCGCCCTTATTCTGGTCATAGGCCTTATTGGGGTTATGGGAATCGTTGGCGTAGTGGTTTTCATCTGGGCGCTGGTTATTCTTGGTAATAGTTTACCAAGTCGGAGGCTTTCCTTTTTACTAAATAAGTGATACATCTGAATTAAATTTTTTATAAACTATCCTAACAATTAAAAATGAGACTTAATAAATTGATTATGTCTGCTGTTGTTGCAGCATCTGTGTTAATAGTTTCTTCATGCGCGCGCAAGGTAACTCGGATAGATCCGAATCAACAGATAGATATTAGTGGCGGGTGGAATAATACAGATGCGCGTTTGGTTGCAGAACAAGCTACGAGTGATATTTTAAGTGCTTCTTGGCTTACTAATCATTTAAGTGATCATGCTGGTAAGAAACCCGTAGTGATTGTTGGAATGGTTTATAATAAGAGTCATGAGCATATTGAAGCAGAAACCTTTGTTAAGGAAGTTGAGCGATGCTTTATCCAGTCGGAAAAAGTGCGCTTGGTGCAGGGTGGCAAAAAGCGTGAAGAGCTTAGAGCAGAAAGAGCAGATCAGCAAACCAATTCCTCGGTTTCAACGATGAAAAAATTTGGTTTAGAAAATGGTGCTGATTATATGCTTCAAGGATCGATTAACTCCATTGTTGATGCGCTAAATAGGAAGAAAGTAGTTTATTATCAGGTGAATTTAGAGTTGACCAATCTCCAAACGAGTGAGGTAGTTTGGATTGGTGAGAAGAAAATAGCGAAATACGTTAAGAACTAATTTATAAGCAGATTTTTTGGGGCGGGATATGTTAGTGTTGGGCTAGCATGATATTGTTTAATGTATTTTATGATGATAATCAATCGACTGAAATTGGTTCAAGCATCAGTTCTTATGGGACTGATGCTTTTTTTGTTTAGCTGTGCTACCTATAATGATCGGATAGCTCACTATTATGATCATATTAAGAGTGGGAATTATGTAGCAGCAAATAAAGATCTAGATCATAACAAGCTTTTGCAGAAAGACCGGAATAGACTTTTATATCTGCTTGAGAAAGGAAAAACATATCATCTGCTTCATCAGCCAGATAGTAGTAATTTATATTTTAATCTAGCGGATGACTACATGGAACAGCAAGCGTGGTCAGACGCAAAGGATGTTGCTGTAGGAACCTTGGTTAATCCCATGATGGAAAAATATAGGGGTGAGGACTTTGAAAAATTCATGATTCACTATTATAAGGCTTTGAACTATTTGTACCTCAATAAAATGGAAGATGCCTTAGTAGAGGCTAGGCGCATTAGTTTACAAACGCAGGAGCAGAGTAATAAGTTTAATGATAAAACAACGCGTTATTCTAAAGATGCTTTTTCGATGAATCTTCAAGGAATGCTTTACGAAGCAGGTGGAGATATGAACAATGCATTTATTGCTTATCGTAACGCACTTGAAACTTATTTAAGTAGCCCTACAAAGACTTATTATGGAGTGTCTTTGTCTAAACAACTGGAGAAGGATGTTATTCGTACTGCTTATTTGAACGGGTTTCAGTCGGATGTTGATTTTTATCAGCGTAAATTCAATATTCAGTATCAGCCACAGCACGTTTCTGAAGGGGGAGAATTAATTCTGTTTTGGGAAAATGGCCTTGCGCCAGTAAAAGATGAGCAAGAGTTTTTTTTCTCGCTTTTGAGAGGGGCAGGTGGGGTATTTTACTTTTCAGATCCTTCAGGCCAAATGATGATTCCATTCACTGGGGCAGCAGAGGTGAACATGAATGGAGTGAATTTGAATGATTTTCGTTCCTTGCGTGTTACCTTTCCTAAGTATGTTCCCAGCCCAGTATATTATACGTCTGCTACGGTATCAGTAAGTAATACTACAACCCATTTAGAAAAGGTAGAAGATATTAATATGCTAGCTATTGAAACCCTAAAACAGCGTTTCGCTAAAGAAATGGCGACAACTCTTTCTCGGGTGGCTATTAAAAAAATTGCAGAATATGCTGTTAGGGGGGGGAAGGGAAATAAGGGTGATGATGCTGCGAGTAGAGAGTTATTAGCAGGAGCAATACAGTTATATAGCTTGTTTTCTGAAAAATCGGATACGCGTAATTGGCAAACACTACCCGCATCGATTTATTATGCGCGTATTCCACTGCAAAGGGGAAAGAATGAAATTCAGATAAAGTGTAGAACAGTCTCTGGTCAGGATCAATCCCATACCATTACGGTGGAAGGAACAGGAGGGATTACGCTTTATAACTATGCTACGTTGAAGTAGTATCTTTTTTCTTTAGGTTTTTTATAGGTAAAATAGTTCATCTATTTTTTCTTTCGCCTCCCCATTACTTATTTTGTGATGCGCTAGTTTTTAATATTCGATCCCTTCGGTGAAAATACTTTACTAAAAGTACCGAGAACACTATTACCAACGAACGCGCTTGCAGCAAGTGCACCACTAAAAATATGAGTTGTAGGCTCTCCTGTAGGCTCAATAACGGTAGCTTGTATATTATTCGTAGAATCTGCTGCAGTGAGAACAGCACGAGCCTCATCGATAACAACAATAGCGCGATTATTATCAGGAGTCTTACCAACAGCGATAATAGCATTACTTTCACTATCAATAGAGGTTTGATTAGTCATACTTCTGTCATTGTTGTTACCAAAAGCCCGGGCAGCAATTTTCATAGCTTCGGTAATAGCAGTCATGGCACCATTGCCAACATTGCTTGCAGCAGCAAGGGCACTGTTTAAGGCACTATTTGCAGTAATAATACTGCCACTACTAATACTACCTGCAGCAGCAAAAGCTGCATTTCCGGCAAAACTAGATGCGACTAGAGTACTATTCATAGCACTATTGGCAGCAACGATAGAACCATTGCCAATACTACCTGCAGTAGCAAGAGCGCTATTTAAGGTACGAGATGCAGCAATGGTGGAACCATTGCCAATACTACCTGCAGCAGCAAGAGCGCTATTTAAGGCACGAGATGCAGCAATGGTGGAACCATTACCAATACTACCTGCAGTAGCAAGAGCGCTATTTAAGGCACGAGCTGTAGCTACAAGAGCACCATTGCCAGTACTACTTGCAGCAGCGAGGGCGCCATTGCCGACATTACTTGCAGCAGCGAGGGCACCATTGCCGACATTACCTGCAGCAGCGAGGGCGCCATTACCAGCACTACCTGTTGCAACAAGAGTTCCATTACCAGCAGCCTCAAGATATCTCAGTGCATTATTATACATTTCCCAGAAAAGATTATCAGGAACGCCTTTATTAAAAAAATCACTGGCTTTCAGTATTTTATTTAAGAAATATATGGTAGTTACTTCAGAAAACTTGATTTTACGTATATCAGGACAAAGAATTTCGGCAGATTTAACACCCAATTTGGTATGGTATGTCCCCAATATGGGTAATATATTGTTTTTTATATTGGATGGATCTAGAGAATCTGAAATTCGTAATCCTGCTCCTAGTTGGTTAAGGGATAATTGAATGACCCACATTACAAACTGTGTAGGAAGTAAGTTAGTGGGCATTTTACTTAGCTTGGGCACAGCTGGAGAACCAAATGGTCGACTAGTTTTAGAAGGAGCGATCTGATATCCAGAAAGAGACAAACTACTCATTGCCACCCCAGCTATCTTGTCAGCTAGATTAGGACTTTTAGGTCGAAATATATTGAACTTACTACCTTCTTTTAATACTGATGCGATTATCAATTGGCTGGTTACAAAATATCTTCTTTCTGAAGGGTTCCATTCTAGGTAGATTAATTTATCTTTTGAAGTAACGATCCCTGTAAAGCCACCTTTTTTATTATTATAGTCATCATATAAGGTGAATATATCTCCAGGTTCTAAGTTTGATAATGAAACACGAAACAGCTCTTTACCATTTAGTCTACGTAAACACTCACTTAATATGCTTTTCATTTGTTTAGTAAACATATCTCGCCACATTTGGTTGCTTGCTGGGTTCATTTATTTATAAAAAGTCTGATTGTTAATAATTGAATTAGACATTCGTGATTAGCGAATGTCTAATTCTAAGGTATTGAGCTAGTCTAAGGTTTATCTTTTTTTACTTTTTTGGTTTTTTCGGCTGCAATTTCGTTGGATTTTTCGCAATAGTCTCTTTCTATTGTTTCAAAATCAGCCTTATTTCGTTCAAAAATAAATGGTAATTACTTCCTAAAATAAACCTCAGATCAGCGCTCATTGTGTATTATTTCTCTTCTGTTTTGACTAGTTTATATATGGTGTATCCTATTGCGGCAAGTCCTGCAGGAGCAAGCATAATTAAGAATCCTCCTAGTATGGTGGCTCCCACAGTAGCTGTAGTTGTAATAGGTTCAAATCCCCCATTTTGTTCTCTCATCTCATTTGCGCCCATTTCATGAGCATCAAACATCTTTAAATCTAAGGTTTTCATCTTTTAATAATTTATATTTTCAATATATGAGACCAAATCTTGCGCAAGAGTCTGATTTGTTCTAACGAAGCTATGAAAATAAAATATTATTAAAAAAATATTAAATATGTATTAACAATTTTTAACATTAACACTTTAATGAAGTGCTTTTGCTCCCAATTATTGTCCTATATTGGGGCTTTAAAGCAAGTAAGCCAATCTTCTTAGTGAAGATTGGCTTACTTGCTTAGAGATGATGTATGTGTTATTGGTATATCACACTTTAATTTCTACTTCAACACCACTTGGGAGCTCTAGCTTCATTAAGGCATCCACAGTTTTGGAATTGGAACTGTAGATATCTAATAAACGCTTATACTCACATAGTTGGAATTGCTCGCGTGCTTTTTTATTCACGTGTGGTGAGCGTAGTACAGTGAATACCTTCTTTTCTGTTGGGAAGGGAATGGGACCGCTTACTACAGCACCTGTAGGTTTAACTGTTTTTACGATTTTCTCACCAGATTTGTCTACCAAGTTGTAATCGTATGATTTTAATTTAATTCGGATACGTTGGCTCATTGTTTTTTGCTTATCTACTATAAGAGCTATTCACTATAGTAGTTTGTGATTAATTTTTTGTACTAATTACTATCCAAGCTCTTCCCCCTTTTGGGGGGAAGGCGGGGAGATTCTTTTTATACGTTTTGTGTTTTTCTTCCTTTAACCTTAGCGATGATCTCATCTTGTACGTTTCGGGGCGCTTCTTCATAATGGTCAAATTCCATTGTTGAAGTGGCTCTACCTGAAGTGATCGTACGAAGCTGAGTTACGTAGCCAAACATTTCGGAAAGAGGAACCTGGGCTTTGATTACTTGTGATCCCGCTCTGGTATCCATTCCTTGAAGTTGTCCACGACGACGGTTCATATCTCCAATCACATCACCCATATTTTCTTCGGGTGTGAGTATTTCTACTTTCATGATAGGTTCCATTAATACGGGTCTAGCTTTAGGCAGTGCTTCACGGAAGGCTGTACGCGCACAAATTTCAAAAGATAAGGAGTCGGAATCGACAGCGTGAAATGATCCGTCAATCAGACGAACCTTCATATCTTGCAGCGGATAACCAGCCAAAACACCATTAGCCATAGCAGCAGCAAAACCCTTTTCGACAGAAGGAATGAATTCACGGGGAATTGCTCCACCCACAATCTCATTGACAAACTGCAAACCTGATTTACCTTCATCTACCGGAGAGATCACAACTTGGATATCGGCAAATTTACCACGACCACCTGTTTGTTTTTTATAAACTTCTCGGTGTTGAATAGACCCTGTGATTGCTTCTTTGTAAGCTACTTGAGGAGCTCCCTGGTTTACTTCTACTTTAAACTCACGTTTCAAACGATCCATGATAATATCTAAGTGAAGCTCACCCATACCCTCAATGACGGTTTGACCAGTTTCCTCGTCCGTTTTTACGCGAAAAGTAGGATCTTCTTCAGCTAATTTACCTAATGCGATTCCTAACTTATCTACATCCGCTTGTGTTTTAGGTTCAATAGCCAAACCAATTACAGGTTCGGGGAAGTTCATTGATTCCAAAATGATTGGATTTTTTTCGTCGCAAAGAGTGTCCCCTGTTTTGATGTCTTTAAAGCCAACCACTGCAGCAATATCTCCCGCTCCAACATTTGGAATCGGATTTTGTTTATTGGCATGCATTTGGAAAATACGAGAAATACGTTCTTTAGCCTCAGAACGTGTATTGTACACATAAGAACCTGCTTCCAGATTACCTGAGTATACACGAATAAAGCATAGGCGTCCTACAAATGGATCCGTTGCAATTTTAAATGCAAGTGCAGAAAATGGTTCCTTGATATCCGGCGTGCGGAGTATTTCTTCACCAGTGTTAGGGTTTGTTCCTGTGATACCTTTTGAATCTAATGGTGAAGGCAATAGTTCCATCACATAATCAAGCATGGTTTGTACACCTTTATTTTTGAAAGATGAGCCACAAACCATAGGAACGATTTTTGCATCCAACACAGCCTGACGTAGGGCATCTAGTACTTCACGTTCAGTGATTGTTTCGGGGGCTTCGAAGAATTTTTCCATCAAGCCCTCATCGTATTCAGCTACTGATTCTAATAGTTTTTCTCTCCATTCGGTAGCCTCTTCTAGCATATCATCTGGAATAGGAACCTCAGTAAAAGTCATTCCTTTATCGTGTTCGTTCCAAACAATACCACGGAAGTTGATTAGATCTACCACGCCTTTGAAGTTATCTTCAGCACCGATAGGTAACTGTAGTGGAACGGCATTGCTACCAAGCATATCTTTTACTTGCTTAACTACCTTTAAGAAGTCTGCTCCTGAGCGGTCCATTTTATTAACGAATCCGATACGAGCGACGTTGTAGTTATTTGCTAGACGCCAGTTAGTTTCTGATTGGGGCTCAACGCCGTCAACAGCCGAAAATAGAAATACCAATCCATCTAGTACGCGCAATGAACGATTTACTTCAACCGTAAAATCTACGTGACCCGGCGTATCGATAATATTGATGTGATAGGTATGATTTCTATATTTCCAATTTACTGTAGTGGCTGCAGAAGTAATAGTGATACCTCGCTCTTGTTCCTGAGCCATCCAGTCCATGGTTGCGGCACCTTCATGTACCTCACCAATTTTGTGGCTAACACCAGAATAATACAGGATCCGCTCTGTGGTAGTTGTTTTACCTGCATCGATATGGGCAGCAATTCCAATGTTTCTTGTATATTTTAAATCTCTTGACATGCCTTGGTTCTTGATTAGAATCTAAAGTGAGAGAATGCTTTATTTGCTTCAGCCATTTTGTGAGTATCTTCCTTCTTCTTCACTGCAGCACCCTCACCTTTGGAAGCAGAAATGATTTCTCCAGCTAATTTTTCTATCATAGTTTTTTCGCCACGTTTGCGCGCGTAGTTGATCAGCCACTTCATTCCTAAAGCAGTTTTTCGTTCTGGGCGAACTTCTGTAGGAACTTGAAAGTTTGCTCCACCTACTCGACGAGATTTTACCTCTACCGAAGGCATGATATTATTAAGTGCTTTTTTCCAAGCTTCTAGACCACTTTCGGTAGTTTTCTTCTCTACTAATTCAACAGCATCATAAAATATTGCGTAAGCAATTGATTTCTTGCCGTCGTACATCATATTATTTACAAATCGAGTAACCATGACGTCGTTAAACTTCGGGTCAGGCAGAATGATTCTCTTTTTTGGTTTTGATTTTCTCATGTTGCTTTCCTCCGTTTAATTATTTCTTTTTTCCTTTAGCGGGAGCCCCTTTTGTTGCAGCGGCTTGCCCAGGTTTAGGTCTCTTGGTTCCGTATTTAGAACGACGTTGATTACGTCCAGTAACACCAGAAGTATCTAATGCACCACGGATAATATGGTAACGAACTCCCGGCAAATCCTTTACACGACCTCCACGAATCAATACGATAGAGTGTTCCTGTAAGTTGTGTCCTTCACCAGGAATGTAGGCATTTACCTCTTTGCCATTGGTTAAGCGTACACGGGCAACTTTACGCATAGCTGAGTTTGGTTTTTTAGGGGTAGTGGTGTATACACGTGTACACACTCCTCTTCGCTGTGGACAACTGTCCAACGCTGGAGACTTACTCTTGTCTTCCAGAGCTACTCTACCTTTTCTAACTAATTGTTGAATAGTAGGCATTTTTCCTTTTTGTTACTTAATTAAGTTTTGACCTAAATTATAGGATTGCAAAGGTAGTATTTAAAATTTGATTATCAATGGGTTGGATAAGCTTACTAGTCGGAAATGGACCAAATGTAAATACACTTATTTAACAATTAGGACTATTAATATGCTATTGTTTTAAATAGATTAATAATCATACTTTTAGCGAAAGTGTAATTAATCAAAAAAGATGAATCATTTGCGTAAAAAAGCATTATTATGTGGTATAGCTGGGTTGATGTCCTTTTCTGTTGTCGCCCAGAGTAAGCAATCCACCAGTCAAACGAAGTCGAATGTTACTTTTGGTGTAAAAGCAGGGGCTACTTTTTCTAAGTTTTCTCTTTCGGGTGATAACTCAGTGGGTTATACATCATCTTCTCTTCCCTCCTTCTATGTAGGTGGTACGGTGGATATACCTCTTTTTGGCCTCTTGTCTGTTGAGTCTGGTTTGTCGTTGATAGGTAAGGGTAGTAATATTCATTTCCCTTCACTTCCACCAACTTCTATGGATATAAAATATTCTCCTATCTACTTAGAACTTCCTGTAAATCTGGTATTAAAGCAGAAACTTGGTCCAGGCAGTATTTTTATAGGGGCAGGACCTTATTTGAGTTTTGGTTTAGGAGGCAAGATTAAAGTGACTACTGTAGATCTACAAGGTATTCTGACCGTGGACAAAGATGGAAGTCTACAATTTGGTTCAGATACCTCTAAGGATATTAAATCAACCGATTTTGGATTAAACGTTTTGTTAGGTTATCAGTTGAAAAATGGACTAAATATTCATGGAGGATATGGTTTAGGCTTGACAAATATTAATCCCGAGCCCACTGCACCAACATCTAAGAATACAGTTATTTCTGTGGGCTTAGGTTACTCATTTTAGTGTTGTATTGATGTTTACTATCTGTCATAAGAGAGGAAGTAGTCTCATTTCGTGGTGAAATTATACGGGGAAAACGCCTAAATCCTAATAAATTTTGTCAGCATACGAGTTATGAACTACTAATACTTTGGCTAGCTTTGTATGAAAAAAATAGAATTATGAGTGTACTTGTTAATAAAGATTCTAAAGTTATAGTTCAAGGTTTTACAGGTAATGAAGGTACTTATCATGCTTCGCAGATGATTGAGTACGGTACTAATGTAGTTGGTGGAGTTACTCCCGGAAAGGGTGGGCAAAGGCATTTGGATCGTCCGGTATTTAATACGGTTAGGGAGGCCGTTGATCAAGTAGGTGCTAATGTATCGATCATTTTTGTGCCTCCTGCTTTTGCTGCTGATGCCATTATGGAAGCTGCTGAGGCAGGTATCAAAGTGATTGTATGTATTACTGAGGGTATTCCAACTAAGGATATGATTCAAGTGAAGGAGTACATTTCGGGACGAGACTGTCGGTTAATTGGGCCAAATTGTCCAGGTATTATTACTACTGGAGAAGCTAAAATAGGTATCATGCCAGGTTTTATTTTTAAGAAAGGGCATGTGGGGGTGGTGTCTAAGTCAGGAACTTTAACCTATGAAGCAGTTGATCAAGTAGTGAAAGCAGGTTTGGGTATTACAACAGCTATTGGTATTGGTGGAGATCCAATTATTGGTACTACGACCAGAGAAGCCGTGGAATTATTAATGAATGATTCAGAAACATGGGGTATCATCATGATTGGCGAAATAGGTGGTGGGATGGAAGCCGAGGCTGCTCGCTGGATTAAGCAGTATGGAACTAAGCCTGTGGTTGGATTTATTGCAGGTCAGACTGCTCCTGCGGGACGTCGTATGGGACATGCGGGTGCAATTGTTGGTGGGGCTGATGATACGGCAGCAGCAAAAATGAAAATCATGGCCGAGTGTGGTATTCGTGTGGTGGAGTCTCCGGCCGAAATTGGAGAAGCAATGGCCGAAGAGTTGCAAAAAATAAAAGTGACGAATACATAGGTAAAATTAAAGGGCAGAACAGTTTCTGCCCTTTTTAATTTCATAATACAAGGTTAAAAGCCCATGCGGAATTTATACTTACTCTTAGTAGTTTTTTTACTTTCTACAAGTGTAAAGGGACAGCTCATCAATGATGAAGCTTTGGCTGCACAATATAATCAGGCTGGTGATTTCGATAAAGCACTTACACTTTATCGAAAGCTATTCAACAAAAGCAAAGATGCCAGGTTCTATGTTCCCTACTTTTCCTGTTTATTGCGTGCAAAAAAATATGATGAAGCTGAGCAATTGGTTAAACGACAGCTGAAAAGTGTTCCATCGGATAATACTTATGTGGCAGATTTAGCTAAGATATATCAGGAGCGTGGCGAACTCAATAAACTTGCTGAGTGGTACAGCAAGATTATCAAGCAGTTACCTAGAAATGAATTAGCAATAAAGAGTCTGGCTGTTGCTTTTTATAACGTGGGTATTTATGATTATGCAATTAAAACCTATTTGGCTGGTCGTGATTTATTAGTTGATGAGCATGCATTTTTCACTGAGCTGATCGATCTGTATCGTTTACGTAAGGATAAGATTATGCTTACCCACGAGTATCTAAATGCACTTGCATTGAATCCTGCGCTTTTAGGACAAATAGAGGATACTTTGCCTAGTGTTTTTGAAGATCAGGGAGATTATGATTTTTTAAAGACTGCGTTGCTCAAGCGTTTACAAAAAGATCCCCAAAATATTGCCTTTACTGAGTTACTTATTTGGCAGTTTATCCAACGGAGAGATTTTGCCATGGCACTCAAGCAAACCTTGGCCTTAGATAAGCGTTTAAACGAAGAAGGCCATCGGGTGTATGACCTCTCCAAATTATTGGTAAGTAATCAGGCTTATAATCAAGCTATTGAGGCTTTGGACTATTTGATAGCTAAGGGGGCTAATGCCAAATTTTATATTCAGGCGAAAATTGATTTGCTGGATATTAAAACCAAATTAGCAATAGCTGGTAATTATTCAACAGCTGATTTACTTGCTTTGGAAAAAGATTATCAGGATTTGCTACGGGACATTGGGAAAAGTACAGAGACCGCCTTCGCCATACGTGCTTTGGCTAATTTGCAAGCCTATTATTTACACAAGCCTAATGATGCAAAAGCGGGTTTAGAAGAATTATTAAATATGCCTAGGTTGACACTATCAACCATTGGGCAAGTTAAGCTAGAATTAGCTGATGTGGATGTTGTTTCAGATGAAGTTTGGGATGCGGCTTTGATCTATGGCCAGGTTGAGAAGCAGTTTACGGGTGAGCCTTTGGGGCAGGAAGCTAAAGTCAGGAATGCCCGATTATCCTATTATCAGGGTGATTTTGCCTGGGCTAAGATGCAGCTAGATGTATTGAAGGGGGCGACTTCGCAATTGATAGCTAATGATGCACTTAATTTAAGCTTGTTACTATCCGACAATTTACAAGGTGAGTCTGATACCAGTGCCCTGAAGAAGTACGCTCGTGCTGATCTATTAATTTTCAAAAATTTACCTGATCAAGCATTGTCGGTGTTGGACAGTATTGGTGTGCTTTATCCGAAGAACTCATTGGCAGATGATATTCTTATGGCTAAAGCCAAAATTTATGTAGCTAAAAACAGTTACCTTGAAGCGATTACCCAGTTGCAAAAAATCATAACAGAGCACGGTACTGGTTTATGGGCAGATGATGCACTTTTTATGATGGCTGATATTGCCGAAACAAAACTCAATCAGCCCGAAAAAGCGAAGGAATTCTATCAAAAAATCATTGTGGATTTTCCTGGGAGCCTATATGTGATTGAAGCTAGGAAGCGGTTCCGTAATCTTCGTGGGGATAAGCTATAAGGTTCCATATGCAAATGAATTATCTTTGCACCCATGATTATTTATAATGTTACTGTTATCCTGGATGAAGTTATTCATGTAGACTGGGTGAATTGGATGAAAAATGGGCACCTTCAAGAGGTGATGAATACAAACTGCTTTATTTCCAGTCGTGTTTTAAAAGTACTTGAGTCGCCCAACGATGGCGTGACTTATTGCGTTCAGTATACTGCAGAAACACTCGAGAAATACAGAATGTATCAAGCTGATTTTGCACCTGCTTTACAAGCTAAGTTCCCTGCTCATTTTACTAATAAGTTTGTGGTTTATCGTACCATAATGGAGGTGGTTGATTGGGTATGAAGTTTATCAAGACGCACATCGATGGTTTGTATATCATCGAACCTAAACTATGGGAAGATGATCGTGGGCATTTCTATGAAAGCTATAATAAGCAGCTTTTTGAGGAGGCTGGTATCATTGCTGATTTTGTACAAGATAACGAGTCGCTTTCCAACCGGGGGGTAGTACGCGGGTTGCATGCTCAAAGGGCGCCTTTTGCTCAGGGCAAATTAATGCGCGTTGTACAAGGAAAGGTGATGGATATTGTCGTAGATATTCGGAAGCATTCGCCCACTTTTGGGCAGTATGTGCGTGTTGAACTAAGTTCAGAGAATCGCCGCATGTTTTGGGTTCCCCCTGGATTCTTACATGGCTTTGCTGCATTAGTTGATCATACTATTTTTAATTACAAAGTAACAAGCCTATATGATAAGGCATCCGAAGTTGGTGTGGTATGGAATGATCCTGATTTAAATATCGACTGGGGAATTACTGATCAGGTGGCGCATGTATCTGAAAAAGATAAGTTGCTACCGCGCTTAAAAGAGATTGAAGCCCCATTTTAGGTGTATGATAAAGCCTCATCCTAACCCTCTCCGAAAGGAGAGGGGGCGATTTTTCTACTCAAAAAGGATTTCTATTTAATCAGATTATACAGCTCATCCAATTTAGGTGATAGTACAATTTCTATCCGTCGGTTTCGACTTCTGCTATCGGGGGTTGAGCCACTGGCAATGGGTTGAAACTCACCTTTTCCTGTTGCGGTGATGCGGGTGTTTTCAATTTTTTCAATCTCGGTCAGGTAGCGTACTACGGAGGTAGCACGCAAAACACTTAAATCCCAGTTATCTTTTATTTGCCCTAAGTGTGCCACGCGCTGGTTATCGGTATGTCCTTCCACAGAGATATTGATCTCGGGTTGATTTTTGAGCACTTTGGCTAATTCCTGTAAAGCGAGTTTGCCTTTTTCATCGATGATGATGCTTCCGGTGTCAAACAGAAGCTTGTCAGTTAAAGACACATATACCTTACCATTTCGGATATCGACAGATAAGCCACTTTGTTGAAAGCCTAATAGGGCTTTTTGAAGTTTATCTTTGAGCGCGTTGGTCGCTTCATCACGTTTGCGTAAAACTTCTTCTACTTCTTTTAATCGTGCTTCTCGTTTTTTAAGGTCTTCAGATAATTGATTGATTTTGGAAGCACTATTTGAGCGCAAAGAGGTATAGTTAGCATGTAATTGGTCAGCCTTACCTTGCAGTGCAGCGATTTGCTGATTAAGCCTAATGGTGTCTATTCTTAATTGGGCAATTTGGCCCTCTAGGGATTCTATTTTGACTTTGGCGTTGTTCAAGCCATCTGCAATAGAATCACACTGAGATACCAGCGTACGATATTTTTTAGATGATAAGACTACACAGGCATTTAGTGAGCTTAAGACTACTATTGCCGATAATAAACCAAATAGATATTTCATATTTTTTAAATAGTAATTAGTACAATTTTATTTTTCAGATGAGCCAGTAGGCTAATGCTACCCGATCGCCCTACGAAGAAATGCAATAAATGGATAAAGCTCACTAAATCCTTTTACGACTTTTTTGGTTGCATCAGCTCCTTGTAGGTCATCTGGTGACAGGGGATGACTCACTGTGAAACTTTTCAGTTGAAGGTAAGAGATATCCGGATGATCTACCGAGTATCCTTTAGGAGTTGTTTTCAATTTGTCTTCCGCATCTAAATATCCAAAGTAGTTTTTGAATGAATGACGATCAATAACGGTATGAAAATCAGCCCCATTATAATCTATTTCCTGGCGAATGGCTTTCAGAATATTTGCTTCGGGCATCCAGCATCCTCCTGCGAGGAATGATTGTTTGGGGTGAATATGTAAATAATATCCAGGGCCATTAAAATTTTTCCCATCAGGGGAAATTCCTACACCAAAATTGGTTTTATAAGGGGTTTTATCTTTGCTGAATCGGATGTCACGATAGATGCGCATCACGCAATCTTTGGGATCGAGATCAGTAGGAAGCCCCGGGTCTATTTTGCACAGTTCTTCTTTGATCTGAGCTACAAAAGCGAGTACATTTTCGCGTGCCTCATCATGTTGTTGCTTATGTGCATGAAACCAATCACGATTATTGTTTGTCGCTAATTGGCTTAAAAAAGTGAGGGTTTTGGGATGGATCATGAATTTCGGAAAAGTAGTTTTACTCCTCCAAAAATAAGAAACTTGATGGTTGTCTGGATCACCTTATCTTTGGTGTCTGAACTTGAGCTTGCTTAGAGTTTATTTTATGAAATTATTGTAGGTTATTTTTGAGCGAAATGAGGCAAATTTTGGAGCCATAGCGGGGCTTCTATGGCGAAAAAATCTAACGAAATTGCAGCCAAAAAGAACCAAAAGAATAAAATCAAATAAACTCTAAACAAGCTCCTTTAAACAAGTTCAATGTGTCGAATTGAAACGACAAATGTTTTACAGAGCCTGGTATGCGAAGTTTTTTTCTTTATTCTTGTTTGCTTATTATGAGTTCCTGTAAATTCAATTCGAATATACAGGGGCATGGGGTAGACTATTTGCAGGGTGTTTGGGTAGAAGATCATGCAGGTTATCAAATACAGCGATTAGAATATACCCTCCACACGTTTAAATTTACTTGTGATTCATTTTATTTGAAGCTAGATACTTACGCCAAGGTGAACCGGTATTTCGATCATTGTTTTAATCAGGGCCATTGGACTGAATATGTCAAGGGTACTTATTTGGTTAATAAGGATACTTTAGTACTGAATGGAACATTTACTAAATCGAACTTTAAGCAAAAAATATCAGGTTGTTATCGTATTGGGCAATATGTGCGGGCTTTTTTTATTGAAAAAAAGTGTGATAGTTTCCTTATTCTTCAGGACGTTTCGCAGCATATGCCAGTTTCATTACGTTTGCAGCAAAAAATAAGTTGTATTCCTAAGCCAATCAATTAAACGCAGCGTTACTTTTTAATTAAAACATATCAAAAATGAATAACAGACCTATAAAGCATTTTACAATAGCTTTTTTCCTCTTTTATCTGCCTTTGAAAAGTATGGGATGGGGTGTTATTGGGCATCGCGTAGTTGGGGAAATAGCTGATAGCTATTTGAAGCCCAGTACACGTTTGGAAATCAAAAAAATTCTGGGGAATGAAACATTGGCCATGGCTAGCACTTGGGCAGACTTTGTGCGATCAGAAGCTGCCTATAATTACTTAAACAATTGGCATTATATTAATCTGAATCGGGGGTACTCCCATGCTCAGATGGAGGATTTTTTAAAGATAGATACCAGTACTAATGCCTATTCGAAGATTAATCTTTTGATGAAAGAGCTCAAAAACAAAGAGTTGGCGATGGGTAAAAAGCGAATGTATTTACGTATGCTCATTCATTTGGTGGGGGATATTCATCAGCCGCTGCATTCGGGAAACAAATCGGATCGTGGTGGCGGCGAAATTAAAGTGACTTGGTTTGATAGACAAAGTAATTTACACTGGGTTTGGGATGCTGAGATGATCGATTTTCAGCAATTAAGTTATACTGAGTATGCTAACTCAATTAATGAGACTACTGATAGTCAGCGGGATGATTGGACCAAAGGGGGGCTGAGCAGCTGGCTATTTGATGCCTATCGGCTTTCGGATGTAATTTATGCCAGTGCAAAATCGGGAGATAAGTTAGACTCTAAATACAACTATGACCATATTACTATTGTCAACGGGCAACTTTTAAAAGGAGGGGTTCGTTTGGCTGCTTTGTTGAACCAATTATTTGCCAGTTAATTCGATGAAGATATTGATGGTTTGTTTGGGCAATATTTGTCGTTCGCCGCTTGCTCATGGCATATTGGAGCATTTAGCTAAAAGGGAGGCTTTGGACTGGGAAGTGGATTCTGCAGGCACAGGTAGTTGGCATATTGGTTCTGCTCCTGATAGGAGATCTATTGCGGTAGCCAAAAAATATGGAATAGATATCTCTCAGCAGCGTTGTAGGCAATTTAAAGTCAGTGATTTTGATAGTTTTGACCAGATTTATGTAATGGATAGTCAGAATCTGGAAGATATTCTTTCCCTTGCCAGAAATGAAACTGATAAAGGTCGTGTGGCTCTTTTGTTAGAAAATGACAGTATTCCTGATCCATATTATAACGACGCTCAATTTGAACCTGTTTTTCAGCTAATTGATCAAGCTTGTCGCTTACTATTAAAGAACCATAAGGAATCAAAGTAAGAGCTTTTGAGTACCTTCGTGGCATGGCTTTAATTAAACCAAGTATTCCCAAAGGAACACGCGATTTTTCACCCAAAGAAATGGTGAAGCGTAATTATATTTTTGATACGATACGGTCTGTTTTTAGCAAATTTGGTTATCAGGAGATTCAAACTCCAACGATAGAGAACCTTTCTACACTTACTGGTAAATATGGTGATGAGGGAGATAGACTTATCTTCAAAATTTTGAATTCGGGTGATTTTTTAGCTAAAGTAGATGCACAAAAATTGCAAGCTAAAAACTCGGATAGTCTTGTATCTGAGATTAGTGAGAAAGCACTTCGTTATGACTTGACAGTTCCTTTTGCTCGCTATGTGGTTATGCATTATCATGAGTTGTCTTTTCCATTCAAGCGCTTTCAGATGCAGCCTGTTTGGCGCGCTGATCGTCCGCAAAAGGGGCGTTATCGTGAATTTTATCAATGTGATGCCGATGTAGTAGGTTCAGCTAGTTTGCTAAATGAAGCTGAATTGGTACTCATTTACGATGAGGCACTCACTAAGTTAGGTCTAAAAGATTTTACCATTAAGCTTAACAATCGTAAAATATTAGCTGGAATAGCTGAAATTATTGGTAAGCCTAATTTGATTGTAGATATGACTGTCGCTATCGATAAGCTGGATAAAATTGGGCTGGATGGTGTATGTAACGAATTGAAAGAGCGTGGATTTACTCAGACAGATATCGATCAATTAAAGCCTGTTATTCTGCTTCGGGGAAGCAATGCTGAGAAATTAGTGCAATTACGTTCAATTTTGTCGACTACAGCTATTGGCTTAAAGGGTATAACAGAAATAGAGCAAATCTTTTCCTATCTCGAGTACTGGCCATTAGAGCGAGCAAATGTGGAATTGGATATTACTTTAGCTCGGGGACTCAACTATTATACAGGGGCCATTTTTGAAGTCAAGACTAATGAAGTATCAATGGGAAGCATTGGAGGGGGGGGGCGTTACGATGATTTGACAGGTATGTTTGGTTTGAAAGATTTAACAGGGGTTGGAATTTCTTTTGGTGCCGATCGTATTTATGATGTGATGGAAGAGCTTGGTTTATTTCCCCAAGCGGTCTCTCAGGGTTCTCAAGTACTCATCAGTAATTTTGATAGTCGAGCAGAAACTTATGCATTGCCCTTATTGCATCAGCTTCGGGCTAAGGGAATCGCTGTAGAAATATATCCTACTCCAGCCAAACTTAAAAAACAAATGAGCTATGCCAATGATAAATCGATTTCATATGTGATTCTCATTGGCCAGGATGAAATGCAGTCGGGTTTACTCACTTTGAGAGATATGCGAACTGGCGAGCAGAGAAAGCTTTCAATTGAGCAGATTGTAGCAACATTGATTTATTAGAGTCTCTTTTTATTGTAGGATAATTGTTTTAAATATGGATAAAGTTGGTTATCGGTACACCTGCGCAATGGAGACGCAGGTTAAAGAAGAAGTTTTAACACTGGAGGAAATATTGGTGGGGATTAAGGCTTCACATCATCTTATTTTATGGAATGATGATACCAATACCTTTGATCATGTGATCGATTGTTTGGTCCGATATTTAGACTATACGGAGCGACAAGCCCAGCGAATCGCTTGGACGGTTCACAATGATGGCAAATGTATTATTTTGGAGGGTTCTTATACTGAGGTTGAAGTTTACCGAAAGATACTTCAGCAAGAAGGGCTTAGTGTGACTGTAGAGTAAAACAAACTAAAACAGATATATATGAAAACAATCATGCTCTTACTAGCTACCTTAAGTGTTAGTATTGTTACGCTTCATGCGCAGACGTCCAGTAGCAATATTGGTAAACTTAGGGTGGTATCACAACTTAAGATACGTCCGGGAAATGTGGCCGTGTCTAAGTATGGACGCATTTTTTCTACTACACATCCACTAGGTAATCACTCATTACAATTAATTGAGATAACGGGCATGAGGTCCTATATTCCTTTTCCGAGCGAATCCTATCAAAAAATGGATCAGCCAGCCTCTGACGAAAAATTTGATTCACCATTAGGATTAGTATTTGATTCCCATGATCATCTTTGGACTATTGATATGGGAATAGCGCTTGGGCGAACGCGCCTTTGGTGTTTTAATATTAGAAACAAAAAACTGCTCGAAAAAATTACATTACCTGAAGATATCGCACCCAAAGGTAGCAATATCAAAGATCTGGTCATAGATGATGAAAATGGCTGGGCCTATATGTCTGATATTAAAAATCCGGCAATAATTGCCATTAACCTAAAAACAAAAGAAGCACGTAGGTTTAGTCATCACCCTTCTCTACAAGCGGAAGATATTGACATGGTCATTGATGGGAAAACGATTCATTTCGCTGGTAAACCAATACGTATTGGTATCAATCCAATCACTTTATCTGCGGATAATGAAACTTTGTATTTTGGCGCTATGAATGGCCAAACCTGGTACCAAGTTCCTACAAAGTACTTTAGAGAAGGAGCCAGTGATGCAATGATTGGTACCATGATTAAGGTTAATGGGAAAAAACCTTTGTCTGATGGGGCAAGTACTTCAGCTAGTGGTAACCATTATTTTACTGACTTGCAAGGTCATGGCATTACTAAGCTATCACCCGATGGTACTTTGAGTACTTTAGTTACAGACAATAATAAAATAAAATGGCCTGAAAGTATACGTTTTGGTCCGGATCAATATCTTTATTTATCTGTTAATCAATTAGATAGGACACCTGCTTTTACTGGACATGAAGATGAAGGAGAAGCTCCATACTATATTTTAAAAGTGTATACTGGAGAAGATCGAGTAAATCTAGCCTCGAAATAATATCTCAGCTTCTTCTCCAATTTATCCCATGAAAAAGGGCAACCCAATCTTCTTTGGGTTGCCCTTTTTCATGTAAGTTATCGTATCGCTAAATACCAAAAGCTTCTTTAATCATATCTACGCTATCTAGTTTTTCCCAGGTAAATAGTTCTACTTCTACTTTTTTGGTATCGCCACTACCGCTGGTAAACTGTTTGGTGATGATTTTGCTTTCACGTCCCATATGTCCATAAGCTGCAGTTTCAGAATAGATGGGGTTGCGTAATTTCAATCGTGTTTCGATACCATAGGGAGTCATATCGAATAGCATTGCAATCTTGTCAGCGATTTGTCCATCTGTAAAATCTACTTTAGCTGATCCGTAGGTGTTTACATAAATACCCATCGGATCTTTCACACCAATTGCATAGGAAACCTGAACCAATATCTCGTCACAAATACCAGCAGCGACCATATTTTTAGCAATGTGACGTGTGGCATAAGCAGCTGATCGGTCTACTTTGGATGGATCTTTGCCTGAAAATGCTCCACCACCATGAGCTCCTTTTCCGCCATAGGTGTCTACAATGATTTTTCGACCAGTTAAGCCGGTATCACCGTGTGGTCCACCAATCACGAATTTGCCAGTGGGATTAATGTAGTATTTGATTTGATCGTTAAAGAGGGCCTGTAGTTCGGGTTTCAATTGTTTTTTAACACGAGGAATTAAGATAGAAACGATATCCTCATAGATTTTTTTCTGCATGGCTAGTTCTCCATCGAACTCATCATGTTGGGTAGAAACCACAATTGTGTCAATGCGCACGGGTTTGTGATCATTGTCATACTCAATGGTAACTTGTGATTTTGCATCGGGTCGTAAGTAGGTGATTTCTTTTCCTTCGCGTCGTAAAGTAGCCAGTTCGAGTAAAATTTTGTGTGCTAAATCTAATGCCAAAGGCATGTAATTATCAGTTTCATTGGTAGCATAGCCGAACATCATACCTTGATCTCCAGCACCTTGATCTTGTTTTTTTCCACGAGCAACACCTTGATTGATATCAGGAGATTGTTCATGAATAGCAGAAATGACACCACATGAATTAGCTTCGAACATATATTCTGATTTGGTATAACCAATTTGTTTTACCACATCGCGTGCAATTTTTTGTACGTCGATATAGGTATTTGATTTGACTTCGCCGGCTAGAACGACTTGTCCAGTGGTTACCAGGGTTTCGCATGCCACTTTGGAATCAGCATCCCAAGCCAAGAAATTGTCAATTAATGCATCTGATATTTGATCGGCGATTTTATCTGGATGACCTTCCGATACAGACTCTGAGGTGAATAAGTAAGGCATAAAATTCGATTTGAATTAGTTAATAAATTGGTAGGTAAGTAATAGAAGAGGAGTGTTGATTGGATAAAGCCAATTGTGTTTTAGCAATTTTTTTATGTGGTTGCAATCAACGCAAATCATTCCACCTTTTACGAACGCAAAAATAGTATATATTCCTGAAGCTCGAAAAATTAGAAGTACTTTCGTGTGATTTCCCCAATTTGAAAACAGAATCTGATAGAATTGTATTCACTTTTGGGAGTTTATGTAACTGAAAATGAATATAGGTGAATAAAATTCTATTTATAATTAATCCAATTTCAGGGGGGACGAGTAAGCGTAATTTCCCAGATCAAGCTATTCGTTATCTCGATCCCGCAAAATTTTGTCCCTATTTTTTGTTTACCGAAAGAGAAACTCATGCTTATGAGTTGACTCTGGAGGCTATTCAATCAGGTGTAGATATTATTGTCGCAGTAGGTGGGGATGGTACAGTTAATGAGGTGGCATCTGCTTTGGAAGGATCGGACAAAATCATGGGTATAATTCCTTCTGGATCTGGCAATGGACTAGCTAGATCTATTGGTATTCCTATGAATCCTATGCGAGCGATTAATAAGTTAAACGAATTGAAAATTGATCTGATTGATTCTGCAATACTCAATGATTATAAGTTTTTTAATGTGGCAGGAGTAGGCTTTGATGCACATGTAAGTGCTCGCTTTGCCAAAAGTAAAACCAGGGGCTTGTTAGGATATATTCAAATAGCTGCTGCGGAAATTATTCGGTATAAATCTCAACATTATACGCTTGAAATTGATGGTAAACGAATTGAGCGAGATGCATTTTTAGTGAGCATAGCCAATGCTTCTCAGTATGGGAACAACATGTATATCGCCCCATTTGCATCGCTTAGTGATGGTGTATTGGATATATGTATTGTCAAACCATTACCTATATATTATCTTCCCATTATGGGTTTTCATTTATTTAATAAAACAATACATCGGTCTAACTATATGGAAATTATACAAGGAAGAAATATTAAGATTCATCGACAACAATCAGGACTTGTTCATTTAGATGGCGAACCCAGGCAGATTGAGGGTGATTTGCAAATCGCTTTAAAGCCGCTTTCTTTGCGTGTGATTCATTAGATAAGTTTTATTCTCATGTCAAAAAAGAATAAGTCAGTCAGTGGGATAGTCTATTCTACGGATCCTCAGTTTTTATATCAATTTGAGCAGGAGCAAGCACATGATACCCTACCTCCTGCTCAACAGAGTTTGCGTGTTCAGTTGGACAAGAAGCAAAGAAAGGGCAAAATAGTTACTTTGATCACTGGATTTGTTGGTACTGTAGCGGACTTAGAAGCACTTGGTAAGAAATTGAAACAAAAGTGTGGGGTAGGAGGCGCAGCAAAAGATAGTGAGATCCTTATTCAAGGAGATTTTTGTGATAAAATAAGTGCAATATTGATAGATGATGGTTATAAAGTGAAAAGAGTTAGGTAAAGAGCCGGCCTAAAGTTTATTTTATAATTCAACTATGAAATAGGATGTAATGTAGTAGATTTTATTTATCGGTGGTATTTTTTGCTCAATTGATAATAATGCTTTGTAAACATTCATGTACTTATTATTTTTACGAAATACCCATACCTATTGTAAGCCTATGAGTAATATATTGTGTCAACCTTCGAATTTCAAATATTTAAACCTCGATCAGGTAAAAAATATTCATTACCAACTTTCGCCAGCTGAGCTAATAGAAGCGGCGATTTGCCATAAAGAAGGTACTTTGGCTGATACTGGAGCATTAGTGGTTGATACAGGAGAGTTTACTGGACGCTCGCCTAAAGACCGTTTCATTGTTGCAGATGATATAACAGAAAATGCGGTGTGGTGGGGGGATGTGAATATTCGTATTAGTCCGGATAAATTTGAGCAACTTTTTCAAAAGGTAACTAAACATTTGAGTGCTGGGCGAGCTATTTATGTTCGGGATGCTTCTGTTTGTGCAAATCCTAAGTATAAATTATCCTTACGCATTGTAACAGAAAACGCATTTCAGAATTTATTTGCTAATAACTTGTTCCTTCCTCCAGATCAGGTAGATCCAGTAAAACGGCCTGAATGGACTATCATTGCCGCTCCAAGTTTTAGGGCTATACCGGCTGAAGATGGTACGAGACAGCATAATTTCTCAATTATTAACTTTTCGAGAAAAATTATTTTAATAGGGGGAACTGCTTATACGGGAGAAATTAAAAAAGGAATGTTCTCTGTGCTGAATTTCATTTTACCGCAGCAACATGTTTTGTCTATGCATTGTTCTGCTAATGTGGGACAGAATGGGGATACAGCTATATTTTTTGGCTTATCAGGTACTGGGAAAACAACCTTGTCAACAGATTCTGAGCGAGCTTTAGTGGGGGATGATGAACATGGGTGGTGTGCAAATTACATATTCAACTTTGAGGGGGGGTGTTATGCTAAGTGTGTGAATTTGAGTGCAGATAAAGAGCCTCAGATATATGATGCAATCAAGTTTGGCGCTTTGCTAGAAAATACCATTTATTATAAAAATACCCGTACGGTTGATTTTGCAGATATTACTAAAACAGAAAATACACGGGTTGCGTATCCAATACATTATATTAAAAATAGCATTATCCCTTCATTAGCATCTTTGCCTCAGAATATATTTTTCTTGACGGCAGATGCCTTTGGCGTTTTTCCACCAATTTCTAAATTGACGGCAGGGCAAGCGATGTATCATTTTATTTCGGGATATACGGCCAAGGTAGCTGGCACGGAAGCTGGTATTAATGAACCTCAGGTTACTTTTTCGGCTTGTTTTGGGAAAGCATTTTTACCACTTCATCCAACAAAATATGCTGAATTATTAGGAGAGAAAATGAAAAAAAGTAGTGTGAATGTTTGGTTAGTGAATACGGGATGGACAGGTGGGGCTTATGGGGTTGGGAGTAGAATGAAACTTTCTTTTACACGAGCAATGGTTACTGCAGCAATTAAGGGCGAATTAAATAAGGTTGGTTTTGACGAGCATCCCATATTCGGTTTAATGATACCTTTGAGTTGTCCTGATGTGCCATCAGAAGTATTGAATCCAAAAAATACCTGGTTCGATAAAAGTGCATATGATCGAGCGGCTCTTGATTTGGCCCATGCATTTATCTTAAACTTTAAGCAATTTGATGCATTTGCTAATGATGAGATTAAAAGTGCTAGCCCTAGAGTAGCCGTTCGGATATAAGACTTATTTTTAAATTTGGTTTTAAAAAAAATAAATCTTTTATTGGTGGGATGTTGATTCCTGTGAATCACAAGTCGTTTGCTCTGAATTTTATCAAAATACGTGCGATACCACTCAGGGTAATCCTGAATAAATTTGATAAAACAGGAGCGATCATCTATTTATTGGAATATAATAGATTTGCTGTCCGTGTATCGGGAATAGATTTATAGGTATAGGATAGCTTTTACAAGCTAATTTGGTTAACAAAAAACAAGTAATTAAAAAACAAATAACTAAAAATTAAGAAAATGGCAAACCCACCAAAACCAACAATGGCGAAGAAAGAGAGCTCTGGTTCCAGCATTTTTGCAAGTTTATCGATTGTCATCTGTTTACTGATCGGATTTGTTCTTTGGAAATTTGTGATGGGGGATGCTTCAAACTTTGAAGGGGGAGATCCAGTCAATGGACACCCGCTACCAGGTAATTATTTTGGGATGGTTTATAAAGGAGGGTATATTGTTCCCGTATTGATGGGGATGTTATTGATGGTGATTATATTCTCTTTTGAGCGCTTTTTTGTGATTAATAAAGCTACTGGGAAGGGTAACGTGGATGTTTTTGTCAAAAATATTCAAGGGTTTTTGGGTGCTGGTCATGTGGATTCAGCCATGTTAGAGTGTGATAAGCAAGAAGGTTCTGTTGCCAATGTGATCAAATCTGGGCTAAAGAAATATAGAGAAATGGAGCATGAAGCCAAAATGGATACGGAGCAAAAGTGTTTAGCTATCCAGAAAGATATTGAAGAAGCAACTGCATTGGAGATGCCTATGTTAGAGAAGAACCTAACAGTTATTGCCACATTGGTATCTATTGGTACATTGATGGGTTTGTTAGGTACGGTAACTGGTATGATCAAGGCTTTTGCCGCATTATCATCTGCGGGTTCTCCGGATCAAGCTACTTTAGCTAATGGTATTTCAGAAGCATTAATTAATACGGCTACGGGTATTTCAACCTCCGCATTAGCTATCATTATGTATAATGTATTTACTTCTAAGATTGACAAGTTAACCTATTCGATTGATGAGGCTGGCTTTTCTATTGTTCAGACCTATGCAAGTACGCATAAGTAAACATAGCGTCCTTAATCATTTTTGGATTATAACATTTGATAATTTACGACGATCACTATACGAAATAGTTTAACACAAAGTCATGCCCAAAGTAAAAGTCCCTAGAAAAAGTACGGCTATTGATATGACAGCGATGTGCGATGTGGCTTTCTTGTTGCTTACATTTTTCATCTTGACTGCAACGGCACGTCAGCCTGAGCCACTTCCTGTAGATACCCCAGCCTCTACGGTGAAAGTTAAGCTACCGGAACTGGATATAGCTACCCTAACGGTTGGTCGGGGCAAGGTTTTCTTTGGAGTAAAGGGTCAGCAGGTACGTGAGCTCATGTTGGATAAGATGGCTAAGCGATACAATATTCAGTTTACTCCAGAAGAAAGGAAAAGGTTTTCACTGATAGAAAGCTTCGGCGTGCCTATTGCCAATCTAAAACAAATTATTGCTTTGAGCGGAGATGAACGTAATAGGCTCGGGCTTCAACCAGGTATACCTCTTGATTCAACAGATAATCAACTAAACGAATGGATTTTACAGGCGCGTTATGCCACTAAAGAGTTACATAATGTGGATATGCGTATTAGCATTAAAGGAGATTCTAGGGAACAATATCCCGAGATCAAAAAAGTGATCGATATTCTTCAAAAGCAAAAAATCAATAAGTTTAGTTTGATCACTTCATTGAGAAAAGGTGAAGAAAAAAACAAGTAGTACATGTTTTCTGAATTGTGTTTATTGATTAATGCTTCTACAAAAATTAAATAATTAGATAATGGCAGAATTAAACACCTCCGGTGGGGGAGGGAAAAAAGGTGGTAAAGTCAGGAGTAAGAAAATGTCTACTCGCGTTGACCTGACTGCAATGGTTGATTTGGCTTTTCTCTTGATCACTTTCTTCATGCTCACCACAACACTTGCTAAACCTCAGGCGATGGATTTAGCCATGCCTGATAAGGATGAGAAAAATAAAGATGCAAAGCTGGAAGTAGCTGATAATCGAACTATGACTATTCTTTTGGGTAGTGCCAATCGCTTGGAGTGGTACATGGGAGCTGTAGATAAGCCACTTACTCCTCCAACAGTAGATAATTTTGGTAAAAATGGTATCCGTAAAGCCATTATTGAACAAGCAAAGAAAGTATTAGAGGCTACAAAAAATCCCAAAAAAGGATTAATCGTGTTAATTAAGCCTAGTGATAAGTCTAATTATAGAAATTTGGTTGACATTTTGGATGAGATGAAAATATCCAATGTGCAGGTTTATGCCATTGTTGATATCACAAAACCAGAAATAGCTTTGCTTACAAGAGACCATATTTATTAATGCCTCTTAAAAATTTGGTATATTAAATTCTTAAAAAATAAAGTATGCTAGGATCAAAACTAGATCTATTCGATCCACAATGGTTAGAGGTGGTTTTTTTTGGGCGGAATAAGGCTTATGGAGCATACAGTCTTCGTAAAAATGATTCGCGTACGACAAGTATTGCAATAATTGTCGGTGCGACATTATTTATACTTGCGGTAAGTCTGCCTCTGGTAATTAGATATATTTCGGGAATTATGCCTCAGGAAGAGAAGTTTAAACAAACAGAAGTCGTGCTGGCTCCACCACCTCCGGTAAGTAAGGAGGAGACGCCACCACCACCGCCTGAGCCTCCTAAGCCTAAAGTCGATCAGGTAAAATTTCCTCCTCCAGTGGTGGTTCCTGCTGAGAAAGTGCGAGACGAAGAGCCCCCAACTGTGGAAGAGCTTAAAAAAGCAGATCCGGGCCAAAAAACAATACAAGGTGACCCCAATGCAGAGGTTAAAATTGAAGAGCCAGTAGGTGAATCAGAAGCTAAAGTTACAGAGGACAATACATTGCATGATTTTGCAACAGTAGAGGTGTTACCAAGTTTTCCAGGTGGAGATGCTGCCTTTGGAAAGTATCTTAGTAAAGCTATACGGTATCCGGCAGTAGCTCGTGAAAATAATATTACAGGTAGGGTAATTGTGAGTTTCGTTGTGGAAAAAGATGGTTCCTTGACAGATATCAAAGTATTACGTGGTATAGGTGGGGGCTGTGATGAAGAGGCTGTTCGAGTTTTAAAACAAGCACCAGCATGGAAGCCAGGTATACAAAATGGGCGTCCGGTACGTGTTAATTTTACTATGCCTATATTTTTTCAACTGTCATCCGAATAAGAAGTTATTTTTTCATGTATAGTAAAGAGTTTTCAAATAAACAAAAATCGCCTATGCAGCGATTTTTGTTTATTTCAGGCTTATTGATGTTTGGGCTGTACTTTGGATTGGGTATTGCCATCATATGTTGGAAAGATTTTCCATTAGCACTTTCTTTTGGCTATAGGGTTGCATTTGGGTTGCTGTTAATCGTATATTCCTTTATTAGATTTGTGCGCCTCTTGAAAAGATAGTATGAAATGGCCGAAGATTACATTTTTTGCTTTTATTGTGTTGGTAACTTGTTGTAATACGCCCCAGGAACATACTTATACTTCTGGAAGCACCAGAATACTTGTTGATGAGTCTTTGGCCCCCATTATCGATGATGAAGCATATGTGTTTCAAAACATTTATACTAAGGCTAAATTGGTCTTAATGTATAAGCCAGAAAATCAGCTTATGTCATTGTTTTTGAATGATAGTGCTCGGGTAGCTATTTTATCGCGGGAATTGACCAAAGAAGAGGCTAAATTTTATGAAAATAAGAAAATAAAGATACGAGCCACATGTTTTGCTATTGATGGAATAGCACTTATTACACATCAATCTAACCCAATCTCTGAGGTAACTGTAGATGAATTAATCGATGTGTTGACAGGAAAATCTGGTAAGATAAAAAGTTTGATTTTTGATAATCAAAACTCAAGTACAGTGCGGTATTTTAAGGAGATAGCAGGAGTAGATGTATTACCACCACATACAGTGTATGCGTTGAAATCTAATTTGGAAGTGATTCAATATGTGTATAAAAATCCAGGCTCAATAGGTGTTGTTGGAGTTGACTGGATAGAGCAACCGGATAGAATAGTGGAGAAACTAGTTGAACATCTTAAGATATTGGGTGTGAAAAATAAGTTGGGTAAGCCAGGGTCAGATGCATACTATAAGCCTAACCAAAATGATATTGCTCTTGGAGTTTATCCATTCACTAGGTCGTTATATATTATTAATTGCCAGGGTGGACCGGGTCTAGGTGCTGGTTTTGCTTCGTTTTTGGCGGGCGAAAGGGGGCAGCGAATTATATTAAAGTCGGGGCTTTTACCTAATCAAATTCCCCCTCGTGAAGTAGTTATTAGAAAGTGAAATTATTTATAGCATAAGGATATATGATAATGATTGGAAAGAAGTGGTGTCTGAGTATTGGGCTCCTTTGGGCGTGTACAGCGGTATATGCACAGAGTTTAGCTGATGCTAAAAAAGCCATCGATGCAGAACAGTATCAGAAGAGTAAATCGATGCTTCAGGTTTTGACTGTTAATCAGCCTACTAACGCAGAGAATTATTTCTATTTGGGTAGTGTTTATATGAAAACAGACCATCCTGATTCAGCAAAAATGATCTTTAGCAAAGGGGTATCTATAAATGTTAATTATCCGTTGAATTATGTAGGACAAGGAGCTGTCGCATTAGCAGAAGGGGACTCAGTGGTAGCAAAAGAACGTTTTGATCGAGCGCTTTTACTAGCAGGTAGGCGAGATGTTTTGCCTTTTCTGAACATTGCTACAGCATATATTAAGACCTCTAAGCCAGATTATGTACGAGCGTTGGCGTATTTAGAAAAAGCCAAGGAAATAAATGATAAGGATGCCGGGCTTTATTTGGTTATGGGAGATGCTTATCGAGGCCAGTTAAAAAATAGTGAGGCATATAGCGCCTATCGTACTGCTTTTGATCTTAATAAAACATTATTACGTTCTAAGGTGGAGCTTGGTGTAATCAATAAAATGTCCAAAGCTTTTCAGGAATCGGTGGATGAGTTTAATAGTGTACTGTCCATCGATCCTAATTATGGTCCTGCATATCGTGAATTGGCTGAAACATATTACTTATGGGCTAATTCCGATGCAGCAAAGTATAGTGCAAGGATTAAACAGGCCTTATCATACTATGAGAAATATATGGACTTAACGGATCGCTCATTGGATTCCCGGATGCGTCATGCTGATTTTTTAATTCTTGCCAAGGAATACAAAGCTTTAGAAGCTGAGGCGAATGAAATGGCTAAAATTGATCATGTAAATCCTAGAATATTGCGCTACAAAGCCTATGCTGCTTATGAAAATGGGAATTATGATTCTACTATTCAAGCTTTAAAAGACTTTATGGGTAAGGTTGATCCTAAACGCATTATTGCTCAGGATTATCTTTATTTAGGACGAGCAGAAATTAAGGTGGGATCAATAGATGAGGGTATTGAGGACTTTAAAAGAGCAATTAGTATAGATTCAACAAGTACCTCTGGAATGAGTGAGATAGGTAAAACACTTTATGATGCTAAAAAATACGGTCAAGCAGCTCAAGCTTATGAGTTATCAGTGAAAAACTCTAAGCGTAGTCTATTGGATTATTATTACTTAGGGTCGTCCTATTATTTTGATTACGGTTCGAGAAAAGTGTCTAATCAAAATGTGGATGCTACACTTTTAGCAAAAGCTGATTCTGCTTTTAGCTACTTAATACAACGTGCACCAACTACACATGCAGCTTGGCAGTTTAGGGGGCGTATCAATCGTCAGTTGGATGATGAAAATGATAGTAAAGGGTTGGCTGTACCTTATTATGAAAAGTATATAGATATTATTACCGTGACTAAACCAGAACTTGCTGCTAAAAATGTGCCCGGTTTGGTAGAAGCATATACCTATTTAGGCTCTGTGGCTGCAAGGAGAGATCGAAATAATGGCAAAGCGAAAGAATATTTCGATAAAGTGTTAGCACTTGACCCTAATAATGAAGTGGTCAAACAAGCATTAAAGGCAATTAGTCCGAAGAAGTAGATTTTCGTGGATTTGATTTTAAGAATTCTTCCTGTTGCTGAACAAGCTCTAATATATCTTGTCTTAATAGTGGTCACAGAATCTAAATAAAGCTTACCTTCTTTCCATCTACCGATGACTATATTGATAGCTCTCGTGTGTCATTAAATTAAAACCAAAGCCCATTTAAATTTTGCTTAAACAGGCTTTGGTTTGGCATTTTTTTAATTCGATTTTACTACATCGCCTGAATGTGTAAATGGTCTAATGCATCAGCAAAGAGGAAGAGAATATTTGCTCCTCGAGTTGCAGCATTATCGATAGCGGTTTTCAGTGTATTGCGTGAGTTTGTATTGGCAATAAAGTTGAGATCAGTAGCTGTTCTTCCAGATGGAGAGTGTTCATTGTATTGATTGGGAAGAAATAAATTTCCAGTAGTGGGAAGGTCCTGATACTGTGGCAACAGTGTCGGAGGTGTGGTATTGGCATACACCGTAATGTGGTTATTGTATGTCCTGAAATCGTGTTCAGCCCCTGATCCGTCCGCATAAGGTGGGCGTGGTAGTCCAAGGGCATAATTTCCTGGTGCTAAGTTATTGATGGCAGCCACGACCGCATTCAAACACTGTGCTTGATTACGAACATCAATGCGGATGCCATCGATATGAGTTAAATCTACCGCTGTACCATTGGAGTGATGCGAAGAACGCGGTCTAATATAGCTCAGGATTCCAAAAGCCGGATTAGCGCTTTGATTATGATTTAGCGAAAAATAAAGCATCTGATTGATGCTTTGAAGTAGGGATAGCGAAGGAACAAAGGTGTTGTCACCCAGTTGATAGTTACCATTGGTCCGGATGTATTCTAATTGCTGCCTGATATTGCTTGGAATACTTACCCGACCGGGATTGGAAAGAATGTCATTTACCACTTCTTGGATGGTTACGCTCTGTGCGGAAGATATACTTTGTCCAGTAGATGGCGGAGTATCGTATTGGATGAGGTTATTATGATCGATAATAGATATGAGTGAATCGGCATAACCTGGATCAGTGGCATATCCGGCTCGGGCAATTTCTCTAGCAAATTGACGTCCGTCATTAGTATGGTTGAAAGCTTCTCGGTATCTGCTGTTATTTACTAAAAAATTGCCATGATCATTGAAACTGTCGGTGGCACTAGCATATGCTCTAAAATAGTCTTTTACTCGCCAGCGGTATTTAGTTGCACCACTGCTATCAGTAAAGGCTTCGATAGAAATAATTTCGGGGTATGGATGACGACTCTGATCGTTATCGTTATGAATTTCGGTGGTGGTTAATAGTTGTCTTTGTCCTGTCCAGCTTGAACCGGCTTTGATACCAAAAAAGTTGAGACTAGGAGCATGCCTACCCCAACCTGATTCTAAGGCTGCTTGTGCCAGTGTCACTGAGGCTGGAACACGCGTGGTACGCATACTATCGATTGCATTTTGCGAATACTGACTAATAAAATCAGTCTGAACTGAAAATTCTCCTGATAAACTATTCCAACTAGCAGCGATGGATTGTGCACTTGAAGTTCCTGTAAATAAGGCAATTTCTCGGTTTCTTCTGTTTATTAAACCTTGTGAGTCAACAGGCCGCCCATTGATCCTGACTTTTACCCATTTTCTCATTTCGGTGGGTACGGCATCGTAATTGCCTTGATTAAGTAAACGACGTAGGGTGGAACGATTCCAAGCACCCGTACCAATGTTGTATACGAAGCTGGCTAGAGCGTCAAATTGATTTTGACTTAGGGTGACGGTGACGGTGTCGTTGAGTACTTGTTGGGTACTATTTATTCGGGTCATCAATAGTTCGGTAGCTCTCTCTTCGGTGATGCCATTAGTGTAGGGTTGTTCAGAGGCATCTCCATTGCAATTGCCATGATGAATGAGTGTACCATAACCAATGGTACAATGTCCAGCTTGATCATTATATTTTTGTGGCATGAAACGTTCAAACTGTTTGATGAGGTTGATCCCACTGGTGGAAACTTGCCAGTTATTAGTCAAAGCTCGTGATACGTCAGTAGATGCAGCCACCGACAGTGTTTTGGTAATTTGACGCTTTTTATCAGGTGAATCTAATAATAAGGTATTCATCTGGATGAATCTGTTGTCTGACATAGGTTTTAGTATTTAATGATTTCGCCGTTAATGAGGTGTTGCGTATTTCAACATTTTTAGTGCCTCTAAAGTTTATCTGAATTTAAGATTTAGGACAGTTCTTATAGAACTTTTCCCAATTCAAAATGCATCCCATCTTTATGTCCATTAAAGTGTCCTCCCCAGAAAAAACCATTGTTGCCAGCAATGGTTACTAATTCGCGTACAGATCCATTTTGTCCGACCAGGGCAGGCTCACCACCAAATGTGTTCCAGGGAGCATTGATGTCGAAAGCAGTTCCCCAGGCATGGTTACTTAGTGGCCTTGGTGAGCGACTTTGTGTGCCTCTTATAAATCTGGGGGCATATCCACCCTCAAAAGTTTGTATTCGATCGAGTAAGCCGGCAGCTTCCCAAGCAGCCCAAAGTCTAATTAATGCATCGGCTCCCAATCGGTGAAACGCGATCGTGCCATTTTGTATAGTTTGGTTGCCAAATCGTTTGCCGTTTAATTGGGGGATGCTCACATTGGTGATATTTGTGTTGCGCCAATCCCCTAGGACTCGGATGCCATCGCCGTTAAAAGTGGATGGATCAGGCTCGTAGTCAAAGTGTCCATAAATTTGTAGTCTTTCGCTTGTGTTATAGGGCCTGATGGTAGTGGGGCGTTCTGGATAATTGGTACTATGAATATCAACAGTTAATGAGTTAGATGTTGTTGATGGGTTGGGTGGGGCTGTATTTACTTGATTTGTGTTTGATTTTTTTTGAATATCTTCGAGATCGTGTAAAAACTCAGTAGGATCAAAATCCATCTCACTACTTAATTTTTTGTTTGATTTGGGCTGTTTGCTTACCGTTTTTTTTACCTGGTTTATTTTTTTCTCAGTTTGATTGATAGCGTCCAGATCATCAAAGCGCTTCTCGAGTTCACTGGTGTTTAGAGGGATGGTTCCCAGGTTATAGGCATTGGCATACTGCATATTTTCCTTGATGCGATCGAAGATAGCATGTGGATTTTCTGATGGATCAGCTTGTTTTGTTTTGGGTGCATTTGGTTCGATTGATTGTTGTTTACCCAATTCACTTCTGTCCACTGTTTTTCCTGATGCTGAGTCGTACACTTTTTGACCTGAAAGAATGGCTTGTAGGTCATTGATTAACTCTTGTTCTTTGGCCGATTGTGTTTCGCTGGTATTAGGGTTAGCTAGAGGTTGATGATCGGGAGCAGATGTTCGCGTTTGATTAATGTTTGATTCAAGGGGAAATGTTGGCGGTGTGTCGTATGTATTTAAAGATTGAGCTTGGGCGCTTAGTGTATTACTGGAGGCGAAGGGTTCTAATATGCTGGTTTGATATTCTTGATCTGTGCCTGTCGGATTAGAATTGATGGGTTGATTGGATAATGTGGGATCACTCGAGTAATAGGACAGAGAATTGATAACATCGTGGTTATTCTCTATCGTATTGAACGATTTTGTAATATAGTTGTAAGAGCTATCTGCAGGAGAAAAGGAATAGCCCACCACATATTCTTCTTCTTCTGATTCATTAGGGGTAGACTGTTCTACCACATATTCTTCTTCTGACTCACCTGGCAGTGCTGATGCCTGCACAATATATTCTTCCTCAATGGATTGCCCATAGGCACGTAGTGGTTGTGGAATCACTCCCCCGTCATCAAAATTAGTTGCTGTGGTTATTTTTATTTTTTTATTAAATCCATAATAGTCACTGAGCAAATCGTCATAGTTGTCAAATAATTTCCGCTTCCTTTTCATGGTGGTAGGGGTTAAATGCGAATGTTCATTTTTACGATAGCGTAGGGGTCTAGGGTTAAGATCAATTCATTTTCTTGCCCTGAGATATGACTTTTATTTAAAGCTATCTTGAGTTCATCAGAGCTGGAGTGAACTACTTCAGCAAGTTTATTGTTTAATACAGCCACAGGTGGATAGTTTTGATTAAGGGAAAAATTTTGTCCTTTGAGATGTAGATAAGGCAGATTGTTGTCATCTAAGGATAAACTCACTGACCGTACCATAGGTGGATTTTGGTTTCGTCTAGATTTTTGTATTTGATTGGCTAAGGTTTTGAAATCGATGGTATCATCGGATACACGTGCGATGTCTACTTTTTTACTTTCGAGCTGATTGAGATCATCGACTGATGTGACCCCTATTTTGCGAAGTTTGTTTTTAGTTTTTTGGTCGATGTTGATTTGGTCAATGGATGTATCTCCCTTTACATTGGTCATTTTAGTAGTTGCTCGAACCTGTTGATCGGTGATGGAACCAAGTTGTATATTCACTTTTGATGCGCCTTGTTGTCCGGGTTGGGCAGTAATAAATTTGATGTTATCTCCATCAAATGTGGGGAAGATATTGAGATCGATAGCTAAATCTTTGACTGTATAAGTTAGTTGTTTGTTGATTGCCTTGATTGCTAGGGTTTCGCGTGTTTTGTCAAGCTCAACTACGAGTGAGTCGACAAAATCTTCCAGATTCCAATAGGTATTATTGCTATTATTGGTTTCGGTTGCCATCTTCCAGATGTGTTTTAGCTTTTAGCGTGATGTTATGGTATGATGGACGAAAAGAGGTATCAACTCGGTATAAAGGGGGGATTGCCCCGATGGTTACCTTCCCATTTTCATCCACAACGATGTCGAGTTCAACCGGTGTCCCTATCTCAATTTCGTCGATGTAGAAATGAATGCCATTGTCCTCATCGTTGATATTACCTTTGATATCAAGCACTTTTTCAATGATTTGTCCGAAACTGATGAATGCGCTATCCATTAGATTGTGGTTTGATGTTAACCGGTGTTAGCGCTACTTTAGTATTGATTTCAATATCAAAACCATCAAAATGGTATTCCACTTCGAGATTTTCACTTGATTTTGAATCCAAGCTGTCTGTGTCCTTATCGTCGGTCATATAACGAACTAGTGGGTCATAAGTAGTGTTTATCATGGTAGTGGTGTGTTAGTTAATTATTGTTTGATTTTAATCCTAAAATCCGGGCACTTATGGGCAATGGAAATTTAATTTTAACAGGTGTGATATGGCTGGCATATCCATTTTCATTGAGTGACTCAATTTTACCTAAAGTCAATTCGGTTAGTTTAAAAATGGGTATTACCCAAATGGTTCCCTGCTCGTAGGATTTGCCTTTAAGTTTGATATTGTGTATCAATTCAGAGGCGTTCGTTCGTGTGAAATCTAGGTTTTTAAGGGCATTTAGTTTTTCTTCGTCCAATAATTTTTCGCCATCCCATCCATCCATGAGTTTATTTATTTCGGATAAACTTAATTCGATTCCAGCTTTCATCTTTCCAGCTGTGGTATCAATTAGACTTTCTTTGTCTTTAGGTTCGATGGATAACTTGGTGTCGGTTAATCCATTGGATGTATGATCGGGGGCGATGGAGAAGGTATATTTTAGATCCACTTCTAGTTCCCAGCTAAACTTTTTCTTTCCTGTGACGGGTGATTGCCATATTTTGTTCCAAAAGCTTCGATATAGTTTCATATCGCTAAGCTCTTTTTCTTGTGAAACGGTTGTTCCTTGATCTTGGAAAAAGTATTGTCCTACAAATAGGGCATGACATGAGCCAACAGCTTTGAATTCTTTTTGCCCTTTCGTTAACCAGCGCATCTCGACAAAAATGTCTAGGGCATTTTGTAGCGGAATACTGGCGAGCTCATTTTTCGAAAACTCGAAGTCGGAAATGGTATTGGCAATGACATCTTTTCTTTTAAAGGTTTTGATGAGATAAATTTTTTGAGTAGTTGTATCCTTAAAGGAAAAGGTATAGATGGCTTTTGGTAATGGGCTTTTAGGGGTAGTGGGGGTGTTGATTTTTATTTTGAAAATAATTCGATCGCTTTTTTGTAGGATGAGTGTGTCTTGGCCTATATACTTTTGCGGTTCTAAATTTTCGAATGTGAGTAATACATTATTGCTAAGTGTGAATGCTTCGGTATTTAATAAGCTATGTGCAGTAGCTACAGCTGGAGTAGGTGCCGGAGCTGGTGCAGCTGCGGGTTGATTTTGTAGTTGAGCCAATAATTGAGCTAAAACTGCCGGATCAATTGTTTGCGCAGGATTTTGTCCCGTGGATGCTTGATTTTGTAGTAGTTGTTGCATCATTAATCGGCGCTGTACTTCACTGGCTAGGCCTGACATGAGCTGATTATTGGCTTGTTGAACTTGTAGCCGATGCTGTTGCGTAGCGTTGACTAGCTGAGGAAGTAGTTGTAGTCCTTGCTGTATAATTGGGCCTGCTAGTGTTGCAAGCAGGGCATCGTCAATACCGAAAACCATGGCGTTAGACAAAGGGCCATTATTTTGACCATTCATAAATCGGTTCGAGATATGATGGTCCTGGTGAAATATAGATTGTTGGGTGCTTACGCCTGTTAGGGATGGTAATAAAGCCCTTAACAAGCTGGAAAGTATACCTGCAATATTGGTTGATTGTTGTGTTGTTTGTACGGTATTGCTGCCGGTATTCGGGTTTGAAGCATTTCCATTGGGCTGGGTCAATAGATTGATAGCCGCAGGCAGGACAGCTCGGGCTACATTGCCAATGAGCTCCTCAAAGGAGTATTGCGTAGCCAATTCCTGTTGATTTTTACTGATGCTTCTACTTGGATTGAACGTTAACTGACTCATTGGTATGCTTGCGATTGTTGATATCCCAAAATTTGTTGTGTTTATTTCCTTTAATGCAAAAGGGATTTTAACGACATCAGATACAGCTAGAGATTTGCCCTTTTCGTCTTTTGCACTAATTAATTGGATATAACAGCTAGTTCTATTAAAATAATTTTTAGGTAATCGTATTTCTTCTGAGGTATCACCCATGAAGAAGGTTTTCTTTTTTGCTTTAAAAGGGGTGGAGCGCGTAATATTTGCAACCCATTGGATACCACCCCTTACATCGGTATTTTGTCCAATAGTAAATTTATAAAAGGTGTTTGTGCCAATGTCTATTTTAAATCGGTAATGGTTTTTATCGGCTGCGCCCCAATGTAAAATAGCTAATGCCATAATTTCGAGCTTTATCTGCTAGGTCCAGCTGCTGCAGGAATACCCGGTACGCCAGCTGCTGGTGTTGCAGGTTTTAGGGCTGCTATACCACCGTCTGCATACATGTTGGCAAAGTTGTCCAGTTTGAAGTAGTCTGTTTTGAACTTGATATTAACATGTCCTTTTAAGGTGGCTGATAAATCGTCTGTTGCTTTTTTGTCTGATGTGTTTACTTGGATATTGGTATTAGTTATATCAATAGAACCACTTGGCCCTCCAAAGATGCTTCCCAATATGCCGCCGTCCATCTCCATATGCGAGGAAACCGTATTGATGTTTTGGTCATCATGGTGCGCTGTACTGGCACGTGTTGCTTTGATTGAAAACTCCACCGCAGCATCGATCTCTCCTTTTTCAACGACTAATCGGGTAACACCCATTAGGAGTACTTCGCGTAGTGCTGCTCGATGTTCTTTGGCCATCATTAGCTTGGCTTCAAACAAGTCTTTCTTTACCTCGGCATCTTCCATGTCGTGCTTATCCCCATCTGGATTAGTGAGGACTAGTTTACTACTGCCGTCGGCATTTTTTTCGGTGCTGATATTGTATTTATCTCCTTTTGACTCAGCCATATGACCAAAGGCATCTTCGTCTTTTACTTTTTTGATAAAATCGCCAGCATCTTTGGTCGCCTCTTTCATCAGCTTGATATAGCTATCGGTTTGGGTTTTCATCACCTTGAGGTTGGCATCAAAGACCGCTTTAAGTAGGTCGGCAACAAATTTGGGGAAGTCAACTGAGTCAACTAATTCCTTAAAGGATTGTGTATCGCCTTTGAATGCAGGATCATAACCTTTGTAGCCCATATCCTTGCCACTGTCTGTGGCCATACTTTCGGCAATCCCATGATTACGCATTTCCTTTGAGGCATAATCATCAACTAGAGATTGATAAATACTTTTTTGTGAATCAAAGGGCATTTGTTTAAAAACATCACTCATGGCTAGCACTTCACGTGCTTTAGCCCGTGCATTATTTTTGATTTGCTCGACAGAAGGCAAGATGTTTATTTGATTCATATTTATTCGTGTTAGTGGTAAATACTTTTTACTGCTATAAGCCTTAAGACACTTATCGTAAATTAAGGACAGATTGAATTATATACCGTTCCTCCCTTTAGAGGGGGGCGTGGGTTAGACTTTAAAAAGCCCATTCATCTTTGCTACTGTTATCTGTTCTGGCATCGGTTTTATTATTGGAATCCGTATCGCTGTCTTTATCTCGATCTCTGGTCTTGTCTTTATTTTCGGGTTGTTTATCATCATTGTCATCATCAAATGATTGCAGTTGTGCCTGAGTGATAATATAGGCATCCACATTGCTAATAAAGTCTGAGAAATTTTTATCGTCTTCAAACGAAGCTGGATTATATTTGGCTATCGAGTCGAATATTTCAAATCCTAGTTTAGCTTTATTATAAAGGATGGTTGTTTTGGGTCTCTGTTGTTTCATGCCTTCATAGAGCAGCTCTACTACCTTCCACCAGGTGCCTCCAGCGGGGACTAATTGTTGCACGATTTCTGGGTGGTTTAATACCCTTTTGATAATAAAATTCAATTCTTCGTAAATAATGGGGGTAATCACATTAGCCATTCCTGAGCAATGGGTAGAAAGATTGTATTGCAAGTCTTCTACCGCTTGCATGATGGGTTGTCTAGACACATAGCTTTCAGGATTTGGGCTTTCTTGGGCACGTTGAATGTATTTAGCTCCTTCCATGATGAGGATCTTGAAGAGTTTATTAAACTCTTTATTGACGATCACATCTTCGGTAATTTGGCCAGATCCATAATTAAATACCTGCTTATAAAACATGTATCGTTCTGTTGGTCGTGTACGATCAACAATTTTTCCGTTGAGGATATTGGTGAACTTGTTCGAGAATACATATAACTGAAGGTCTTCGCGCAGCGTTTTGTCCGAAATTTGAATCGTTCCTCGGATCATGAATTTATGCGTGAAGTAATTCATTACGTCAAAAATATTTAGCTCGTCGCCCAGTGTCATTGAATAAAACATTTGTGCAGCGCAACGGATATTATTAATGGCAATGGTTACTGTTGAGGCTTGTTCATCTAAAAAGTCGACATCAAAATCAGAAGCAGGTTGGCTATCACTAGTGGACCCATTGCCATTACTCGACACTTCCATCAGCGATGGATTGTTCTTAATGTCATTAAGAAAAATGGGTGCTAAACTGTCGTAGTTTGCTTTGGTTACTGGAATGATCGAGTGTTTGATTTCATAAATCAGCGGCTGAATCAGTTCAGCAGGAATGGTGGTTCGATTATATAATGCCGAGCCATCTATTAAGGACAGCTCTTTGCTATTGGTAATATAGTCTTCGAGCTTGCTATGAACTAATGGGCCGAATGTAAGGGATGACAATGCAGGATTGGTATTTAAAATAGCCTTGATGATCAGGTCATCCGATGAGTTATAATGAACATCTACTTTTTCGGCATTGATGTATTGGCGGGCTGCACTGATTTGTGTGTATTTGAGAATGTTTCGTAGCCCATTTGCATTCCCAAAAATAAAATTAATCAGTCCATTGATTTCTGTATTGCCTGCAATCACATAGCTGTAAGCCAATAGATAGTCAACAATGGCAGGATAGGTTAATAGGGTCTTGGTATTGTTATCAAAGTTAGTCCATAGATTTTCATTGATCTGGGTATTAAAGCTGTATTTTAACAACGATAATGGAGCAGTGGCATCAATATATTCTTCGATGGTTTGTAGATTAGCGCTGTTGTTTGAGGAAGAAATATTGTAAATATTTTCCAATAAACTGTCTGATCCTTCCCATTGATTGCTGTCTTGATGCTTGGTTCCAAAGCAGCGGGGACTTAATTGTTTAATTAATAGGTCTGCTGGGAGCATGCCATCTATGCCGGTTTTTGTTTTGACATTGTCAGGGCTCTGTTGTTTGGCTAGAAAGACGGGCTTTGCTAAGAGTGTGTTTAATGCGACAAGTTGACTTTTGACATTGGAATCTACTGCTGCATCGACACCATTGGTAGTTACGTTTGCCCTGCGAATCTTAACTCCGCCTGTTGAAGGAAGAACAATGTTTGTTGCCATTGGATTTCGGTTTTTAAGATAACATGTTGTTTAATAATTTGAATGAATCAGCCAGATTGAGTAAGCCAAAACCTGATCTGATATCCCGTACTTTATCGGTGAGTCGGTCGGATGTATTTCTCAGGATGTAATTGATTTGCCGATTTGATAGTTTGATGCCTTTTTCGTTAGCTAATGATTTCATTAGTCCAATGGAGCCACTTACAAATGGCGAAGCCTGTGATGTCCCAGATAGATAAGCGTATTTGCTGTCTGGAAACGAGCTATAGATATGATAGCCAGGTGCAACTAGTGTAATGGGGGCCCCATAGGAAGTGAAACTAGTTACTTGTCCAGTTAAATCAACAGCGCCAACAGCAATGACTCCATTTAAAGCAGCTGGATAATACATTTCTTGGGTACCGTCATTTCCACTGGCAGCTACAATGGTCACATTTTTATTGATGGCATAGTTAACGACATCTTCGTGTGGCAAACCGCCGCCAGTGTGTTTGATGCCTAGACTCATATTAATGACGTCGGCACCATGATCTACGGCCCATTTAATTCCGTTGTTGATGTTATCCACGATGCCTGCCCCAACGATGTGATTGCCAGTTCTCATGGGTGCGAGTACTCTGCATGAGAGTATACTGCACCCTGGGGCAATGCCTTCGCTCATATTTAAGCCTTTTGCGGCAATAATACCTGTTACATGTGTACCATGTCCTACTTTATCTTCATCTGAATCATCGTGTAGGCCAGTTACTTCGCCTATAAAGGAAGTGGTATCTAAACCTTGTAGGTTGACAAAATCTTTATGTTGGATGACCTGATCTTTAAATTCAGGGTGTTTGATATCAATGCCTGTGTCTAGTACGGCTACCTTGATTTGCTTGGTGCCTTTGGTCCAAGCTTTGGCATAGGGCAGATAAATCATTTTAGCAACAGCGTCTTCATCTGCGTAAGTAAATGTAGTAGATGTACTGGGGATAGGAGTAGTTCCTATTGTGATTGGATGAACATAGGTTACAAAAGGTAACGTACGGATTTGGTGGATGAGTCTATCGGGCAGTGTTCCGTCTTCTTGTAAAATGATTCGGAATGTTAGGTGAAAGCCGGATAATATTTCTTCATAATTCCAGCCGTTGGCATGTGCTTTATATTGTCTAGTTACCCAAAATTTAAAACCGGATTGGATTAGTAATCTATCTAAAGTGGGTTCAAATTTTTCAATCACCACACTTTTGTCTGTAATAAAATTTTCCCAATAGGGAATATTGGCTGGCAGCGTGGCCAGCGAGTTGGGCTTTATTTTAATAATAAAGTGTTCTTTCACCCGATTTGAATTATGGTTTCAACATTCAGAATGATGCAGATGACAGAAAGGTTATCAAATATAATAGTTGTTTTCATTGATTTATAAAAAATAAATTAAATTCTTAGTTAAAAAATATTTTAGTTATATATGCTGAGAAATTACAATAGGGATGGGTTCATTATTCTCAATTTCTCCTCATTCTATTTTATCTTTGTTCCAGCTAAAAAATATGATGGAAGCACAAAGTACAGCAGTAAATTATTTGCCGATTATTTTTCAGATGGTTGTGGCTATTGGGTTTGTGGTGGGCACGATGGCCGTTACGCACCTGATTGGTCCTAGACGAAATACTTCGGATAAATTAATTCCCTTTGAGTCGGGAATAAAATCAATTGGGAATGCACGTCAACCATTTTCGATCAAATATTTTTTGGTGGCAATTTTGTTTGTGCTTTTCGATGTGGAGGTAATTTTTATGTATCCCTGGGCGGTTAATTTTAGAGATTTTGGTGTAAATGGACTGATTGAAATGTTCATTTTTATGGGTACGCTTCTTTTGGGCTTTATATATATTCTAAAAAAAGGGGCTCTAGATTGGGATTAATATTTAGAATATTTCTAAATAGTGCTTATTTATTAGGAAAACATTAACAATATGTAATTTTGAGAGCTCATTCGAAACGTGTTTTGGAATGGGCTTTTTAGTTTGGAAACCATGGGTGATGTAAAACTAGTAGATGCTCCCCCAGGCGTAGAAGGTGCTGGGTTTTTCGCCACTGCTTTGGATAAAGCGGTGGGTATGGCTCGTGCCAATTCATTGTGGCCACTTCCTTTTGCCACTTCTTGTTGTGGGATTGAGTTTATGGCTACGATGGGTGCGCATTATGATTTTGCTCGTTTTGGTTCGGAGCGGCCTAGTTTTTCGCCCCGTCAGGCAGATTTGTTGATGGTGATGGGAACGATCGCTAAAAAAATGGGCCCTGTACTTCGTCAGGTGTATATTCAAATGGCCGAACCGCGTTGGGTAATGGCGGTTGGCGCTTGTGCTTCGAGTGGGGGAATATTTGATTCTTATTCTGTTTTACAGGGAATTGATGAAATCATTCCTGTAGATGTGTACGTGCCTGGCTGTCCACCTAGACCAGAGGGCATGATTGATGGGTTGATGAAAATACAGGACTTGGTTCGAAACGAGTCGCTTCGTCGTCGGAATTCACCAGAATACAAAGAGTTGCTGAGTAAATATGGAATACTATGAGTAAACTGAGCAATCAAGTTGTACTGCAAAAAATAACAGCTCGCTTTGGGGATCAAATTACGATTCCTACAGAGCCGCCTGGATTATTGAGCTTTGAAACAAGTAAGGAAAATATTATCGACGTATTGACCTATCTCAAAGACGATAAAGAACTACAATTTAATTTTTTGACAGATCTAACAGGTATTCACTATCCAGAACAAGCATTGCCTATTGGTGTAGTGTATCATATTCATAGTTTAACGAACAATGTGCGGGTTAGGGTAAAAGTATTTCTTAGCGATGACACCCCTACGATTCCTAGTGCAACTAAACTTTGGGAAGGTGCTAACTGGATGGAACGAGAAACCTATGATTTCTTTGGGATTAACTTTGAAGGGCACCCTAATTTAAAGCGAATATTGAATGTGGACGAAATGACGGTTTTCCCTATGCGTAAGGAATACCCGTTAGAAGATCCTAATCGTGTTGATAAAAAAGATTATTTCTTCGGAAGATAAATGAATCACAATCATCCTGTTTATACGGATAATGATCCTCAAAATGAGACGACCACGTTAAACCTGGGTCCTACGCATCCGGCCACGCATGGTGTATTCCAGAATGTGTTGGAAATGGATGGCGAGCGTATTGTCAGTGGTGTTTCAACGATTGGTTATATTCATCGTGCATTTGAAAAGATAGCGGAGCACCGCCCATATTATCAGATCACACCTTTAACAGATCGCTTGAACTATTGTTCCTCTCCGATTAATAATATGGGTTGGCATACCACGGTGGAGAAGTTACTCGATATCAAGATCCCCAAGCGTGTGGACTACATGCGTGTCATCATCATGGAGCTTGCTCGGATTTCTGATCATTTGATTTGCAATGGGATATTGGGTGTGGATACTGGGGCCTTTTCTGGCTTTTTGTATTTGATGGAAGAGCGAGAGCATATTTATGAGATTTATGAAGAAATATGTGGTGCTCGTTTGACAACTAATATTGGTCGAATCGGTGGATTTGAGCGCGATTTTAATGACATCGCTTTTGCCAAGATTCGCAGGTTTTTGAAAAAATTTCCTCCCATCTTAAAAGAGTTCGAGGCGTTGTTCAATCGCAATCGCATATTTATTGATCGTACTTCGGGGGTAGCAGCCGTTGATCCTGAAACAGCGCTTAATTATAGTTGGTCAGGACCTATATTAAGGGCTACAGGTGTGGATTACGATGTTCGTTTGAATGAGCCTTATTGCTCGTACGAAGACTTTGATTTCGATATTCCAGTAGGAACAACAGGCGATATATACGATCGTTTTATTGTTCGCAACGAGGAAATGTGGCAAAGTTTGCGCATTATCGAACAGGCTTTGAAAAAGATAGAGAAAGAGCCTAAAGGTATTTTTCATGCAGATGTTCCTGAGTTTTATCTCCCACCGAAGGAAGAAGTTTATAACAATATGGAGGCTTTGATCTATCATTTTAAAATTGTGATGGGAGAGATTGATACGCCTAAAAAGGAAGTATATCATGCGGTTGAAGGGGGAAATGGTGAGCTCGGTTTTTACCTGGTGAGTGACGGTGGACGGTCGCCGTATCGTTTGCATTTCCGTAGACCGAGTTTTATCAATTATCAGATGTATGCGCCGATGAGCAAGGGAATGTTGCTTTCGGATGCTATTTTGAATATGAGTAGTTTAAATGTTATTGCAGGCGAATTAGATGCTTAAGCTTACAGAAACCAAGGAGGCCAAATTTTCTTCGGAATTGATCGCTAAGTTCAATGCAGTTTTAAATGGCCGTTATCCCACAGGAAAACAAAAGGCGGGTTTATTACCTATTTTGCATTTGGTACAAGCGGAATATGGGTGGTTGAGTTCTGGGGTGATGGACCAAGTGGCTGAATATTTAGATATCAAGCCCATTGAGGTGTATGAGGTAGCCACATTTTATACCATGTTTTTTTTAGAGCCTCGGGGGAAATATGTGTTTGAGGTTTGTCGAACTGGGCCATGTTGCTTGGTGGGTGCGGAAAAAATTATGGATCATTTAGAAAAATCGCTAGGTGTAAAGGAAGGAGAAGTGACTTCAGATGGTTTGTTTAGTTGGAGAGGAGTAGAGTGTTTGGCGGCTTGTGGGACGGCACCTGTTTTACAGATTGGTCCTGAGTATACCTATTACGAGCATTTGACCGAAGAAAAGGTTGATGAATTAATTAAAGAATTAAAAAATAAATAATATAGCCTCTTATGGCTCAAAAATTACTCTTAGAACATGATCATGTGCCCGATATTCACACGTTTGATGTTTATCGTGGAAAAGGAGGTTATCGTGCAGTTGAAAAAGCGTTCAAAGCTATGTCTCCGGATGAGGTGCTAGAAGAGGTGAAGAAATCAGGTTTGCGTGGTCGTGGTGGAGCAGGCTTCCCTACTGGGATGAAATGGAGTTTTTTAGCTAAGCCAGAAGGTAAACCAAGATATCTGGTCTGTAACGCTGATGAATCTGAGCCAGGTACTTTTAAGGATCGTTATTTGATGACCCGTCTTCCTCATTTGTTGATTGAGGGAATGATTGTTTCGAGTTTTGCTTTGGGCGCTAATACCTCTTATATCTATGTTCGAGGGGAGATGATGCCGCAGATTCGAATATTAGAGAAGGCAATCGCGGAAGCAAAAAGTGCCGGTTTTTTAGGAAAAAATATTTTAGGATCGGGTTATGATCTGGACCTTTTTGTGCAGCCGGGAGGTGGAGCCTATATCTGTGGTGAAGAAACGGCTTTATTGGAGTCTTTGGAGGGTAAAAGAGGTAATCCACGTATTAAGCCCCCTTTCCCGGCGATTGCGGGTTTATGGGGATGCCCAACAGTAGTGAATAATGTGGAATCGATTGCTGCAGTGGTTCCTATTATCAACGATGGTGGGGATGAGTATGCTAAACGAGGTAATGGGAAGAGTACAGGAACTAAACTAATTTCGGCTTCTGGAAACTTAGTTAAACCAGGTGTGTATGAAATTGAATTAGGTTTGCCCGTTGAAGAGTTTATTTATTCAGAGGAGTATTGTGGAGGGATAGCGAATGGAAAAAAGCTAAAAGCAGTGGTTGCTGGAGGTTCATCTGTGCCTATTCTGCCTGCTAATTTGATTTTGAAAACAGCCACTGGCAATCCCCGCTTGATGAGCTATGAGTCGTTATCGGATGGTGGTTTTCAAACGGGGACGATGTTAGGTTCAGGTGGTTTTATTGCTTTTGATGAGGATGCTTGTATTGTTCGCAATACTTGGAATTATACGCGCTTCTATCATCATGAGAGTTGCGGACAATGTTCACCTTGTCGGGAAGGCACGGGTTGGATGGAAAAAGTACTCCATCGCTTGGAGCATGGACATGGTAAGATGAGTGATATTGATTTGCTAGTGGATGTGGCCAGAAAGATAGAAGGGAATACCATTTGTCCACTAGGTGATGCAGCAGCATGGCCTGTGGCGAGTGCTATTCGTCACTTCCGGGATGAATTTGAATGGCATGTGACGCATGCGAATGAGGCGATGGAGCGAAATTATGTAAACGGACAATGAATGGTTGTTTGGTATTAAGGTCAAATGCTAGGGAAAAATTATCCATGTGAGTTTGAAACAGAGAAGGGTAGCAAGTATACTATCTCTGAAAATAATGTCATTCGTGAGAAGAAGGCTACTAATGAGTCATTTAATGATGAGAATAGGAACATTTTTTATGCCCCTGAGACGGCCTATAGGACACTCATGGATGGACGTCTAAAAAATCTTGCATTCAAAGTGTTGAGAATTCCTCTCAATGCTGAGCAAGTGACTATTTGTTTGGCGAATAAAAAGCAAGTTGTTGTGGGAGTCAAACCAGAAGTTGGTTCGCACCCAGTTGATATGTTTCTTAACAATGATGGTAGGTGTATGTTTAGTATCATAAATGTGACTCTAGATAATCGGCCAGTAGCAGGTCTTCATGCTGACAATCTCGAGGTGGACGACGATGGTAAAATCATAAAATATATTTGTACAGGCAAAGGAGAGTTAAGACTGCACCGTTTTCATATTGGACATAAAATAGTGTAATTTATTTAGGAGAAGAGATTTTTTTAGTGATTTGTGACGGATAGCGTAATAATTGTCCAAATCAGTCAGAATAGTTAAAGTACCATGTCAGATCAAGTGAAATTAACCATAGACGGAATATCTGTTGAAGTAGATCCAGGAACGACTATCCTAAATGCTGCACGTCAGATTGGTGGAGACTTGGTGCCGCCTGCTATGTGTTATTATTCCAAGCTCGAGGGTAGTGGAGGTAAATGTCGTACGTGCTTAGTTAAGGTGAGTAAGGGATCCGAAAAAGATCCGCGGCCAATGCCCAAATTAGTGGCATCCTGTCGAACTACTGTGATGGATGGTATGGAAGTACAAAACTTAACTTCACCCGAAGTGATCGAAGCGCGTAAGGGTGTGGTAGAGATGCTGTTGATTAATCATCCACTAGATTGTCCGATTTGTGATCAGGCAGGGGAGTGTGATTTGCAGAATTTAGGTTATGCACATGGGGCTTCGGGTACACGATACGAATTTGAACGTAGAACATTTGATAAAATAGATATTGGAGATAAAATACAGCTCCATATGACGCGCTGTATTTTGTGCTATCGTTGTGTGTTTACGGCTGATCAGATTACCAATAATCGGGTGCATGGTATTTTAGGTCGAGGAGATACTTCTGAAATATCCACCTATATCGAAAAGGCTATTACGAATGATTTTTCGGGAAATGTGATTGATGTTTGTCCAGTGGGTGCCTTGACAGACAAAACATTTCGCTTTACAAATCGGGTTTGGTTTACCAAGCCTGTTGATGCACATCGCAATTGTCCAACCTGTAAAGGTAAGGTGACACTGTGGTATAAGGGAGAAGACGTGATTCGTGTGACGGGGCGTAAAAATCATTACGGTGAGGTAGAAGATTTTATCTGCAATACCTGTCGCTTTGAGAAGAAAAAAACAGCTGACTGGGTGATAGAGAACCCAACACCTATCGAAAGAACATCGGTCATTTCTTCTAATCATTATGATACCTTGATACCGTTGCCAGTGATTCAAAAGAATAAAGTCTTAATTAAGGCCAATGAAGAAGAATTTGCAAGAACAAAAAAGATATAATGGAATTAGCGTTCATCATTGAAAAATTTGTGCTGATCACAGTGATCTTTGCTTTGAGTTTAGTAGTAGCGATGTATTCTACTTTGGCTGAGCGCAAGATAGCTGCATTTTTACAGGACCGTGTGGGCCCCAACCGAGCTGGACCGGGTGGGTTGTTCCAGCCCTTGGCTGATGGAGCAAAAATGTTTTTTAAAGAGGAAATCATTCCTGAGCAGGCCAGTAAGTTTTTGTTTGTAGCTGGTCCTTCCCTAGCGATTCTGACAGCCTGTATTGGAAGTGCGGTGATTCCCTGGGGAGAGGCTGTTGTTATAGCAGGTAGAATGATTGATTTACAAGTGACTGATATCAATGTAGGAATACTCTATATTTTCGGGGTCGTTTCTTTGGGGGTGTATGGGGTGATGATTGGCGGTTGGGCATCAAATAATAAATTTTCGTTGATGGGTGCCATTCGGGCTGCTTCTCAGAATATCAGCTATGAGATCCCGATGGGCTTATCGATCATTGCTTTGCTTTTGTTAACCAATACCTTGAGTTTGAAAGAAATCACCGCACAACAACATGGTTGGCATTGGAATGTGTTGTATCAGCCGTTGGGTTTCTTGGTGTTTTTGGTTTGTTCATTTGCTGAAACGAACCGAACGCCTTTTGATCTTCCTGAATGTGAAACGGAACTGGTAGGGGGGTATCATACCGAGTATTCGTCCATGAAGTTGGGTTTTTACCTTTTTGCCGAATACATTAATATGTTTATTTCTTCAGCGGTGATGGCTACCTTATATTTCGGGGGTTATAATTATCCGGGTATGGATTGGGTGAATAGTCTACTTGGTCCTTTGTGGGGACCATTGGTGGGAATGATGGTTTTATTGCTGAAAATATTTGTATTTATCTTTTTTTTCATGTGGGTGCGTTGGACCGTTCCGCGTTTTCGTTATGATCAGCTGATGAACTTGGGATGGAAGGTATTAATTCCATTAGCGATAGCCAACATTGTGATCACGGGAATTTGGATTACTGTGGTTGATAAACTTTAATATTAAAACAGTCTTCTTGTATTAGAAGAAAACTCAAATGAAATCACTAACCAATAAAAAGAAAGTACTGGAACAGAAGCCAATGAGTTTCTGGGAGCGCTTGTATCTCCCGGCTATTTTTCGTGGGATGGCCATTACCTTTATGCACATGTTCAAGAAAAAGGAGACTGTTTTTTACCCTGAAGTGAAGCGTGAATTTTCGGAGAACTGGAGGGGGCTGCATTCACTCAAGCGTGATGAGCAGGGTCGTGAGCGTTGTACAGCTTGTGGATTATGTGCTTTAGCATGTCCGGCAGAAGCCATTACCATGACGGCTGCAGAACGTAAAAAGGGTGAGGAACATTTATATCGTGAAGAAAAGTATGCAGCTGTATATGAGATTAATATGTTGCGTTGCATCTTTTGTGGTTTGTGTGAAGAAGCTTGTCCTAAGGAAGCAATTTATTTGGATGGAAATATCGTTGAGTCAAACTATCTGAGACAAAACTTTATTTATGGTAAAGACAAATTGGTTGAGCAACTTTTTAAAGTGTAATGAATAATCATATTTCGGATAACAAATGAAGTGTTTGAATCAAATTATTTTTAAATGAGTATTTCTTTATTCTATTTCATTGCTTTTTTGTCGATATTTTTTTCATTGCTGGTCATTTTTGCTAAAAATCCAGTACACAGTATTTTATATCTGATCATCACTTTTTTTACCTTCACGATGCAGTATATTCTGTTGAATGCGCAGTTTTTGGCTATTGTCAACTTTATTGTTTATATGGGGGCTATTCTGGTTTTATTCCTCTTTGTGTTGATGCTGCTTAACCTAAATAAAGAATCAGAGCCTCTCAAATCTAATTTGCTTAAAACCATTGGTGTGATTGCTGGCATGTGTTTGTTGGTGACATTAATTGGATCGACTAAATCCTTGCAATTATCGAATCCTATAGTGCTACAGGCACAAAATTTGGGTTTAGTGAAAAATCTAGGTAAGGTATTATTTAGTGAATTTCTTTTGCCGTTTGAGATATCATCTATTTTGTTGTTATCGGCTATGGTAGGAGCTGTATTGTTAGCTAAAAGAGAACCCAAAGACGCGTCATGAACCCTATTACTCAAGCCATACAGGGGGTGCCCTTGAATCATTACATTTTACTCAGCACGATCATTTTTTGCATTGGTGTTATTGGTGTGCTTATCCGTAGAAATGCGATCATCATTTTCATGTCCGTTGAGTTGATGCTGAATGCAGTAAATCTGTTATTAGCAGCTTTTTCGGTGTATCATAATAATGCTTCGGGACAAGTTTTTGTATTTTTTATTATGGCCTTGGCTGCTGCAGAAGTAGCTGTAGGATTAGCCATTATTGTGATGATTTATCGAAATACACATTCGATAGATATCAATGTGTTAAATAAGTTAAAGTGGTGAAATACAATGATAAATTTAGTTTGGTTAGTTCCTTTATTTCCTTTTATAGGTTTTCTTATTAATGGTTTTGGCCGTAATTTTTTGTCTAAAAATGTAGTAGGATTTATAGGAAGCCTGATGATTTTATTATCATTCGGATGTAGTCTTGGCATTTTCGTGGAGTTAAATGGGGCAGATGTCAAATCATTTACTGTGTCGCTATTTAACTGGATACAGGTAGGGTATTTAATGGTACCTTTTTCATTCCTTCTTGATCCATTGAGTTCGTTGATGTTATTGGTTGTGACTGGAATAGGCTTCTTGATCCACGTTTATTCCATTGGTTATATGCAGGCTGATGCAGGATTCGCGAAGTTTTTTTCTTATCTCAACCTATTTATTTTCTTCATGCTCTTGTTGGTGCTTGGCGCTAATTATGTGGTGTTGTTTATTGGTTGGGAGGGTGTTGGTTTATGTTCGTACTTATTGATTGGTTTTTGGTTTACGAATCCAGCTTATGCAAGTGCAGCTAAGAAAGCATTTGTGATGAATAGGATTGGTGATTTGGGTTTTCTGATTGCCATATTTCTACTCTTTGTCACTTTTGGTAGTGTGGAGTTTGCTAAAATATTTCCTTTAGCTGCTCAGATGAATCCGGGAAATGCTACCCTTGCTTTGATAACGATTTTACTATTTGTGGGTGCAACAGGCAAGTCGGCGCAGATTCCTTTGTTTACCTGGTTGCCTGATGCTATGGCTGGACCAACTCCGGTTTCGGCATTGATTCACTCGGCTACCATGGTTACAGCTGGAATTTATATGATTGCGCGCTCGAATGTGTTATTTACTTTGTCGCCCTGGACTATGGGGGTGGTTGCAATCGTAGGTTTGGCAACGGCGATAGTAGCAGCTACTATTGCATTAACCCAAACAGATATTAAAAAAGTATTGGCTTATTCTACTGTATCGCAACTGGGATACATGTTTCTAGGCTTAGGTGTTGGCGCTTATGCGGGTGCATTTTTTCATGTAATGACACATGCTTTCTTTAAGGCGTTGTTATTTCTTGGAGCGGGATCGGTGATTCATGCTATGAGTAATGAGCAGGATTTACGTAATATGGGTGGGCTGAGAAATAAATTACCCATTACTTTTTTAACGATGTTGATTGGTACGTTAGCCATTTCCGGCTTACCACCTTTTGCAGGCTTCTTTTCTAAAGACGAAATACTAGCGTATGTTTATGCGAATTCTCCTGTGCTGTGGGGCATTGGTGTTGTGGGGGCGATTTTTACGGCATTCTATATGTTTCGTATGCTCTTCCTTACTTTTTACGGGAATTTTAGAGGAACGTCTGCTCAGGAGCATCATTTACATGAATCTCCACCATCGATGACTATCCCCTTAATGCTGTTAGCCATATTATCAATCTTTGGAGGATTTATCGGTTTGCCAGAGGTGTTTGGTGGTCATCATTGGTTAGCTCATTTTTTAGCACCTGTATTTGAGTTATCCGCGGCTAAAACACCCACATTTGAATTGGATCATCGTACTGAATATATTTTGATGGTAGTTTCTGTGGGAGGAGTTGTGTTGGCTTTATTGTTCGCTTATGTGAAGTATATCAAACGTGCACACATTCCCCTTGCAGATGATCAGAAGCGTGAATTACTGACAAATATTATGTACAAGAAGTATTATGTAGATGAAATTTATGCCTTGATTATCACTCGTCCGCTTGATGCATTATCAAATTTCTTTTACGGCACGATTGATAAATTGGGAATTGACGGTATAGTTAATAATGTGGGGAAAGTAGTTGTAGAGGCCAGTAGGGGTTTTCGTTTATTACAGACGGGAAATGTCGGTTTTTATATTTTCATGATGATTTTGGGAATAGTTGCTTTGTTGATCTATGGGATGGTGGTGACTAACTAAAATCTGCTGTCAGGTCTGATATTAAAGCCTTGATTTAATTGAAATACATTTTAATATTCAACACCAAGTACCCAGTACTCGATACTAAAAAATGGAATTAGCACGCTTACTATTATTACCTCTCTTGGGGGCTTCAATTTGTCTTTTTATCAAACAAGACAAAATAGTACGAAATACAGCCTTAGTAATATCACTTGTTTCTTTGGCTTTTACACTTGACTTGATAACCAATTTTATCCCCAATGCATCTATTCAATTTTTAGTTGATCAGGTTTGGATTTCACGTTTTGGTATTCATTTCAAATTAGGGATTGATGGGATTAGTATGATTCTAGTGTTGTTGACCAATACTTTGATCCCAATTATAATTCTGGCTAATTTTAAACAGCAGCATAAAAATGCGCATGTGCTTCATGCCTTAATTCTTTTTATGCAGACGGCTTTATTGGTCGTTTTTACTGCGCTGGATGGGTTTTTATTTTATGTGGGCTGGGAAGCGGCCTTGATTCCCATTTATTTTATCTGTGCAATATGGGGGGGTGAAAATCGCATTCAGGTAAATTTAAAATTTTTCATTTATACGATTGCAGGTAGTTTGTTGATGTTACTTGCGATCATCTATTTGCATTTACAGACGCCCAACTCCAGTTACGATATCGCGGAATTTTATAAACTAAGTTTAGATAAGTCCACTCAGTGCTGGCTGTTTTGGGCATTTTTTATAGCATTTGCCATTAAAATGCCAGTATTCCCATTTCATACTTGGCAACCTGATACATATACTGAGGCACCAACAGTAGGTACGATGTTGCTTTCGGGGATTATGTTGAAGATGGGGATTTATGGTGTAATTCGCTGGTTGATTCCCGTGGTGCCGATGGGTTTCGTACCTTGGGGGCAGGTGGCTCTTACCTTATCTATTATTGGTGTGATTTATGCTTCTATTATTGCGTTTACGCAAAAAAATGTAAAACGTCTGATTGCTTATTCCTCGATTGCGCATGTTGGGTTGATTTCGGCGGGTATTTTTGCTTGGAATGTGCAAGGCGTACAAGGAGCAATCATTCAGTTATTCAATCATGGGATTAATGTGGTTGGGCTTTTCTTTGTGTTGGATATCATCATGAGAAGGATGAGTACCTATCAATTGAATGAATTGGGAGGTATTGCGACAGTGGCTCCCAAGTTAGCCATTGCGTTTTTGATCATTATTTTAGGAACTGTTGCTTTACCGTTGACCAATGGATTTATAGGTGAGTTTTTGCTCCTGATGGGTATTTACGAGTGGAATATATGGTATGCTGCCATTGCAGGGTTGACAATTATATTAGGGGCAGTTTATATGTTTCGGATGTATCAGCAAGTGATGTTAGGAGAGGTTAATACGTATACCGCTGCATTTACAGATATTGATGTGACAGAGGGGCTTGTGTTGTTTATTCTTTGTGCCTTGATTATTGTCATGGGAGTTTATCCACAACCTATTCTACATATTTCTGAAGCAGCAGTAGACAATTTGTTGGATCAGGTTAATCAGAAAATATTATTAAGTAAATAATAATGAATGCACTAATTGTTCTATCCCTTTTGGCGATAGTTGTTTTATACTTTGGGTTGTTTAAAGCTCAGCGTCTTCTGTTACCAGTTACATTAGTAGGCTTAGTAATAGCATTGGTGATGACATGGGGTGGTTGGAATACGAATGCTCAGCCTATTTATAGTGGAATGATGCTTTTTGACAATTTTGCTGTTGCTTTTTCTGCTTTATGTATTGCTTCGACGATCCTTATTCTGTTAGTTTCCAAGGATTATTTTGAACGTATTAGTAAACATATTGCAGAATATTATGCCATTATTTTGTTTGCTTTAGCGGGGGTGCTGGTGATGGTTTCTTTTTACAATTTGTCGATGTTGTTTATTGGTGTCGAGATTATGTCAGTAAGCTTGTACATTTTGGTTGGTATTCGGAAAAAGGATTACGCTTCCAATGAGGCTGCATTGAAGTATTTTTTGATGGGTGCTTTTTCTACAGGCTTTTTATTATTTGGAATTACTTGTCTTTATGGTGCTACAGGATCATTTAGCTTGGAGGTGATCAAAAATTATGTCCTTGTTAATCCGGGGCAAATATCTTCTTTATTTTATAGTGGGGTGATTTTAATGCTGGTTGGACTGTGTTTTAAGATTGGTGTGGCTCCCTTTCATTTTTGGACTCCAGATGTGTATGAAGGAGCGCCTACATTAATTACGGCATTTATGAGTATAGTGGCCAAAACGGCTGGATTTGCTGCACTTTTGCGCTTATTTGCATATTGTTTAGTACCCCTGAATCATTTTTGGGTACCTGCAATAGTTGTAATTATTATCTTAACTATATTCATTGGCAATATAACAGCCGTATACCAGATTAACTTCAAGCGAATGTTGGCTTACTCGAGTATTTCGCATGCGGGATATTTACTATTAGCTACGTTAGTTTTGGGAAGTACGTCAACTTCCGCAGTATTTATGTATTTGGTAGCTTATTCTATTGCTTCAGTGGTTGCATTTGCTACTTTGATTCTATTGAATCGGGGAGTAGGAACATCTAATTTTGATGACTTTAATGGTTTGGCCAAAAAAAATCCATGGATGGCTTTTGCGCTTACAGTATCTATGCTTTCTTTGGCGGGGATTCCATTGACGGCTGGATTTGTTGGCAAGTTCATGCTGTTTTCTGTGGCTATGTCAGCTTATCATATTGGACTAGTAGGTTTGGCAATTGTTAGTGCGTTAATTGGTGTTTTTTATTATCTCAGGGTGATTGTAGCGATGTACTTTAAAGAGGCTGAGCAAGAAGAAATAGCACTTTCCTGGGGTTATAAGTTGGTTTTTGGGTTTGCTACGTTTGCAACTATTCTTCTTGGGGTGTATCCCAATTATATTCTGGATTTATTTGGGGGATGATTTTGGCTATTGTGTAAAATAGGAAGGCTGCCTAAGTAGGTAGCCTTCCTGTACTCATGAGATTACGATGATATCAATTTATTGTCGGAATAATGCGAACACCAGAGGAAGCTATATTCTTAACTTCAGCTTCCACCCCGTCGAGATTAATTTTTAAATCATAGGGTATGCCAGTTGCAAGACCTGTGATGATGAATCTATTGTTGGTATAATCACAGGTAACGTGAATAAAATTTGAAGTGTCAATTTTTTGATAATCACCGGGGTATTCTGAGTTAGAGACCTTGGTTTTGATGATGGCACTTGTGATATCATTTAAGTTGATATTGTTAAGCTCTACGAAATTTAGAACAATAACTCCTCTTTCATATGCAGGAAATGCCTTAGCAGCATTAAGATCGGCTTCTACTCTCATTGATTTTCTATGACCTGAGGGGCCGGATGTTGAGGGCACTTGTTTAGCTTTTATGTATACTGGTGCAGTATGTTCTGTATAGAACCAACGGTCATTATCCCCTGGTACCTGATATGCCATTCTGAATATATAATTTCCTTCGACAAAAGGCCCTGTAATTGTAATGCATCTATTAAATGGGTAGACGATTGTCTGTACGAATTTTTGTTGACTAGGATCATATATTAACTCTCCCAGATCTTCTTTCCAGCTCCGGTCCTGGTCTCTACCTCCCCAACCCCCACCGGAAGTGGTTTCGATACGTCTATACTGAAATTTGCGGTTTAGGTGTTGTTCGTTGTCTAAACCTTTAACTTCAATGTTTACTGTACTTGGTTTATCGGATACAGCTGAGAGCCTTGTGTCAGAGGTTTTGGGCTGACTTGGGTTCATTGGGGCGATTTTATTATTCTTACTACAGGCAGCAATAAGTAGTGTCAATGCCATACTTGCGCTAATTAAGGCATTAGAAATTTTTAGTTTTTGGATTGATTTCATTGTTTTCTGGTTATGATGATTTTAAATAGATGTGCAAACATAATTTCTTTTTTTTTGTTTAAATATGAAACTTTTTAGTTTAAAAATATTATTGAATGTATGAGTGTGTATGTTCAGTTTTATTATGGTAGGGAGAATTTTAAGGGCTGTCAAATGGCATTTAGATGTACAAGCCTTAAAAACCATATCTAAGTCCTCGAAAATATTGTAGATTTACCCAGATTCTTTATGCACGACATCTGGGAAACCCTGCGACATTTTATTGATCCTGAGCTTTTGCTACGAGAAGGAGGTTTATATGTTTTGTTATTCGTAGTATTTGCTGAAACGGGCTTATTTTTTGGCTTTTTTCTCCCAGGGGATTATCTTTTATTTTTGGCGGGGATGTTTACAGCCACGAATCGTCTAAACACTTCGATATACTTGCTGATTATAGGCTTGATTATTGCGGCAGTTTTGGGTAATTTTATTGGATACTGGTTTGGTAAAAAAGCTGGGCGAGTTTTGTATGATCGTCCTGATACGTTTTTTTTTAAGAAAAAGCATCTGAAAGCTGCAGAAAATTATTACAGAAAGCAAGGGGCACTTGCCTTGATTATGGGAAGGTTTATTCCTATTGTGAGGACATTCGCGCCGATTTTTGCAGGCATTGTTAAACTTGAGTTTAAAAAATTTGCTTTTTATAATATTTTTGGGGCAGTCCTTTGGGTTACCTCATTGACCTTGATTGGCTTTTTTCTTGGTATAAAATTTGAAAAAGAAATAACTGACTATTTGTTGTATATTATAGTTGGTTTTATTGTTATTACTGCCTTGCCATTATTCATTTCTTATATTAAGGGAGCGATTGGTATTAGTAAAGTTGAAGAAGAAGTTTGAACCAATAAATAATATAATGAGTAAAGACCATCCGTGGCACCATGTTTCTCCGGGGGATCACACCCCATCGACTGTAAATGCAATTATTGAAATTCCCAAAGGATCTAAGGCTAAGTATGAAATAGACAAAGAGTCTGGTTTAATTAAATTGGATCGGGTGCTTTTTTCATCGGTGATGTATCCAGCTAATTACGGGTTTATCCCCAAAACGTACTGTGACGACAAAGATCCTCTGGATATCTTGGTACTTTGTTCTGTAGATGTTTATCCAATGACTGTCATCGAAGCTAAAGTAGTTGGTGTGATGCATATGGTTGATAATGGCGAGCAAGATGATAAGATTATTGCTGTAGCAAAAAATGATATGTCAGTAAATTATATTGATGATCTGTCTGAATTGCCGCCTCATACTATGAAAGAAATTGTGCGTTTCTTCCAAGATTATAAAGCCCTTGAACAAAAAAATGTGACTATCGAGCATCTCTTAGGGAAGAGATATGCCTACAAAGTAATTGCCGAAAGCCTTGAACTTTATCAAAAGACATTTGTCAATAAATAATAAAGAATGGTCATTCAGTTATTTGTTACATTTTTCCTTATATTTCTTAATGGCTTCTTTGTGGCAGCAGAGTTTGCCATCATACGGGTAAGGGCTTCTCAGATTGAGATCAAAGTGAAATCTGGAAGCAGGGTTGCCAAAATAGCCAAGCACATTACTTTACATTTAGATGGATACCTAGCTGCTACTCAGTTAGGTATTACTTTAGCTTCTTTGGGATTAGGCTGGGTGGGGGAACAAGTGATGGAAGATATTTTGAGACTTATGTTCACAGATTTTGGCATTGGACAGGATGCGATACGAATACTTTCTAGTACACTTGCGCCAATCATTGCCTTTACAACAATCACAGTTTTACATATTGTTTTTGGTGAGTTAGCTCCAAAAACAGTTGCTATTATGCATCCGGTGAATACGACCATGAAGATTGCATTTCCCTTACATTTTTTCTACCTGATTTTTCGCCCATTTATTATGTTATTAAATGGTTTTGCTACTATACTATTGCGCATTTTTGGGTTTCGAACGGGGGTAGGTAAGGAGTCTCATCATAGTTCTGAAGAGCTGCAATACTTGTTGGATCAAGGCAAGGAGAGTGGTGCTTTAGATACGACGGAACACGAGCTAATCAAAAATGTGTTCGATTTTAATGAACGTGTGGTTAAAAATATCATGGTGCCTCGTACTCAAATATCCGGTGTTGAGCTGAATACCACTCAAGATCAACTATTAGGTATTCTGATCAAAGAAGGGTATTCTCGTGTACCTGTTTATCAGGAAACGATTGATAAGATTGTGGGTATTGTGCATGCCAAAGATGTTTTGCCCTTGCTGGTGGAACATAAGCCATGGGTATTAAAAGAGATTATTCGCAAACCGTTTTTTGTTCCTGAAACAAAAAAAATCAACGATTTGCTTAGTGAACTTCAATTGAAACGTATTCAAATAGCTATTGTGCTCGATGAGTTTGGGGGAACGGCTGGAATGGTTACTTTAGAAGATATTGTGGAAGAGTTGGTTGGTGAAATTCAGGATGAATATGATGAGGAGAAGCCAATCGTGGAGAAAGTGTCAGATTCAGAATTCATCGTCAATGCGCTAGCAAGTATTTATGATGTAAATGAATATTTACCACATGACTTGCCAGAGGATGGTGATTATGATACGCTAGCGGGTTTGCTTGGGGAGCAGTTCGGGAAAATTCCAGAAGTTGGAGAACAGCAAGAGATTTATGGTTATATCTTCACTATTCTTAAGAAAACAGAACAAAACATAGAGTCAGTTAAGCTGGAACTGCTCATTAGTGAAGATGATGCTGTCAATTTGCATTAAAGCTTGGTGGGGGGAAAGCCATGCATCTATTTTACACGCCTGATATTAGCAACACCAATTATACACTTACTGAAGCAGAAAGTAGACATTGTGTTCGCGTGCTTCGTTTGCAGCGAGGCGATCGGATCGTTTTAGTGGATGGAAGAGGGGGCTTTTATCAAGCTGAGATTATTGATCCGCATCCTAAAAAGACCATGATTAAAGTGGTGGCTACCCAGCTAGCATATGGTAAACGGAATCACTATTTGCATATTGGTCTTGCTCCAACTAAGCATATCGAAAGAATAGAGTGGTTTCTTGAGAAGGCTACTGAAATAGGTATCGATGAGATTAGCTTTATTTTGTGTGATCATTCGGAGCGTAAAGAGGTCAAAATAGATCGACTGATCAAAGTGGTTACTTCAGCTGTCAAGCAATCGTTAAAAGCATATCATCCTAAGGTGAATGAGATGGTTGATTTTGATCAGTTTATTGAGCGAGTAGGGAGAGTATCTCAAAAGTTTATTGCGCATTGTGCGGATGGGGATAAAAAAGAATTAAAAGATTATGTACAATTAGGCGCTGACTACGTGATATTGATTGGTCCTGAAGGTGATTTTGAGGCGAAGGAAATCATGTTTGCTGTTGATCGTGGTTTTATTCCTATAACTTTAGGTGCTTCGAGGCTGAGAACAGAAACAGCAGCACTGGAGGCCTGTTTTGAAATTAATTTTTTGAATCGATGAAAGGAATATGCTTTACACTATTATTGTTGGGTGGGGTATCGATGGTGGCATTTAAACCACCTACGTATAAGATGGCTAAACTTAAGTATAATGGTGGTGGTGATTGGTATGCCAACAGAACAGCTTTATCTAATCTTATTGCTTTTTGTAACAAAAATATTGGAACCAATTTCGATGAGGAGGCAATTGTTGAGGTAGGTAGTGCGGATTTGTTTCATTATCCATTTGTGTATATGACGGGACATGGGAATGTTACTTTTACGGATCAGGAGAGTCAGAACTTGCGTAAATATCTACTGGCCGGTGGTTTTTTGCATATCGATGATAATTATGGATTAGATAAATTTATTCGGCCACAGATGAAGAAGGTTTTTCCTGAGCTCAATTTTATTGAGCTCCCAGCTAACCACCCGATCTATAATCAGAAGTTTAAATTTCTTAATGGATTGCCAAAAATCCATGAGCATGATGGCAAGCCAGCTCAGGGCTTTGCACTTATTTATAAGGGTCGGATTGTTTGTTATTACACTTATGAGTGCGATTTAGGAAATGGCTGGGAGGATTTTGGCACTTATACAGGTGATACCGAAGAGACTCGTCAAAAGGCACTCAAAATGGGAGCAAATCTGATTCAGTATGTGATGATGCAATGATTAGATATATATAGTCTGACTATTAAGATAAATTCGAATACTAAAAAACCAGGTTAATCACATGGATCATGGTTCAGATATTATTTGTATGATTTATCTATTACCATTTGGTTGGGATAAAAGATTTTTCAGCTGAATAGTTTGGTGATCAGCTAATTTTTGGAGTGGTCCACTGGCAAGCATTTTCATCATCATGTTGAGATCAGCAGAGATGATGTGTTTGGCTTCTGTTGTTCCGTCACCATTATCCATTAGTGACCACTTTAATTCGACATCAAATGGGGCTTTCTCAGATGGAATAATTGTGATTTCTTTATTTTCGATGCGATTGGATACTTTTAATGCAAGTTTGGCCATGTTTTGAATAGTGAAGCGGGCTTCATCTTTGGTTGACGACCAATTATAAATATTATCTGGCATCAATTTTTGGTGGTGATCTAGGTCCATAAGAAAGGAATAAACTTCACTCACTGGCTTATTAATAGTTGCTTTGCTTTCGATAATGGTCATTGTATCAATATTTATTTAGGACCAAGCTTCCCCACTCTGCAGGATTCTCTCTCCATTGATATAACAGCTTGAGATCTTCTGGGCCAACTAAGCTATTTTCTGTGGCGTATTCAATTAGGGCATTATAGTTGCAAAGGGTAGCAACACGACATTTGGCATTTTTAAAATTTTCAATAGCAATATCTAGCCCATAACTGAAGATTGCTACTAAGCCAGCCACTTCACAACCTGAATTACGTAATGCCTCAACAGCTTGAATGCTACTTTTTCCTGTTGAAATCAAATCTTCTATAACCACTACACGCTGACCTTCAAAAAATTCACCTTCAACTAAACTTTGGGTGCCGTGATCTTTAGGTGTCGATCTTACATAGACAAAAGGTAGTCCTAGTTCCTGTGCTACAAGTACACCTTGAGGAATACCGGCTGTGGCTACACCTGCAATTAATGATACGGAGCCATATTCTTCTTGGACCAATGTAGTGAGCCGCTGGCGGATATAGGTACGAATAGATGGATGTGAAAGTGTAATGCGATTATCACAATAAATAGGGGATTTCCATCCAGATGCCCAGGTAAATGGCTGATCTGGTTGTAATTTAATTGCTTTAACTTGCAGCAAAAATTGGGCTATTTTTTGTTCAGTTTCTATTTTATTAAACATAGGTGCAAATGTATAGAATTTATATCAATCAAGCTGTTCTAATTATTTCGGAATCAGTTCCTGCTGCTTCTACTAAAGCGTATCGGCAGGTTGAGTTGGAGGGTTTGGATTTTGTCCATTTCTGTAAGCACCTTATACCCAAAGATAGCGTATCTAGCTATTTAATTTTAACGAAAGATGTAGATCGTGTATTCAATACATTAACCTCATCGATAAAAATAATTAAAGCTGCTGGGGGCTTGGTGAAAAATGAAAAAGGGGAATATCTATTTATTTTTAGAAGGGGGAAATGGGACCTCCCTAAAGGGAAGGTAGAAATAGGAGAGGGTGTGAAAGAAGCCGCAATGCGAGAGGTGGAGGAGGAATGTGGAATCAAAGTGAAACAAATAGATTATAAAATTGGAGAAACATATCATGTATACGAATTTCATGCCGAATTAATTGTAAAACAGACAACGTGGTATGCTATGTATGCCGCCAGTGAGTTTGTTTTAGTTCCGCAGATGGAAGAAGATATCACAGAGGTGCGTTGGTTTGAGACAGCTGAGTTAGATTTAGTTTTCCAAAATACATATCCCCTGATTCGAGAGGTTATTGGCCATGTAGTGCACTAATAATCGCCCAAGCTTCTTTTGGAATAAATTGGGCAACGTTGCCCTTGTTTCGAAGGATATCGCGAACAATGGTTGAGCTAATGGATGAGTATCCAGGCTTGCTTACGATGAAAATGCTTTCGATTTCGGGTATTAAGGCATGATTCATTTGGGCAATGGCCTTTTCATATTCAAAATCAGATACGGTACGAATACCACGAATCATATGAGTAGCTCCAATGTTTTTGCAAAATTCGACGGTTAACCCCTCGTAAGCCACAACCTTTACTTTGGGATCAGATGCAAAGACTGCTTCTAGCATTTTTTTTCGAATTTCTACATCGAAAAAAGCCTGCTTGGTGCTATTTAGACCAATTCCGACGACGACTTTATCAAACAAGTCAATAGAGCGCTTCAATATATCAACATGAGCTTTTGTAATAGGGTCAAATGATCCTGGAAAAAGGGCTGTTTTCATTAGTTAAGTACTATTTAAAAGTGGCCAAAAAAACTGAATGAAGACGATCCATATTGGCGTCGTTCTTTAAAATGTGGATGATCGTCTAGGTTTTTCATGCTTGGATGCTCCAAGATGAGACATCCTTCAGGCTTAAGTAAATTTTGCTCAAATATTTTTGATGGAATTAAGGGTAATTGAGGCAAATCATATGGCGGATCGACAAAGATTAAATCAAATGATTTCATTTCTTGGTTTAAAAATTTCAAAACATTTGCCTTAACTGGATGGATAGTACTCAAGTGGTGCTGCTCCGCTATTGTTTTTAGGTATTTAATGCATCCAAAATCACTGTCGACTGAAATTATTTCTGGAACACCTCTTGATGCAAATTCGATCGAAATGCTGCCCGTTCCACTGAAAAGATCAAGGACACGTATTTGCTCAAAGTCAATTCGGTTATTTAGGATGTTAAAGAGGGCTTCTTTGGCTAGGTTGGTGGTAGGCCTTACCGGTAAATTTTTAGGTGGATTCAAATACAATCCCCTTAGCCGCCCGCCAATTATTCGCATAAATTTAAGCTGATGAGTGAGAAAAATTCGTGTGGCAGAAGTTGCTCTGCAAGGTCTGATTGAGCGAGCAGGGGCCAGACACTCAAAAACTGAATATTAGAGAAATACTTTTTAATGCGCTCGTAATGGGGATCATTTCTTTTGATATGACCAGCAAGTAGAACCTGAGTTTGTGTTGGATTCAGGTCTAGTTCTTTGATTAGATGGAGTATAAAGTAATTCAGTTCGTCAGCATGAATGCAATCAAATAAATTATAAAATTTTAGCTTTCCGGAATGGAATAAGGCAAATTCAACAATTTTTGACCGAATATTAATGGCTAAAGAAGTTTTTTCATTTTCGATCACTAAATGATTTACTCCAGTTAAGAATGGACTTGCTTGGTTTAATATTAGGGCCTGATCAAAATGATTCATTAAACCAGTTTGCAAATTATCTTCTAACACAGTCAAATTTTTGATTCCGACGGATGATATATCATTAATTAGGATAGACTGATTTTTTGAAATAGTGGGATGGACAAATTTGGCATAGTCTTTTACCAGTGCATGATCAAAGAGTTCGGTCGGAATAAAAGTGAATAGTGTGCTTTGTATGCTCACCTTTGTTTTTCTAAATGGGAATTTGAGCTCCTGGTGTGTTTCTACGTGTTCATCCAGTTGGTCCAGTATATTGGTTTTATGATCATTATTCGAGGAATAATTCGAATAATAAAGTATCTGAAGCCTATGATGCAATTGGTCGATAACGGCATAGGAGAGATGCGTTAGGCTCAGTTCGATGAGCAGGTCGCATTGGCCAGCATGTTGCTGTTGAAAATGTTTGTCTCTAAGATACTGATCCATTAACTGATATCGTTGAATGTTTTGCCTAGGGGTGCTTTAGAGATTAAAAAATCTGGCCAATAGCATCCTTAATTTCAGTACAGGGCAGGTGGCAGACTTTGTTTTTACAGACAAATATTTTTGTTGCTTGACCTTCCATTTTACCTTGGAGCAAAGGTAAGCTTCCTGAAGCTCCGCCCAAAAGAATTTTGTTTGGGATGAAGTGCCTTTCTAATTGGTAACGTTTAGTTTCCGCTTGGGGACCAGTAATGGCTATTTCAAATGTTCCAAATAATTCATTTAAAAGTAAAGAAGCCCAATTTGAATAAGCTGAACCATATTGCTTGATCAATGGAACCACATTGCGTAGTTGTTGTGAAGCAATATTGATATAATCTTGGCGATCAAAGAAGCGACCCAGTTTGAATAAGTTATGTGCCATCATGGAGTTAGACGAGGGTATGACATTGTCCATGATTTCTTGTTTGCCGGCAATTAACTGCTCGGCAAATTTGGAAACGTAGAAAAATAAGCCATTTTCTTGGTTGTAGAAGTCAGTGATTGTGCGATCTGTTAGTTTTCGAGCTTGCTCGAGCCAATACTCATTGAATGTGGTTTCATACAAGCCGATTAGTCCATCGATGACAAAGGCATAATCATCCAAAAATGCTTTTATTGGAGGTTTGCTAGTGGATGGAATGGTATATAGCCGTACTAATTCGTTATTAATGCATAAATTTTTCAAAATAAAATGTGCGCTAGCTAATGCAGAATCCATGAATTCTCGTTTATTAAATACACGATAAGCATCTGTATAAGCCTTGAGCATCATTCCATTCCAGGCGGTCAAGATTTTATGATCTAAGCCTGGAGGTGTTCGTTTAGCGCGAAAAGCATGCACTTTAGCACTCATGTGGCTTATTTTGTTTTCGATTTTTTCAATGGATATATCTAGTTGTTCGGATAGTTCCTCATTGGTGTATTTTCGAAAAAGGACATTGGTTTTTTCTTCTTCCCAATTTCCCTGATCTGTTATGCCATAATATGTGCAAAATAAGGAAGCATCATCCCCTAAAATAGGAATCAACTCTTCCCGGGTAAAAGTGTAAAACTTACCCTCTGAGCCCTCACTGTCGGCATCCAAAGCTGAGTAGAAACCTGTCTCCGGTGATGTTAATTCCCTTTTGATGAATTCAAGTGTTTGATAAACCACTTGTTTATACAGCTTGTTGGGTGCATATTGATAGGCTTCGGCATACAGGGAAACAAGTTGGGCATTATCGTATAGCATTTTTTCGAAATGAGGGATATGCCACTTGTTGTCGACTGAATAACGGGCAAAACCGCCACCAATATGATCGTAAATACCACCCAAAGCCATTTTTTGTAGCGTTAATCGTATGCTGGTATCGACTGTTTTGTCTTTGGTTAAATGTGCATATCGTAGCATAAAATGCCAGTTATTTGGTAGTGGAAATTTAGGCGCATGTTGGTATCCACCTTCTACTAAATCAAATGATCGTTTCCATGGTTCAATTATGGCTTTTAGATCTGTTTCGGAATATTCTTTTTGTTCTATTACGAGTGGGATTTGCTCACTAATGCGGATACCTTCAGTTAATTTTTCGGCATAGCGGAAAGATTCTTGCGGTTTTTCATGCCAAAAAGTGCTTAAGTGGAGTAGTAGATTCTTCCAATCGTCTGTTTTAAAATAAGTACCACCATAAATAGGTCGCTGATCAGGTAGACAGATGCAGTTAAGCGGCCAACCACCACTACCGGTCATAAGCTGAACAGCGTTCATATAGATCTGATCAATATCTGGACGTTCCTCGCGATCAACTTTGATGGAAACGAAGTATTGATTCATCACTTGGGCAACTTGATGATCTTCAAAACTTTCATGTTCCATCACATGACACCAATGGCAAGCCGAATAACCAATGCTAACTATGATCAACTTGTTTTCTTTTTTTGCTTTTGATAGGGCTTCTTCGCCCCAAGGATACCAATTTACTGGGTTGTTAGCATGCTGTAATAAATAGGGGGAAGTTTCAGAACTGAGCTTATTAGCCATCGTGAGCGCTTGTTTAATTTCTCAAAGCTAAGATTAACTCTGTCCGCCCTTCGAAGAAAAATCAAATCACTGACTATCCAATTAGTTTTAGTTGGGAGCAAAGCCAATAATCAATTGGGATTGAAGTGATTCTTGTATGAAACCAGTTGTTGTTTTTAGGATATCATCAGTATAGGTAATACCTAATTCTGAGCAGACCTGTTGGCTTAATGCGGTGACTGTGCAGGGCTGGTTAGCAAGTATTTCTAACATGCGAAGCAGTGCTGGGGAAAGATTGGTAAAGGATACACTTCCGGTTTCAGGTAAACGGTGTATAGTGAGGTAATAGTTGGAGTGATCGGCTTTGGTGATTTTTTTTGCATTTTTTAAGTGGACGGGATAGTTAAAATGCTGAAAATGGCTTTCTGGGTTTAAGACAAGTGCATCCGTGCTAATATCTCCGATGGAATTGTAGGGCACTATTTTGTCAGCCATCATGTACAAATCTATTTCTAGCCATTCAAACCAAAGCAGCTCTAAGAGAAATGGATATTTTGCTAGTAGTGGATGCCTGATAGTCGATAGATAGTGGTAAAACTCTTTGGGCATATGCCATACTTGCGGTGAGCTACAAGGGTGATTGCTAAAGAAGTCTTTGGTGAGTGATGCCCATTCTCGGTTGGAAACTAGGCCATAGGCGAGAGGAAAAGCTGATGTGAGCATATCGTCGACGATACTGAATACAAGTCGTCGGTATTGTGTAATATTCTTTTTGTTAATCCCTTTGATGGGTCTATAATTTCCCGTGCGGCAATAGCTAGCTAGGGCGGATTGGTTGCGATAGGTTGACTCAAGCAGCGGCATAGTTCTCTTTCTTCAGAGCGTCTTGTTTGATTGTTTGTAATCGGTCTATTTCTAGTTGCAATTCTTCTAATTCTGGAATATTGAAGTCTCGCTCTAGTAGTACAGGGATATCTCGTCCAAGTTTTTTGATGGTATGCTCAAAAAGGTCAAATACCGGATCAATAATGGCTTCACCATGGGTGTCTATGATCAAGGTATCAGATAATTGCAGATGTCCTGCCATGTGTATGTAGCTTACTCTTTCTAGTGGGAGGGCGTTTATAAATTGTTTGGCATCATATTGATGATTAAAGCTATTGACATATACATTGTTAACATCCAGTAATAGGTCGCAATCCGTTTGTTTGAGTATCAGATTAATGAAATCTATTTCTGTTATCTCTGGTGCAACAGGCGAATAATAGCTTACAATTTCGATAGCAATTTTTCGATCCAATACATTTTGAATCATCTCTATTCGCTTAGCTACATGCATTGCTGCATCTTGAGTAAAGGGGATAGGTAGCAAATCGTACAGGTGAGCATTGTCACATTTGGCATAGCTCAGGTGTTCGGAGTAGATTTCGGCATTGGTTTCAGTTAAAAATAGTTTTACTTTCTTTAAAAAGTCATAATCTAGTTCATCTGGACTGCCTATTGAAAGCGATAGACCATGCGTATACAAAGGATATTTCTCTAGTGCTTTATAAAATAGTTTTTTCCAATAGCCACCGACTCCTATCCAGTTCTCGGGAGCTACTTCGATGAATGAGGGTGAGAGTGTATTACTTTGCAATAGCTCTGCTGCAAAATCTTTTCTAAAGCCTATACCAACCATATGATTTAATTGAGTTAAAAAATTGAAGCAGATAATTTGATTTATCTGCTTCAATGGTTTTGTTTTTAGAGGAGAGTGTTTTATTTTTTGTTAGTGTCTTCTTTTTTATGATCTTTTCCGCATTTGTGATCCTTGCTGCACTTATGGTCTTTTCCGCATTTGTGATCCTTGCTGCACTTATGATCTTTTCCACACTTATGGTCTTTCCCGCATTTTCCCTCTCCACACTTGCCATCTTTTCCACATTTGTGATCTTTTGCTGTTTTACTTGCACCGCAATTTAGTTCGAGGGTGCGCGTATTACCTGATGATCTACCAGATAAACCGGCTCTTATTTCTTCACCAGAGCCAAGGTTTTCATGATGAAATACAGTTGCTTGAGCAGCAAAGCTAGAGCATGCTACAATTGCACTAGCTATTAATGAACCTGTGATAATGTTTTTTTTCTTTTCCATTATTTTTTTTGTTAATGTGATTGATTTTTATCGCGTAAATAAAAACATTATTTAATAAATAAGCAAAACTGGTTTGACAGATTCAGGAGATGACCAGTTATTTTATTACCGATGTCCAACGAATTTGCAGTCGGAAGGAACTAAAAGAAAAACCGAAATAAACTTTTAGACCAGCTTACAATTAGCGGGGTATCTTATTGACAGGAATATTTGACATGAGGTGATTATGATTTTTTCCACCACAATGCCTACAGATATGCCGTAATTTATCCGCAGTTTCTTTAAAGTCGTTACCATGTACTGTTGATCTGATAAACTCATTGCGAAGATTTTCTTGGATAAGAAATGCATCGAGTTCCTGTGGTATAAGCTGATACCGGTGGTACCAATGATCACTCTTTCCTATATTGGAGTAGATGCATCTGGTGTCGCCAGTGCTTCTTGATTTTCTCCACTTTTCGATTAGCTTTAAGAGATTTGTGTAATATTTACTCATATTACCGGCACTATCAACGGGTATTTCTTTCCTTTTTAATGCAGTGCCAAGTGCCATATTAAATATTCTTTCCGGTTCATAGCGGATAATTAAATAAGTGTTTAGTACTTCATATTGCTTCTTATTTTTGTTCCATTTTCTTTTTTCGAAAAGGTTTTGAACACACAGTAGCCATGATTGTTCTGCATGTCGCCCTTCATGATATATGGTTTCTACTACTTCATAAAAATCATGTTTTGATATAGACTTACCATTGAATATTTCTGCATTTATACTCATTTTCCATTCCAAAGCTTCAAATAAACCATGAGAGGTAGAAGATGGCTTATAATATATCTTAGTACCAATATGTGGGATACCACACATATCAAAAATTTCATTTAGAATTTTGGCCAAATCATTTACAATAGCATCTTTTGAATTGTATCCACCACTCTTGACACGGATCCAGCAACCGCAAACTTTGTTGACAAATGCCTCCACAACGTGGTCATCTGTCATGGTCGACTTTGGCCAAAGAATTCCTTTTAAGTCGGCAGCAGCTTTAGCTGCTTTTTCAGCTACTTTCTCAGCTGCTTGAGCTCTTTCTTCTGCAGCTATAGCCGCTGTTTCAGCCGCGTCTTTTGCATCTTTGGCTTTCTCAGCAGCATCTTTAGCTGTTTCTTCAGCTATTTCTTTTGCTTTTTTGGCTTCTTCAGCTTTTTTAGCAGCTTTTTTATCGGCTTCTACTAAAAGACGAGCTTTTTTATCGGCTTGCTCATCACTATGCAAGTGTGATTTTGCATCGCTCGCTATCTTTTCAGCCGCTGCTTGGGCTTGTTGGGCACTTATCGCTATTTTTTCAGCTTCATTTTTTGCTACTTGTGCTTTTGTTGCTGCCATATCAGCTGCACTTTTTGCTATTTGTGCTTTTGTTGCGGCTTCTCTATCTGCTTTAACCTTTTCTGCGGCTATTTGTTCGGCCGATTTATGTGTGGCTAGTTTTGATTTAGCATCATTAATGGCTTTTTGGGCTGCTTCTCTTGCTTTTCTTGCATTCTTTGCCGCCTTATCAGCTGCTTCTTTGATTGATTTTTTCTTTGCTTTATCTCTATCTGAAACAGCTTTTGCTAATGCTTTTTCTGCCTCGGATCTTGCCTTTTGTGCATTTTGGATAGCTTTTTTATCTGCATTAATATTTCTCAGCGCTTTATCAGCGGCCACTTTGTCCGCAGATAATTTGGCAATCAGTTGAGCGTGTTCTTGATCAGCTTTGGCCAAAGCATTCTTCGCCTCAATAGCTTTATTATTTGCATCAATTTGAGCTGCTATTGCCTTATTGGCAGCGTCATTTTTAGCTTGTTGTTCTTCTTTAGCTTTTTTTACGGCTAATCGATCTTTTTCTATAAGCTTATGAGCCGCATTTGCTTTTGTCTGATCTTCAGCAATCTTATTCTGTGCATTTTTTAGTGCATTCTCAGCTAGAGCTTTCTCAGCCGCAGCTTTTTTACTTGCTTCCCTTGCTTTTATAAGTAAAGCCGATTTTGTATTTGCTTCAGTTCGATCGGTTTTAGCTAATGTTGCTGCTTCGTGCGCTTTTTGTTTGGCCTCACTAGCTTTTTTCTTGGCAATATTTTCAGCTTCTATTCTTGCTTGTTTAGCTTTTTCAGCTATATTTTCACTTTTTTGTAATTTTTTTGGCATGCTCTTAATGTTAAGTGTCCTGTGTTGGCCGCTTCATTCTAATCTCCTAAATATTAAACCTTATATAAGACCATTCCATGGATTTGATTAGGATTTCGCGTAATCGTAATTTGTCAAACCGGGATTTGTGGCGCAGCTATTTGCTTGTACTTACCAATTAAAACCTGATATGCATCATAGAATATGGGTGAATTCCATCCAATATTCCACTCAAGTTGGATGGGAATATTTCGAAGATTCACGTTATGCTTGTTAAGATGTTCTAAGAAATGTATCATATTTTTTTTGGTGGGTCTGTAATGACCACTTTTACAAGAAATCCCTACAAGTTTTCCGTGTTTAACAGCAATTTCTCCAGCAGAAGAAACATAGTTACCGGCCAAAAAACTCGAATGATGAAACTTGATAGAATCTGAATCTGAATAAATAGTATTCTTCTCATCAGTAACAAACATGGCCCATCCATTGCCACTTTTTATGGTGTTTCTAGCCCCTGTATGATAAGGTCTATTTGTTTGATCTATTAAATAACCCTGTTTATCTATTCTAATTATTTTCTTTTTCCTTTCGTTGCTATTCAAATGAATAACCCGTTCATTTTTGATGCCATTAAGCATCTCTTTTCTTGTTAAGGTATCTGAAACCCATTCATTTGGATATCTTTTCTCCTTTGCTTCTTCTCTGGGAACAAATACATGAAACAGCCAGTGCATAAAGTCTGGGTCCATGGTGCAATCATGTTGAAAATTATAAATCCATTCTTTGTATGGTATAGTTAAATAATAAGACGCAATATGGTCTCCAGATGCAGTTGGAATTGTTTCTAGCCAATCATTCCTGTCATCTAGGTCCCCTTGTCCGTCGTTCAGCATGACCCCATTTTTAAAGTTGCGAAAACCTGCTCCTGCTGCTCCTTTTACTGGGTGTGGCACAGGTGCGGGTTTATGCACAGACTTTCCAGTTACTGGCTTATGTGGCACAGGAGCTGGCTTATGCACAGGTTTTCCAGCTACCGGTTTATGTGGCACAGGTGCAGGTTTATGCACAGGCTTTCCAGCTACCGGTTTATGTGGCATAGGTGCAGGTTTATGCACAGGCTTTCCAGCTACCGGTTTATGTGGCATAGGTGCAGGTT
>JACCDN010573488.1_pt1 | contig 75924 bp, 65 predicted proteins | sample 7441691 | NCBI WGS metagenome assembly JACCDN01 (sample SAMN15323439, study PRJNA562643) | freshwater metagenome | isolation source: river surface water | place: USA:Blue River Watershed | collected 2017-08-16
TTGCTCAGAAATGGACAATGCCGATTCAAAACTGGAAGCCAGCTATGAATCGGTTTATGATCGAATTCAGCGATAGAGTTACTGAATAAGGGAATGGCTAGTTACACAGAATATTTTACAGACTCCATAGCTTAAAATGAGCCCTAAATCCTCCCTATTTTTAAGCTGCTTATTTCTGATTTTATGATATGATAATGGCTTGTTTTATTGAGACTAAGTAATATGTTTGGGGACAATATGGGCCTCAAATTGTGAATAAAGGATCTGTGTTATGCATGAAGGTACTGTGTTTTATACCATTTTTTTGATTTTTGCTGGTGCCGCGGTATTTTCAACGCTTGTACTTTATACTCGTCAATCGTTACTGGTTGCCTATATATTACTGGGTGCCGTCATAGGGCCCTGGGGCTTGAAATGGATTTCTGATTTGGGCACTGTCAATGATGTCGGTGACGTTGGGATTATCTTTCTGCTTTTTTTACTCGGTCTTCATCTCCAACCCCAAAATTTATTACATATGTTGAAAAAAGTGACGTGGATTGCCACGTTTAGCTCGCTATTGTTTGCTGTCATCGCTTATTTTATCGGTTGCTGGTTTGGTTTGAGCAATACAGAAAGCATGGTTCTGGGTGCGGCCATGATGTTTTCCAGTACGATTATTGGTTTAAAATTATTGCCGACGACTATTTTACATCATCAACACACGGGTGAGGTGATGATTTCGGTGTTGCTGATGCAAGATATCATTGCGATTGTCGTATTGATTACGATCAATGGTGCTCAAGATGGTTCCTTCAGTTGGCATGATCTGGTGCTATTGGCCGTAGCTTTGCCTTCTTTGATCTTATTTGCCTTTGCCTTTGAACGCTACGTATTGGTCAAATTATTGGCCCGTTTTGATCGAACGCAAGAATATGTGTTTTTGCTATCCATAGGCTGGTGTTTGAGCATGTCTTTGCTAGCAGAGAGGATTGGGTTGTCCCAAGAAGTGGGTGCGTTTGTCGGCGGGGTTGCGCTGGCTTCCAGCCCTATTTCTTTGTTTATCGCGGAAAGTTTAAAGCCTTTGCGGGACTTCTTTTTGGTGATGTTTTTCTTTTCAGTTGGTGCGACCTTTAATTTTTCTTATGCATCGCAGGTGATGATTCCAGCTTGCATTCTGGCTATTCTGATGTTGGTTTTAAAGCCTTTGTGTTTTCAAATGTTGCTTACAAAAGCGGGTGAAAAAAAGTCCGTTGCAAAAGAGGTGGGGATCCGTTTGGGACAAGCCAGTGAGTTTTCATTGTTGTTGGCATCGATTAGTATTAGTTCTGGGGTGATTTCTGATATTGCTGCGAATCTGATTCAAGCAACGACCATCTTAACGTTCATTGTATCGTCGTATTTGGTTGTATTAAAATATCCAACTCCTATGTCTTTGTCGGATAGTTTGAGGAAAGATTAACGGCTCAAGGTTGAGTATTTTTGGGGTATCACAGTGAGTGTAAAAAATGCGACCAAATGGGTGGTGTTTATGGGGATATGGCTGCTCTCGGCTTGTTCTTATATCCAAAATCAGCATCAGTTATTTGAACAGCGAAAACTGTCTGCTGCGCATTGCAATCAACGTTATCAGTACTGTAAGCAAACGTGTGATGAGAGTGAAAAACTATGCCTAGCCAAAAGTGATGCTAGAGCGGCAGTGCATTTTGCGCGATATCAGCATCAGCAAAATGTCAAAGGACAAATTGTAATGGAAGAAGTACAAGCGTTTCGTGATCCGCTCGCCTGTCGTAAAGCGACTTGTGACTGTGATCAAGATAAAATGATGTGTCAACAAGCATATCGCGGTTCAATCTATAAACGGTTACAATACGCGATGCAATTGAATTAAAAGGGTTTTTTATGGAAAATGACAAAAAAGATATTGATCCGATTGAAACAAAAGAGTGGCTAGACGCTTTGTCTGCTGTCGAAGCCAATGATGGCTCAGAGCGAGCTATTTTCTTACTAAAAGCGTTGCTGAGTCACGCGAGTCGTAAAGGATACGGCACCGATCTTCCTTTGACCACACCGTATTGTAATACCATCAAGACCTATGAAGAAAAGCCGATTCCGCCAGATGAAGGCATGGCGAAGCGTGTTGCAGCTCTCATTCGTTGGAATGCCAAAGCCATGGTGTTGCGGGCAGGTCGGTATGAACCAGAATTGGGGGGCCATATTGCGACCTATGCCTCAGCCAGTACGCTCTATGAAGTAGGGTTTAACCATTTTTTCCGTGGTGCTACCGAACAGTTTCTTGGAGACCTATTATATATCCAAGGTCATTCTTCCCCGGGCATTTATGCCCGTGCATTTTTAGAGGGTCGAATCTCTGCTGAGCAATTAGAAAAATTTCGACAGGAAGTTGCAGGAGGGGGCTTATCTTCTTATCCGCATCCTTGGTTGATGGGTGATTTTTGGCAGTTTCCAACTGTGTCTATGGGATTGGGTCCTTTACAAGCCATTTATCAAGCGCGTTTTTTAAAGTATTTACACAATCGGGGTTTGGTAAAAGATGATGGTAGAAAGGTCTGGGCCTTTTTGGGTGATGGGGAAATGGATGAACCCGAATCTTTAGGCGCTTTATCCATTGCAGCGCGAGAAAAATTAGATAATCTTATTTTTGTAGTCAACTGTAATTTACAACGTTTGGATGGTCCCGTACGCGGCAATGGAAAAATTATTCAAGAATTAGAAGGTGTTTTTCGGGGTGCTGGATGGTCTGTGATCAAAGTGGTCTGGGGCCGACATTGGGATCCATTGTTGGAACGCGATCAAGATGGCTTATTGCAGCAACGGATGGATGAATGTGTTGATGGCGAGTATCAAAGCTATAAAGCCAAAGATGGGGCATTTGTACGCGAAAAGTTTTTTGGCGAGTATCCTGAGTTGGCAAAAATGGTTGAAAATTTAAGTGATGATGACATTTGGCACTTAAATCGAGGTGGTCATGATTCCCAAAAAGTATATGCCGCCTATGCCAAAGCAACTGCGAATCGGGGTAGCCCTACCGTTATCCTAGCCAAAACGATCAAAGGTTTTGGCATGGGTGAAGCGGGCGAGGCCATGAATATCACCCATCAACAGAAAAAGATGAACACTGAGCAAATTCGTATTTTCCGGGATAGATTTAGCATTCCTATTCCCGATGATCAGTTGGAAAGTCTGCCTTTCTATCGACCTGCTGATGACAGTCCAGAAATTCGTTATTTACAGCAGCAGCGTGCTGCACTGGGCGGTTATTTGCCAAGCCGTAACCAAGAATGTCCTGCGTTAAAAATCCCGGATTTAGCGGCTTTTGCTAATGTGACGCATAATTTGGGTACACGCGAGATTTCGACAACGATGGCATTTGTCAGGATTTTATCTGTTTTACTAAAAGATAAAAATCTTGCTGAACGCATTGTGCCGATTGTTCCCGACGAAAGTCGTACGTTTGGGATGGAAGGGTTGTTTCGCCAGATTGGTATTTATTCCCCTGTTGGTCAATTATATACGCCGGTTGATAGCGAACAAGTGATGTACTACCGAGAAGCGAGCGATGGTCAAATTTTAGAAGAAGGGATTAATGAAGCAGGGGCATTTTGTTCATGGATAGCAGCGGCGACATCGTATAGCACGAATAAATTAGCCATGATTCCTTTCTATATATATTACTCGATGTTTGGGTTTCAGCGGATTGGTGATTTGGCTTGGGCCGCTGGTGATATGAAAGCACGCGGATTTTTATTAGGAGGCACTGCTGGGCGGACAACCTTGGCGGGTGAAGGTCTCCAACATCAAGATGGACATAGCTTTTTGATGTCGGCTACGATTCCAAATTGTGTCTCTTATGATCCTTGTTTTGCGTATGAATTAGCAGTGATTATTCAAAATGGGCTGTATCGAATGTATGAACAGCAAGAGAATATTTATTATTATATTGCTGTGATGAATGAGAATTACACGCATCCTGATTTACCGGTTGGTGCGGAAGAAGGTATTCTCAAGGGTATGTATTTATTGCAAGAAGCACCCAAAAAACATAAATTGCACGTTCAATTGTTGGGTGGTGGTACCATTTTACGTGAGGTCATTGCGGCAGCACAATTGCTGGAAAATGATTTTTCGATTGCGGCGGATATCTGGTCGGTGACTAGTTTTAACGAGTTGCGGCGTGAAGGTTTGGCCATAGAACGCGAAAATCGTATGCATCCCGAGAAAAAAGCGAAAACAGCTTATGTTACTGATTGTTTAAGTGAACGCAAAGGACCTGTTGTGGCTGCGACGGATTATATGCGTATGTATGCAGATCAAATCCGCACGTTCGTCCCTGGTTCGTATACGACTTTGGGCACAGATGGGTATGGACGTAGTGATACCCGTGAGCAATTGCGCCACTTTTTTGAAGTGAATGCAAAATATATTGCAGTGACTGCCTTGTATGCTTTGGCAGAGCAAGGTGAGATTGAGGCATCCAAGGTGACGGAAGCTATGAAAAAGTATGAGATTGATCCGAATAAATTGGATCCAGTGATTGCGTAATATCGTTACCGATGGGTGGGCACGTCGCGCTTTACCCACCCTACATTTTACATTGGTATTAGTAGAGTGAGTAAAGCTCAGCGTGCTTACCAGGTCGGCGCGATGATATTCAAAGAATAAAAAATTAAAGAGGAAACGATGGGAAAACAAAATATTGTTGTGCCTGATATTGGAGGTGCAAGTAGTGTTGACGTGATTGAGATCTTGGTCAAACCAGGCGATCGCGTTGAGCTTGAAACGTCTTTGGTCACATTAGAAACTGACAAAGCGACGATGGAAATTCCCTGTCCTAAAGCGGGTACGGTGTTTTCAATTACGCTCAAAGTAGGCGATAAAGTCTCGGAAGGCGATATGATTTTGGTTCTCGATACGGCTGAGTCAGAGACTGCGGTTGAATCAAGTGTTGAATCAAGTGAAGAGACTAAGTCTGCTGAACCGGAAATGTCTGCACCGCAGAAAACCCAGACTGTTGAATCGACTGCTCCAGCAAAACCAGCTCCAGTGTTAATCGATATTTCGCCCTCTAAGGGTGCTGAGGTTTCTGCTGGTCCCGCGGTCAGACGTTTTGCACGGTCATTGGGCGTCAATTTGGCTGTAGTGCAAGGTCAAGGGCGCAAATCAAGAATCAGCAAAGCTGATGTCGAAGACTATGTCAAAAAACAATTAGCATCTCCCTCAGCGTCAGCGAGTGGTTTCGCATTGCCGCTGCCCAAAAAAATTGATTTTACAAAATTTGGTGCCATTGAGACCAAACCATTGTCCAAAATCAAGCGTTTGACTGGGATCAATGTGCATCAAGCCTGGATCAGTATTCCACAAGTGACTCAATTTGATCATGCGGATATTACTGATTTAGAAGCGTTTCGCAAAGCAGAGTCGAAGAGAGCAGAAGCCGAAGGTTATAAACTAACGCTTGTGGCATTTGTGGCCAAACTTCTCAGCCAAGCATTGCAAAAATTCCCACAGTTTAACAGTTCCTTAGATGAAACTGGGGAAATGTTGATTTATAAAAAATACTGTAATATTGGGATTGCGGCAGAGACACCCAACGGGTTGGTCGTGCCAGTGATCAAGGATGTGCATCTGAAATCTGTGGCGGATATTGCTCGGGATTTGGGTTATCTGAGCTCCAAAGCACGTGAAAAGGGTTTGTCACCTGCGGAAATGAGTGGCGGATGTTTTACAATTTCAAGTCTTGGTGGCATTGGGGGTACGGCGTTTACGCCTATTGTGAATCCTCCTGAAGTCGCCATTCTAGGTTTGTCACGCTCTGCGATACAACCTGTTTTTCAAAATGGACAATTCATCCCGCGTTTGCTGTTGCCATTGTCATTGACATACGATCATCGTGTGATTGATGGTGCCGAAGCCGCACGCTTCACTCGGTATTTGAGTGAAGGGTTAAGCGATATCAGACGCCTTTTATTATGAAATGTGGAGTAGGTAATTTATGACAAATAAAATGAAAACAAAATTAGTAGTACTAGGCGCAGGTCCTGGCGGATATACCGCAGCATTTCGCGCTGCTGATTTGGGCCTCGATGTGGTCTTGGTCAATGAATATGACGTTTTGGGTGGCGTGTGTTTAAACGTGGGTTGTATTCCTTCCAAAGCTTTGTTGCACATTGCGAAAGTATTGGATGATGTTCGTGATTTGTCCTCGCAGGGCATCGTTTTTGAAAAACCTGCTTTAGACGGTAAAAAATTAGTGGATTGGAAAGCGAGCGTGGTCAAACGCTTAACCGGCGGTTTGTCTGCTTTGGCAAAACAACGCAAAGTAAATGTGGTTACGGGTAAGGCCGCGTTTTCGGGCTCACATCAAGTGACTGTAGAAGGCAAGGATGGTCAGACTGTTATTGATTTTGAATATGCAATCATAGCAGTTGGCAGTGAATCAATGACTTTGCCATTCATTCCAAAAGACAAACGCATTTTTTCTTCTACGGGTGCATTAGAATTAGCCGATATTAAGGGTAGTTTGGTGGTATTGGGTGGTGGCATCATTGGTCTTGAGATGGCAACCGTTTATGCCGCTTTGGGCGTGGAAGTGACCGTAGTTGAATTTATGGATCAATTGATTCCAGGTGCGGATGCGGATTTGGTCTCGATTCTCCAAAAACGCATGGGCAAGCACGGCGTCAATTTCAAATTGAAAACCAAAGTGACTTCAGTAGAAGCCAAAACAGATGGGATTTATGTCGGAATGGAAGGCGAGCATGCTGCTGATAAGCCTATGTTGTTCCAGCAAATGTTGGTGGCAGTAGGTCGCAGACCGAATGGCGATAAGATCGCTGCGGACAAAGCGGGTGTCAAAGTGACCGAGCGTGGATTTATTCCTGTCGACAACCAGATGAGGACGAATGTTGACCATATTTTTGCAATTGGTGATGTAGTGGGTCAACCTATGTTAGCTCACAAAGCCATTCCAGAAGGGAAAGTGGCGGCTGAAGTCATTGCAGGCAAGAAACATTATTTCGAGCCGAAGTGCATTCCGAGTGTGGCTTATACCGATCCTGAGCTTGCTTGGACGGGTCTCACTGAAAAAGAAGCCAAAGTTCAAAATATCGCCTATGAAAAAGCCATATTCCCTTGGGCTGCAAGCGGACGCGCATTGAGTATGGGGCGTGAAGAAGGTGCTACGAAAATACTATTTTGCCCAGATACCAAGCGCGTGCTAGGGGGCGGTATTGTGGGCGTCAATGCAGGCGAATTAATCGCAGAGATTTCTTTGGCGATTGAGATGTGTTGTGATGTGGAAGATATTGCTTTGACCATTCATCCACATCCTACTTTGGCGGAAACGATCGCGCAAGCTGCGGAAATGTTCGAAGGAACGATTACGGATTTATATCTACCAAAGAAGAAGAAAGAGAAGTAAGTATTTCAAGATGCGCCAAATAGCGCGTATCTTTGGAAACCTTCTCCCCAATGGGGAGAAGGGACTAATTTATTCTATTGTCCAAGTAATTTTAGCTGGTTTGTTATACCAATAGCTGGCTGGGCTGGTTTGTGCGGTTGCGCGCAGATTCGCGGCATATAAGACAGCGGTACTTACGGTATTTTGGTTTCCGCAGGCATTTTTTTGTGAATCCAATCGAATATAAGATCCTTCACCGCATTCATAAACAAGTTCAATCGAGGCGGGTCCGCTAATTGACTCTGATAGAATATCGAGGGGAGGGGCTTCTTCATTGGGCCCGACTTTAAAACTAATATCATGGGTTGGGAGTAGGATGCTATCATTAGTTAATTCTTCTGTTAATAGATAACAAGTATTCGGAGTATTATTTTTGATCGCAACCTGAAGGTGCAAGCAGGCATAATTAGAGGTATTTGCTGCGCATACAGATGAAAAAATAACTGCAAAAAATAGAAATAGTAGTTTCATAGTGATTACCTTCATTCTAGGATATGGTCCAAAGTATAGAAGCTGGTTGCGGGCTGAAATAACTGCCTTCCTTGCTAGAAAAAACTGCATTCAAATTAGTGGCTTTGACGATGATGCCTTCTATTTTCCCTGAGGTTTGGTAGTAACAGTGTCCTTTGGATGACAATAGAGTAAGGGTGTGATTGTCTGCGCATTCATAGGTTAATACAACACTTACTGGTTGATGGTGAGTTTCTGCTACTTCAAATTGAGTGACAGTTGTACCTGGTTTGATTTTATACGGTTGGCGTTTATAGATTTTGCCAGAATTGATGGTTCTTTGAATGAGATAACAAGTTGATGGAGTATCGTTTTTGATATTAATTCTAAATATTTCACACTGCCATTCTGATGCGTGAGCCTGTGTCACCATGATTAATAGTACAGCGATGATTAGTTTTTTCATTTGCCAATCCACAAAAATCTGTTGCAATATTATGCTCTTTTTTTATTAAATAGGCAACTACTGCTTCGTCAACATTAAATGTTCGGGTAAACATCTTATCTTGCATTCAGATTTGAACGTAATCCAAGTGTTTACCCGAACATTTAATGTAGTTACGTAGCTTCTTATATGGGTTTGGTTTTTATATAAAATAGACTAAAATATCGCGATTTCGTATTAATGGAGATGTGATGACAGCAGTCCAGCAAGAGCTTAGTCAATACTCGAAAGCGCTTTCACAAATGAAAGTGGCAGAAGTGAAAAGACTACGAGGGCGATATAGTAATAGCGCAACCGTGGCTTTGGCTGAGGTTAATCTAGATTCCTATTTTCAAATATTGCTAATGTCTGAGGTATGTGAAGCATTGCTACATATTCTGCAACACCGGACCCCACGATCTCTTTTTTTGACTCATTCATTGCAGATACAGCGTGCAGACAGTTTGAAAGAGATGATTAACCTATTCATGCAAGATCCTGAAGGTTACAAACGAATGGAAAAAGGATCTAAAATAGGTCTTTACTTGATAATTGCTGTGTTGGGAGCATTTACTTTATATTGTTTGTTTTATTTGGCAGCTGCTTTAGTTGCGGCACAATTTACGTTGCAAACCCTATTCTTGGGTGCGGCAGTGGCTTTCGGTGTCGTGGCTATGAGAATGGGCGTTGAGGCAATGAATAAGGTCATGAGGTTTCTGAATCTGATTCAAAGTGTTTATCAGGAAAGTGAACCCAAAGCTCTTTTTTCTAAAAAATTTTTGAATGCCCAAGGTATAACAACACCCTGCACACAATCTCCTTATGAATTAGCTCAGGGATTTTTTGCGAATAAAGATGGTTCTGATAGAAGTTTGGCTGTTGAGACGTATGCTGCTTATCGGGCGAACTGTTCTTTGACTGACTAATATAGGTTCGGCCTCGGCCCAACAACGCGCTCAGCGCTTGTTACTTCTTAATTGAAGCGCTGCGCTTTGCTGTTGGGCCAAGGCCCAACCTACATTAGACTTTTTGCATAACCTGTGAATTTTGATTTAGTGCAAGAAGTCTATTTAATTACATACAAAACAACCTCAATACATACTTTTAAATTTCACAATCCTTGCATAAGCTTGTTGAATCGTCTCTTCTGCAATCTTGCCGGCACGAACCTCTGATTCAATATAATCAATGATAGATTTGCTGTCTTGCATAGTAGTGCTTAATTGATTTCCAAAAATGATCATATCAGCTCCAGCATTGATGGCCAATGTAATGGCTGCTTCCATATTGTAATGATCCGCTATGGCCTTCATTTGCATGTCGTCCGTAATAATGATGCCTTGATACTGTAATTTTTTGCGCAATAATTCAGTCAGCATAGTGTAGGACAAGGTAGCAGGTAAGCCAGTGGCATCCAATTTTCGATTGATGATGTGCGCGGTCATAATCATTTGGCAGCCCTGTGGGTCTTGGCTCAAAGCTTGATAGGGCAGTAGTTCATAGTCTTGCCAAGTATCGGTGACATCTGCAAAACCTAAATGTGAGTCTGCTTCTGAACTTCCATGCCCAGGAAAGTGTTTATAGCAAGAATGTATCTGGTGTTTGGCGAATGCTTGAGTGTAAATTTTTGCATAATCAGTCACTTTTTGCGGATCGCTAGAAAAACACCGATCCAATTTGCCAAGAATGGGATTGTCAGCATAAACATTGACATCCACAACCGGTGCAAAATCTAAATTGAAACCTAATTGCGCTAGTGTTTCTGCCATGGCACTCGCAGCTTGTGACGCGTCTTCAGCTGACAGTTTGCCCGCTTCGACTGCGGAGATGGTGGCGGGAAAACCATAAGACTCTTTTAACCGATTTACTTTGCCGCCTTCATAGTCTACAGAAATAATCAGAGGCAGCAGGGGTTGCTGGTCATGCTGGCGCGCTTGGGCATTTAACGTTTGTAATGTTCGATTGATTTGTTTAACTTGCTCAGGATTTTGAATGTTTTTCCCGAATTCTTGGGCTTGATAATCATAGTCAAACAAAATCACGCCGCCAATACCTTCTTCTGAAATGGCTTTTGCAATGGGATTGTGAGTTTCAATTTGAGTGCCCTCAAATCCTAATAGCAACATTTGGGCAATTTGATAGCGTAGTGATGGCTGTTGCAAGACGGGATCCTCGAAATAGAAAAAGCTATTGTAGCGTAATCTAAGGGGAGATGTCATGGGTAGGTATAAGAGATCCAGGGCAAGAATCTGTGCGGCTCTTACCCTGGATAGGAATCAATTATAAAGAAGGACACCAATTTAACTGCGCTACGGTATTATCTGAAGATAACTCCTTACTTAATTCCGTGCCGGCGTTGTACTCGGGGTCGTCAGAATCACTGTGCCTCTGGCTGGCGTACTGGGAGCAGGTCGAAACGTGAGAAAACTTGTCCAGTTAGGTGGCAGATTTTGCTGAGGGTTATTCGCATTTACGAGATCCGCATAGCGTTTTGGGCATTCGGGTGTATACAGGCCCAGCGCTACAAATAACGACATCACACAATCTATCAACCAATCCAAAACGTTATTGAATTGCGGGTGCTGCCCTAATAACGCGTCTTTATTGGTTTCAATAAACTGGCGTAGGAGTAGAGATCGTTCATTCAAAAATGTTTCCACAGTTAATTCACCCCGATTTTGATGGATGATGTCCTCTAACGAGTTTAAGCAATCCATTTTCGCAGTGCGCAAGCGCGGAGGTAAATGGTGATCGCGCATAAGATAATCTTTGAACTCATTGATAGCGGTTTGGAGACGGTCAAAACGTTGGAATCGTTCAAAATAGCGTTGCTTGAATTCAGTAATTTTTTCTTGTAGGCGCTCATTAATCGCTGTGTCAACTTCTTGGTGACCCATCGCGTGTTGCAGTAATTCCGTTTCTTGTTGGTTAAGATAAGCTTTTAATTCCCGATGATATTCTCGGTGAATTTTATTATGCATAAGCCCAGATGCTTGATAGGGCAAGCGATTCACATACGTATGAAAATGATGCTTGGCGAACGATTGGCGATATTGTGGCATGCTTGATGTCTGATGCGTCACAAGCTTTTCTCTAAGATAGGCTAGTTTCTCAGTAGATAAGTCTTTATATAATGCTTGCGTCGCGACGGTACCCTTTAAATGAGCTGAATAAATCTGAGTTTGCTCTAAAACTGCAGACATGGTGTCTCGATTAAGTTCAATGCTGATATCTTTAAGCCAGTTAGGCACGCAGGACTTACGATGCTCCTGTAGTTTTGGCACAATTTTCTCTAAATAAAACGTAGATATTATTACAGGAATTGCTTCAGAACTATTGCCGGCTATTAATTTCTCCAAGCAGGTAAGCATGACTGCACCCATTGTGGGCGCGGTGCGGGGCTCTTGGGGTGGTTTGTGGGATGCGCGATATGACACTAGTTTTGGCGTAATTTCTTCTATTGCTTCGGCGTTATTGCCGGATAATAATACGTCCAAACAGGTAAGGAAAATGGGTAAGGTTTCACAAAGTTGTCGCTCACTCGCATTGTGCAACAATGAAAATCGTGCCAAACGCATATAATAAGTACTGACTTGTACCTGAATTGCCTGCAAATTATCACGATTCAGGTGTTGCAAGATGAGTGCAATCCACGGGGGGATAAAAGTACTGCGATGTTCGATAAGTTTAGGGACGATGTCTGCAGTATAGCAGTTGACCAAGAAGGATGAAACGGGACTTTGCTGCCATTGGAAGTATGTCCCTGGAGTATCAACGAAGCTCTTTAAGTTGCCAGCAAACCTAGACACCAAATCGATTTCAGCAGATTGAGCCTCATTGATGGTAGATAACTCAGCCAAACGTTGTGCCTCAGCAGCTATCCGGGTCGTTAATATGACGTCATTGGTACAGAATTCTGCTTTTTCAAGAAACGTCTTTTTAAGTGGGAAAATCAATCCCTGATACCATTCATTCTGGATCGCTTCTAGTGGTCCTGTAATCGTTCCTGCGAGCAAGCCCCATTCGTGTTCTTTGGTATCTGCTCTGACCAACAGGGGTGCAAAATAATCTGTTTGCAAAATATCCAAATGACTCATAGCGATTTCTTGTGTCGTTCGCGTAAAGATCGGTAATTGTGCTTGTAGTCTTTGATTTAATTGATAAATCATGGGTCCATCAAAGAAAAACAATCTGAAATAACGATTAGAATCTTGAATAATTTGTTCGACATTTTGCGTAGCACGTTTAGCCGAAATTTGCAGTTCGTTTAATCGAGTGAAGTGATAATTGTGTTGGATCAAATAATCGTATAAAGGCTGGCAGCGATGGTCATAGCCTAAATAATCTTGACTGAAATCAAGTTTCAATGGAGCAATTAATGCATGCGGAAGATTACGTAAGGCCCAGTCTCCTCCGGTACCATTACTATAAATATAATAATGGTTCCCATGTTGAATGAGCGTCAATGTTTGAATGGTTGGTGTGACGACATCCTCATTCGTGTCGATGATCAAGCGCATTCCATAGCCGAAATTATGATATTTCTGACCTGTAATGGATAGTAAATGAGCCGGAAGGGTGTAAAAAGCGTTCATGGAATACCACAATCCTGGGAAGTTGACACCTTCCGTTTGTGGATGAACTTTTTTTACATCAGGAGTGTAAGGTTGCACTAGATTGGATATTTTATGAATAATCTCAGAATATTGCTGGTAGGCGTCTTGACACAGTTCGCTCAGCACTCGGTCATCGCGTAATTGAATGCTGATGTCAAAGAGCGCTTTGCCGTGTGACATGCTATTTTCTACAATCAGACCGATAGTTTCGTTTTTGATCTCGTCAGTGTCACCAGTACGAATGCGTTCTAATTGTATCGCCAAATGCTCTAAATGGTGAGCTGCATTGAAGATACGTTTAAAAAACAAAATGAAAGGCGGATGACTTAATTGCTGCTTTAAATCCATTATTTCAGGATAAGGTGCGACTCCTGCTCTTGGTGCTGTTTGTAATTCACGTTGAATTCTAATATTTAGAATTGGAATCCATTCTTTAAGTGAGTTATGGAGTTCTCTAATTTTAGTCGATATTTCGGTGGTTTTTAGGAGGTAGCCATCTCTGGGAAGGGCGGTAAAACTTCCGCGTCTTGTCAGCAGTTCTTGCTCGTTTTTTGTGGATAGAGTGGCGCGTGCATGCGCCGCCAATTGAGTGGCCCTATCTTGCCACCCTGCGACGAGTTCATGAGCGCTCTCTAAAGAAAATTCTCGTAAGATACGATTAAATGTGTTGCAACTGATGTGAGGTCTCTTTTTTCTACCCGCGGTAGGAACAGAAAGGGCTTGCACCATACTGTGATCAAAGTCTGGAAAATTTCGAATGCTAATGAGGTATGGGCGCAAAGAATGATATAAATACTGGCACTGTTTTTGCAAGGCCGATCTTTCTGAGAAAAGGATTTCAGTTCGCGGAAAATGCTGATTGATAAGCACTTTGAATAGGTCCAGCATTTCGACTGCCTCATTATAATTGGCTATTTTTTGTTGATACCAACCGCTGAGTGTCAAAGTCTGCTCTACAGAAAGTTCCTCTAGAACCGCATAATAGTCGTGATATTGATTGGCCCTTGTAATAGTGAGAACTGGCTCAACTACCGCATCTGGTTGAGCCGCAGTGGTTTCTGAAGGGGCTGTTTGACTTTGCCATTTCTTATGGAGCCAATCAATGGGTTTGCATACTACGGTGGTTAAGCTTTCTGGTTTATCACCCAACACTTCAGACTCTAAACTACTGAATTGGGAATGATAATGGGTATGCGCCTTTCTGAGAATCATTTGTTTATAAAGAGACTCATATTTGGTTCGATAGTTGAGGATATGTAATACATTTTGGTCGACGTCAGTTAAATTCCGACGGAGATTAGAAAAATGTTGCAGAATACCAGGATGGATAAAGGCGACTGCAATGGGCGTAAACCCCCATTTTGTGCCATCTGTATTGCCATAAAAAACATAAGAATTTTCAGATTTCACACGATGTTGAATTAAAATAGGATGTTCTTTTGGGAGCGCTAAGCCATCCAAAGGGATATCTTTAACAATTTTAAGCGCAATATCACAACCTGTACGCGCAGAATAGGGAAACAATTGTAAATGGGTGTGTTGCGGTATGGCTGCGAGAACGGCCTGACATTGTTGAGCACGCAAGGCTTCGGTGTTTTGCAATTTCGTCAAATAGGCAGACAATTGACAACGTAATGCCCGAACATCATCCTCATTCAGATTGCAAATACCTTGCGTTGCAGTGAGTTTACGACTGATATATCGATTTAATAGGGGATTGATTTTCTGTACATAAGGTGCGAGCCAAGCATAATGCTTTCTCAGGACATGGTGATCAGCTGCTAGGTTATCTAAAAACAGGGGTAGGGCTTCTTGCGCCCAGAGAATTTGTTGCCGCGCTTGTTGACACTCTTGGAACATACTTTGGATGGCTGCTACGCGCTTAGCTAGAAAATTCGAGTTTTCTATGGTGAGTAATTCTTCGCCTAAAAATGAAAAATTAGCCAGACTTTTAATGTGATCCGCCAAATAATCATTAATCGAATTAATGGTTTTCACCACGGGGCGTGATAGTGTGCCAGGATCTAGAATTAACTCTATTTCAGCATGGTGGGCATAGTCGACTAACAGTGAAAAGCCGTCTTCTTGCAGCGTAGATAAAATATCGCGTAAGGACTCTTGATAGGCCTCATTTAATTGTCCAACTTGAGTGAGTGTGGTACTGAGGAGCAGAATAATCTGGCGAATCAAAAAGGCGTAATTGATGATTTGATACATCTGATACAATGGATTGAGCTTACTGCGATTTGCATTTTTTTTAGTGTGTTTCAAGGTGTTTAATAATTGAGTTGCTTCTTTTTGTAACGCTCGGAGTTGTGCTGGATTAATATTGGGCGCATGTTGGATCACGCTAGAGTTATTGGCATTGATCAGGGTGGTCAACATATCAATATGTTTGGGTAGGTCCGCAGAGAATTGACTGAATACATCGATATCCCATTCCCCATTGGCATCATAGATATTGCGCGTGATAAATCCAGCTGCATGTCCAACTTGGAAGCTATTAGTAGGACTATAGATCACGGGAGCGGAGGGCGGGGCGGTGACCTGAGCACGAGTCATAGTTGAAAGCTGTTTAAAACGAGCCAATATCTGTAGAAATTCACTGACTTCATCTTTGAAGCGATGTGCGAAATCAATCTCTGAGTCAGAGAGAAGGGTTATTGCGCGATACATATTGTCGTAAGTAGCACCATTGAAATAATTAATACAGGCCGCCCCTAGCCCAAATATTCCTGAAAAACTAATTTCAAGACCTTCGGCTTGTCGCAGGAGCGCTTGAATATAAAACGTGCTATTAATGATTTTTTTTATTTTGGTTATTTGTTGAGCTTGGGTTGAAAAATGAGTATGGGCCTTTTTTTCAATAATGTGGTGATAGATTGGATAATGCTGGAGATGATATTCAAGCAAAAAAGGCTTGTTCGTAAAATGTAAATGACGCTGGGATATCAGGGTGTAATCGAGTTCAGTTAGGGTCCAAATGTTGCCGTTAGTATTTCCATATAAATAATAGCGCCAGCCGAGAGCAATAATAAGCGGAATGTCGCGATAAACTCGTCCGACTTGGTCGTAAGGCGCCTCTTGGTTGCGTAATTTTTGAATGATAGGCAATAACTCGTCTGGTTTTGTGGTGCCGCTAGGTGCTCTTAATAGGCCAATCGCAGAAAATTCAATAAAGGGTAGCGTCTCTGGATCTTGCGATAAATCTTGGAAATGAGGATTTAACAATGAGGTATTGAAGCTAAAGGGGACAGGCGTAGTAGTTGGCGTTGTTGTCCCATTTTCAACTGGATCTGCTTGGATTTGGGGTTGGGGATTGCCACGAACCCATTGAAGAATGTCTTGTTTTCTGCCTGCAATGATCTCGGACCATTTCATATCTTGAAAATTTTTTAGTTGTTCTCTCCAAGCCTGCATTCTAAAGTCTCATTAAATTTATTGGCTGCGATATGATAGCACGGTTTTTGTGTAAAATAAACACAGAATGCTTGTGCTATTGATGTGTGTTTGGCAGGTTGGGCCATGGCCCAATCTAGGTTGAATCGTACGACTAATTTATCTGTGCCAATGCTCTAAAAACTCTGAAAAATGAGATTTATGGGATTCTGCTGCAAGATATTGAGCTAACTTATTGAGTGCCTGTTGGTGTTCAGCAGTACTCAGTGTGCCACGCATATGTTCAAAATGCAGGTAGATACCGTACGTGTTGAGCACATCGGTTTCACAATAATCACGAATTTTTTTTAGATTGCCAGCCAGATATTCTTGATGCACTTTGTCACCGTGCATGCCTATTTTACCCGGAAATCCGAGCATAACGGCTACTTCATCTAAAGGTGCAAATGCTTTGTTTTGATAACCGGACAAAACATCCATGAGATCCAAGTGACGATAATGAAATCGATTGAGATAATTGGACCAACGAAACGCGGAATTATGTTCGCCATTTTCCCAGTAGGTCGGGGCTGCGATGCGATGTAGCAGAGCGCGATAATGCAGCACAGGCAAATCAAACCCATTGCCATTCCAGCTGACCAAAGTGGGGGTATGTTTCTCAATACCAGAAAAAAACCGCTGGATTAATTCTGCTTCGGATGATTGTTCATCTCCTAATGACCAAACTGTAACTTGCTCGGGCTTGGCTAATACCAAAGAGATCGCCACAATTTGTTGTAAATGATGGGCTAAAAAATCATGCCCCACTTTATTACGCCGCATTGCAAACATGGCAGAAGCGGTATCTGCATCGGATAACCCGTGCAAATCATAAAGTTTACGGCCAGAGGCAAGATCGGGAACCGTTTCAATGTCAAATACGAGAATAGTCATAAGGTCCTTAATTAGTATTTCTTGAATCTACTCCCCAGGTACGTCATCCTGAGCGCGTCTTTTTGCGCGAAGGATCTCCGAATTAAGCGCTGTGCTGATGTCAGGAGATCCTTCTCTGCGTTCAGGATGAGGTACCAGGGAGCTAGGAATCCTCGCGACGGAGTGAGATCAACAAGCGAGTTTTAGTTCTTCCCAGTAGGTATTATATAAATCTAATACGCTTTCTCCAACATCACGCAAATAATAACTATGGGCTAATATACTTTTATCTGGAAAAATAATTTTGTTGTTTCGGAGCTCGGGTGGTAATAGGTCACGACTGGCCAAATTAGTACTGGTATAGCCTTCTATGAGGATAATATCTGCGCCACTTTGAGGCCGTAAAAGATAATTGATGAATTGGTAGGCTTCTTCCAAATGGGGTGCATTTTTGGGAATGGCCAAACAATCTACCCACAGTAAACTACCTTCTTTTGGATAGACGAATCTAATACGTGGGTTTTCGCCCTGCGCTTTGGCAATATCGCCATTCCATGATGTACCGATATTCGCATCTTCATCAATAATCAAGGATTTGATGGCATTGCTGGCAAATAATTTGATATTGGGAACTAACTGCAGCAAATGTTGATAGGCTTCCTCAATATGCTTAGGATCCAAATCATTGGGGTCATACCCCAAAGAGATCAAACTCATGGAAAATACGTCACGCATATCATCCAATAGCATCAATTGGTTGCGCAAAGCCGGGCTCCATAAATCTTGCCACGTACTGGGCGGATGGGTAATCCAGCGCTGGTTATAGAAAATACCCGTTGAGCCCCATACCAAAGGGACATGATATTGATAATTCGGATCGTAAGGATTGTCGGAAAAAAAGGGGTCGATATTTTTAATATTGGGTATTTTTTTTAAATCGAGCGGGGTCAGCATGTCATAACGCTTCAAACGCTCTACAAAATAGGAAGAGGGTAGAATGACGTCGTAGATGTTTTTGCGATTGGCATGCAATTTGGCAAACAAGGCTTCATTGCTTTCATACGTAGATAGATTGACTTTGATACCGGTTTCTTTTTGAAAAGCCCAAATCAAGTTTTGCGGCACTTCACCCCCAATCAAATACACATTGACCATTGGGGTTTGAGCCAAGCAAAGTGTTGAGAGGAGCATATATACACCGGCCCACAAACCACGGAAGATTTTGTGCATTATTTTTTCCTGGTTAAAAGCGAAGATATCAACACGAGTATAAACGAAATAAACAACGTAATGGTACCCAACGCATTGAGTTCAGGCGTAATGCCGGAGCGAATCATGGAGAAAATTGCCAATGGTAAAATATTAAACTCAGGACCTGCAACGAAATAGGAGATCACCACATCATCAAATGACAAAGTAAAAGATAAAAGCAAAGCACTGAGAATGCTCGGAAACAGTAAGGGTAATAATACTTTGCGCAAAGCTCGCAGACGGCTGGCGCCCAAATCCAACGCAGAGAGATAAATATTCATGTCCAAGGTTTCAATCCGGCTTAATATGGTTAAGAGTACGAAAGGTAGGCAAAAAGTAATATGTGCAATGAGCAAACTGAAAAATCCCAAAGGAATCCGTGTGTAATTGAAGAAAACCAAGAGAGAGACGCCCAAAACCAGATCAGGGATGATGATCAACAGTAACAATAGCGACATAAACCCATCATGTTTTTTTAATTTTGGTGATAAAAATATTTGCACTGAAGCCAGTAAACCTGCGAGCGTTGCAATGCAAGAGGCTGCAATGCCCAGAAGGGTTGAGTGGAGGAATGCAGACCAAATTTCAGTATTTTGTAATAAAACCTGGTACCACTCTCGCGTAGAACCATGCCATTGCATAGAGTATTTGGCATCATTAAATGAATAAATGATCAATATCAAAATGGGCAGGTATAAAAAAGCAAAGATGAGGATTAAATAGCACTTTTGGATTAGGGATTTCATACAAGAACGCCCTGTTGTTTAGGTCGATAAAAGCAGAGTAAAACCATTAAAATGAGGGTCAAAACCATACTGATCGCGGCGCCTTGGGGCCAGTTTTCTACCACTAAAAATTGGTTCTGAATCAAATTACCCATGAGTACTGAGCGTGCGCCGCCTAAAATATCCGGGATATAGAACAAAGTCATGGCGGGTAAAAAGACCATCAAAGAGCCGGCTAGAACGCCAGATAGGGTGTTTGGTAAAAAGACCCGAAAAAAAATCACCCAGCGGTTGGCGCCTAAGTCTTGAGCTGCTTCGATTAAGCAAAAATCAAAGCGCTCCATATTGGAAAAAATAGGCAGCACCATAAACGGTAGCAAATTATAAACTAGCCCACACATGACGGAAAAATTTGAGTAAAGAAAGACGATAGGCTCGCTAATGAGATGCAATTTTAGGAGTACGGTGTTTAGCAAACCATGAATTTTCAGAATTGAAATGAGGGAATAAGTACGAATCAGAGAGCTGGTCCAGAACGGAATGATGATTAAAAACAGCCAGAGGGTTTGATATTTGGATTTGACTAAAATATAACTCAAAGGATAAGCCAAAATAAGACACAGGAAGGTTGCGCTCCCGGCCATTAGTGCCGAGCGCCATAAAACTTTTGCAAACAGCGGGGAGAGTAGCGCAGTATAATTACCAATGGTCACAGGTAATGTTGCCAAATGCAATGAATTATCCGTCAAACATGAAACCGCAAAAATCAAGCCGATGGGTATCAATCCAAATAAGATCAACCAAGTGTAAATAAAATAAATTGAAAAGGGTTTAATTTTCATAAGGTAATAATAGTTCCCAGCCAGTTAACCACTGTACCCACACGGTTTCTTGGTCTTGGTATTCCAATTTGTCATCATCTTCATTGAAAAATTCAATGGCGGATATCACTCGACCGGAATTTAGGGCAACCTTTAATGCGACAGTGGAGCCTTTGTATACGATATCAATAATTTTTCCAGGAATCATATGCTTCGCGTCAGTTACTTCATGCAGTGACCAAACCCGGACATCTTCAGGGCGGACAATAAGATGAAACTGATCGCCTACCTCTGCAGCAATCGATTTTTTACATCGGATGGGGACTGATTCGACCGAGACATGAATATATTTTTTAGCGATGGCCTCTATAGTGACATCAAAACAATTGGTTTCGCCGATGAATTGCGCTACGGATAAATTAGACGGGGTCTCATAAATTTGCCGCGGGGTCCCAATTTGTTCAATGTCACCTTGTTTGAGAACAGCAATCCGATCCGACATGGATAACGCTTCTTCTTGGTCATGTGTCACAAAAATAAATGTCATATTTAACGATTTTTGTAATTGCTTGAGCTCATATTGCATGGCTTTGCGCAGATTGTAATCCAAAGAACTCAACGGTTCATCGAGTAAGAGCACCTGTGGGCAGTTTATGACAGCCCGCGCAATGGCAACTCGTTGTTGTTGGCCACCACTGAGTTGGTTAATCCGGCGTTTGCCAAAAGATTGTAATTGCACCAAAGCCAGCGCATCTTTGACCTGTTCGTTGATTTCTATTTCTGGAAGATGGCGACAGCGCAGAGCAAATGCGACATTTTCAAATACCGACAAATGCGGAAATAAAGCATAGCTTTGAAATACAGTATGGACATTGCGCTGTTGCGGGGGTAAGTGATTGACGCAAGCCCCGTTGATTAAAATTTCCCCCTTTGTGGGTTGTTCAAATCCAGAGATTAAGCGTAAAAGGGTGGTTTTTCCACATCCGGAAGGGCCCAAAAGCGTCAGGAATTCTCCACGATAGACATCGAGCACAACATCTTTGAGAATTTTTGTTGAGCCATATGATTTAGAGAGATGCTTAATTTGGATGAGTGGATGCGACATACTCTTTCGCGTAAAAGACTAGAATTATGCAATGTAAATGGTTGGTTGTCTAGGGCATAATTGAAAGAGGTGTAACCAGTGCTTAGTAGGTTGGGCCAAGGCCCAACCTACATTAAATTGCGTTAAAATCAATAAATAGCCCCTTTTTCATGTGGCAATTGTAGCGTGCAAATCTCCGAGGTAGAGCCGTCATTACACCGAACGCCACCTTGTTCGGTGATTTTTGCTACGCCACCTCGCCACATGCAGCAGCCTTGAAACTTCTGTAGATTCATCACAGCACGCCGAGTACAATATTCGCTAGAGTAGTCGCCGTTTGTGAGTACATTCCGCCCGGCTGAAGAATCACAATAAGATATTTTCGGAGCAGGAGCAGAGCACGCGTAGGTTACACTGCAGGCAAGTATGGCTAATAACCCCACAGACAAATAAAGACCCAGGATTGTTTGCATATTGAACCCCAAACTATGAATAATAGTTTAATTATAGCTCAATATGGATTATAATCAACCAATTACCCCAGGTCTAACTTCCGAATTTAGGATAATTGGTTTGTTCAGTGCTCTCGCAATGGTTGGATTGGTATCATGGCCTGGCTGTGATGCCCGACAATATTTGATCGATACCCCTAATATGCTCAGGAACTATACTTCTGAGCTGTCCGTTCTCTTTCCCTATATTCCTCAGAGTGCCTGGTTTGAAAAAACTCAACGAAGAGTTTTCTGCGAAGCCGTACTGCCGTGATATGTTGCCAGTAATCTGATAAGTCGATTCCATTAAAGATTCGTGTTTGGTTTGTAAATGCTTGCTATGTAACAACAAAGCCGATCCAGTAGCCAACATCCCGATGAAAGCGGTGCCAATCATCAACATGGTCGCTTCTGGCACTGCTAATACTGCGATTAGTGCAACCATGCATCCGAAGACAGCATACGCAAGCGCTTTTTCTATACCTGCCATTTCTTGATAGAAACGTGACATACTAAAAGGTTTATCACAAGCATAGGTTATCGCAAGAGGTATAGCAGAAATGAGTAGAAGAAGCCCAAGCACAAAATTTACAAGTAGCGCTGGTGGATTGCTTGCGCACATTACAACCATAAATAGCAAAGGGAAGAAAGAAAATAATTTGGCTGTATCAATGCGAGATGTCGCTTCTGGTCTTTGATTCAAGTTAAAGGTTGTTGTGAGAGGATAATCCAATACTTGAAGAAAGTTGCTCAATAATCGAGCGGCATTTAATTCCTTTTCACTTTGGCTGAGTTGGCGGGATAAAATGAAAGAACCGACTGTAGCATGCTGATCTTTTGCAGACTGAATCAATTCATCTAATCGCGTATAAGTTTTTTGTAGCAAGAGCAAATCATCGTATTCGTTTTGGCCGCTATACTGCTGTAGTTTATTAGCTATTTCAGTTTGTGCCATACTGGATATCTGTTCAATTTTTGAAAACATAAGAATCTCTTGGCTTTTGAAAGATCAGTATTATACCACTGTGGATAAAAAAGCCAATTAGTTCCCGCAGCGGATAATCGGTGATAGCTAGATGCTCCTTATGCAACTAATTTAAAGGCCTTCTTCAATCAAGGCCAAAGACGCATCTGCCTCCAACTCAACAGCTTCAATTTTTTGGAAACGTTGCGTGATTTTTTTTGCGGAGGTATTAACCTCATTGACGTCTTGATGGGCCAAATCAATGTGTTTGGTTAATTTGTCCATACGTTTTTCAAAGCGTTGAAAATCATCGGCCAACGAGTGCAAATGCTTTTGAATAATGTGAACTTGTTTACGCGTGGCATCATCTTTTAAGACGGCCCGAGCAGTCGTAAGGACTGCCATTAAGGTACTAGGGGAGACGAGCCAAACTTTTAAGCGCTGAGAGATTGCAACGATGTCTGGGTAATTAGCATGAATTTCGGCAAAAATAGCTTCTGCTGGGATAAACATGACGGCACCGTCGGCGGTTTCTTCGGGAATGATGTATTTTTCGGCAATATCTTTGATATGTTTTTGTAAGTCCTGCCGAAACTGCTGTTGTAAGCCTTTGCGTTCGGAGGACATGACATCTAAATTCATGAGTTTTTGATAGGTTTCCAAAGGAAATTTGGCATCGATGACGAGATTGCCTGTGGGCTGAGGTAAGAATAAAATGCAATCGGCTCGTTTTTGATTGCTCAGCGTATATTGCATACTGTAATGCGAGCTGGGCATGACATTGGCAATCAAGGCAGCTAATTGCACTTCCCCAAAAGCACCGCGTGCGCGTTTGTCGACGAGGACATCTTGCAGGCTCACGACATGTTGCGAGAGTTCGGTGATTTTCTTTTGTGCCTCATCAATCAAAGCCAGACGTTGTACCACATCAATAAAGGTTGCGGAGGTCTTTTCAAAGCCTTCAGTGAGCCGATTTTGGACCTGGTGGGTTAAATTATGTAAGTGAGTGCGAATTTCTTCTGTGACAGCTTGCAAATGCTGAGTTAAAGCACCGGAATGCTGCGTGAAACTATGCCCAATTTGTTCACGGACATCGGTCATTTGCCGTTGAATGCTTTCGACGATCAGAGGTTGTAGGCTGAGATGGGTGTGGGCTATTTTATCATGAATCCCGATTTGTCCCGCATGCATGAATTGTTGGAGATTCTGTTGCATTTCATGCAAACTACTACGAAGTTGATTTTGCAGTTCTGCGGGTTGTTGTTGTGCTTGTCGTAAAATTTTGCGCTGCAAATACAAAATAAACCCAATGCTGAGCAAACCCAGTATTCCTATTCCAGCGAACAAGAGTGGTAAATATAGGAGAAAAAATGGTGTGAACATAGGGATCATAAACAAGGAATTTATTGTAAAGTAACGTAATGCAGATGAGTTTGTCTATAATAACAGGAAAAATATGTCAGCAGTCTTAAAAGAAATTGAACAATTACGCGAAAAAATCCGCCTCTATGATCAACATTATTATGGATTGGATGATCCCTTGGTTCCGGATGCGGAATACGATCGGTGTATGCGAGCACTTGAACAATTAGAGCATACGCATCCAGCGCTAAAGACGCAGGATTCTCCAACCCAACGAGTGGGGGCGGCAATTGCCAGTGAATTGCAACCGATTGCCCACCAAAAACCGATGCTATCTTTATCGAATGTATTTTCTGCAGAAGAATTAAGTGGGTTTCTCCAGCGCATCAGCGATAAATTATCGGTTGATATGGCCGAGCTGTGGTTTTGCTGCGAGCCAAAATTAGATGGGTTGGCGGTTAATTTGTGTTATGAGAAGGGTATATTGCAGCATGCGGGTACTCGCGGAGATGGGCAAATAGGCGAAGATATCACAAATAATATTCGCACTATTGCAGCAGTGCCATTGCGTTTATTAACCGATAACCCACCTAAGATGCTCGAAGTGCGCGCTGAAGTGTATATGTCTAAAGCAGGATTTGCTGCTTTAAATGCCAAAATGATGGCTTTGAGCGAAAAAACGTTTGCCAACCCTCGCAATGCAGCCGCAGGCAGTTTGCGCCAATTGAATCCCAATATTACGGCAGAGCGCCCATTGTCTATTTATTGTTATGGTATGGGTCATTGCGAGGGCGGAGAGCCCTTGCCGGATAGTCATTTTGCACTTTTAAATTTATTACAATCCTGGGGATTACGCATAGCGCCTGAAAGGCAACGGGTGCAAGGCATTCAAGGTTGCCTGGATTATTACGCAACTTTAGGCGCGAAACGGGACAAACTACCCTTTGATATCGATGGGGTGGTGTATAAATTAGATGATCTGGATGATCAGCAAGCCTTAGGCTTTGTATCGCGGGCGCCGCGGTTTGCTTGTGCGCATAAATTTCCGGCGCTTGAGGAAATGACGCAGCTTATAGCGGTTGATTTTCAAGTAGGGCGTACCGGTGCCTTGACGCCTGTAGCTCGTTTAGAGCCGGTACATGTGGGTGGCGTGATGGTATCGAATGCAACTTTACATAATATGGATGAAATTCAACGCAAAGATATCCATATTGGTGATACGGTCATTGTGCGGCGCGCAGGGGATGTGATTCCAGAGGTGGTGGCGGTAATCTTGGCGCAGCGGCCTGAGACCGCACAACGCATTCACTTACCCAAAGCCTGTCCAATTTGTGGTGCTGAAGTCATGCGAGACCCCGAAAAGGCAGCAGCGTATTGCACTGGGGGATTGTTTTGCCCGGCGCAAGTCAAACGCAGTATTGTCTATTTTGCTTCCCGCAAAGCGATGAATATAGATGGTTTGGGGAAGGCAGTGGTGGATCTGTTGGTCGATCATAAATTAATAAGTGATATCGCAGATTTGTATCATCTGGATGCAAAAACCCTAGCCTATTTGCCGCGCATGGGTGATTTATCGGCAGAAAATTTGATTCGTGCTCTGGAGCACTCTAAACAAACTACCTTTGCTAGATTTCTGTATGCATTGGGTATTCAAGAGATAGGCGAAGCCTCGGCACGTACTTTGGCCCAGCATTACACTACAATAGAGGCGCTGCGACATGCTCAGCTTGAAGATTTGCTGTCTTTGCCGGATATTGGGCCGGTGGCGGCCAATGCGATTTTGCAGTTTTTTGCTCAAGAACATAATGTGAGCATTGTGGGCCGTTTGATGGCAGCAGGAATTACTTGGCCCCAATCGGCACTCGTTCAGGCATCAGAAACTCATGCGTTGTATCATAAAAAAGTGGTATTGACGGGCACGCTAGAACATATGAGCCGTGAGGAAGCTAAAGAACGGTTATTGGCGGTTGGCGCACAAATCGTGGGGTCAGTCTCTGCTAAAACAGATTGGGTGATCGTCGGAAAAGATCCGGGGTCAAAATTCGAAAAAGCATTGGTTCTCGGTGTTCCAACCTTAACCGAAGCGGCATTTCTTGACTTGCTAGAAACGGGAAAGTAGAGTGTACCAATCTTATAAAAGGCAGTAATTATGACTGAACAATCCCAGACCCCAGAATTCGTCCACTTACATGTGAGAAGTGAATATTCCATAGTAGATAGTACGATTCGCATTCCGACTTTGATGTCCAGTTTAGTAAAAATGAATATGTGGGCAGTGGCTGTCACTGATTTTTGCAATTTATTTGCTGGCGTCAAAGTGTATCAAGCCGCATTGGCTGCAGGCATTAAGCCTATTTTAGGGTGCGATATTTTGTTTTGTGATCCGCAAAATCCAGAACAAACCTTTGCGTGCGTGCTCTTATGTCAATCAGAAGACGGGTATCGCAATTTGACGCGTTTGATTTCCAGAGCTTATCAAGAAGGCCAATACCATGGGCAACCACGGATTCATTATGATTGGCTAGCGTCAGGGACAGAGGGCTTAATCGCGCTGTCCGGCGGGTTTGCGGGCAATATTGGACAGGCATTATTACAGCAAGACAGTGAGCGTGCGCAAGGCTTGGCACAACAGTGGTTAGCTCGGTTTGGAGATCGATTTTACTTAGAGATTACTCGAACAAACCGGCCAGAAGAGCAGGACTATAATCAACGCTTAATCGGTCTGGCTGATCTGTTAAAAATACCTCTGGTGGCTACCAATGACGTGAGATTTCTGCATGCCGCTGACTATGATGCGCATGAAGCAAGAGTCTGTATTCATCAAGGACAAACCCTCGCTGACGAGCGCCGCAAGAAAATATATTCCAATCAACAATATTTACGTAGTCCCAGTGAAATGGCAGCATTGTTTGCAGACTTACCCCAAGCGTTGCAAAATTCAGTGGAAATTGCCAAACGTTGCACGGTCACGTTGAACCTTGGTCATTATTCTTTACCTAATTTTCCAACGTCAGACGGCTCATCAGTGGAAGCGTATTTAAGTCTTTGTGCACAAAAGGGATTGGCGCAGCGACTGGAGCAGATCTCTTTGGCTGTGAATTTGAGTCGCGAAGCGTATGAGCAACGGCTGCAAATCGAATTAGATGTCATCAATCCCATGGGGTTTTCAAGCTATTTTTTAATTGTGGCTGATTTTATCCAATGGGCCAAAGCAAATGGTGTGCCGGTAGGGCCTGGGCGTGGGTCGGGTGCGGGTTCTCTGGTGGCTTATTCTCTGGGCATTACCGATTTAGATCCGTTGCAATATGATTTGCTTTTTGAGCGCTTTTTGAACCCAGAACGTGTTTCCATGCCGGATTTTGATATTGACTTTTGCATGGATGGTCGCGATCGGGTGATCGATTATGTTGCTGAAAAATACGGGCGCTCTGCGGTATCCCAAATTATCACTTTTGGTACCATGGCAGCGAAAGCGGTGGTACGCGATGTCGGTAGAGTATTGGCGCATCCCTATGGATTTGTGGATAAAATAGCAAAATTAATCCCTTTTGAAATAGGCATTACTCTGCAAGAGGCTATTAAACGTGAACCAGAATTGGCCAGACGCTATCAGGATGAAGAGGAAGTCAAAGAGCTACTGGACTTGGCGCTCTCTTTAGAAGGCATCACACGCAATGCGGGTAAACATGCGGGGGGGGTGGTGATTGCGCCTTCAGAGTTGACTGATTTTACGGCTATTTATTGCGAAGAAGGGAGCCAGCAATTGGTATCCCAATTTGATAAAGATGATGTGGAATCCGTCGGCCTGGTGAAATTCGACTTTTTGGGATTACGCACTTTAACCATTATTCATTTGGCGCTGGCCATTATTAATCGCGAACAACAAGCACAAGGGCTGCCAGACATAGATATTGCTACCATTCCTTTAGTAGACAAAGTGAGTTTTGATTTATTGAAAGCGTGTAAAACTACGGCCGTGTTTCAGCTGGAATCACGGGGTATGAAAGATTTGATTCATCGCTTACAACCCGATACGTTTGAAGATGTGATTGCGCTGGTTGCGTTATTCCGTCCTGGTCCTTTGCAATCAGGGATGGTCGATGATTTTATTGAACGTAAACATGGGTTGGCAGCTATAGAGTATTTGCACCCAGATTTAGAACCCATTTTGAAGCCAACTTATGGAGTTATTCTTTACCAAGAGCAAGTAATGCAAATTGCGCAAGTCTTGGCAGGGTATACTTTAGGGGCGGCTGATTTACTCCGGCGTGCGATGGGTAAGAAAAAACCTGAAGAAATGGCTAATCAGCGTACCATCTTTACCCAAGGCGCTTTGCAGCGCGGTATTTCTTTGGAGATATCGACAGAGATCTTTGATTTGATGGAAAAATTTGCGGGTTATGGGTTTAACAAATCCCATTCTGCTGCCTATGCACTGATTGCTTATCAAACTGCTTGGTTGAAAGCCCATTATCCAGCCGCATTTATGGCAGCTGTTTTGTCCTCGGATATGGACAATACCGATAAAGTGGTCGGGTTTATTCAAGAATGTAAAGCGATGGGCTTGACCATTTTACCACCCTCTATTCAGAATTCGGAGTATGTGTTTTCAGTAGTGGATGCGCAAACCATTCGTTATGGTATGGGGGCTATCAAAGGCTTGGGACAGGCCATGCTCGAAAATATGATCGAAGAGCGGCGCAAACAGGGCCCTTTTTTGTCTTTGTTCGATCTATGTCGCCGTGTGGATTTACGCAAGATCAATCGTCGGGTTTTAGAAGCATTGATTAAAAGCGGTAGTATGGATATTTGGAAAATTGAACGTGCCGGGTTAATGCAAACGCTGGATACAGCGATGACGATAGGTGCGGTGCATTTACAAAATTCACATACTGGGCAAAGAGATTTGTTCGCAGAATTAGAAGAAGGGCCAAACGATACGGAAGCTTATATAGCCTGCGTACCTTGGTCCAACATGCAGCGGTTGACTGCGGAAAAAGAAACATTGGGGTTTTATGTAAGCGGTCATCCGGTCGATCCTTATGAGCAGGAATTTCAATCGTTTGTCCAACCTATAGCGCAATTAGGTCGTTTTCAAGCTAAAAAAGTATTGGTTTGTGGGATGGTTAATCAAAGCAAAAAGATTCTGACTAAGCGTGGAAAGAGTTTGGTGATCTACAAAGTAGAGGCTGCACAGGGCTTTGTTGATGTGGTGGCTTTTGCGGAAATTTTAGAAACCAAAACGGCGCCTATACAAAATGGCGATATTATTCTGATAGAAGGCGAATTAGGTCAGGATGATTTTACGGGGGGCTTTAAAATCATGGCAGCGCAATTATTCTCTTTGGAAGAAGCTCGGATGAAGTTTGCGCGGTGTTTGCGCTTGCATTTGCGGCCTGAGGATGAAAAATTGATACCCCAACTCAAAACAATCTTACAAGCTCATCAAGGGGATTGCGTGGTACAAATTTTGTATGCCAATGCCACGGCAAAAGCAACTTTGAATTTGGACAAAACCTTTGCTGTACGACCCGGAGATCAATTATTATCATTTCTAAAGGACAGTTTAGAAGCAGACCGTGTGATGCTGTGTTATTGAGAGGCCTATAGGGAAACCGTATGAATTTATTATTAGGGATAATAAGAGTTTTGGCTATCGCCATTTTGGGCGTCTCGGTGGCTTACGCCAAACCCAGTTCGGCGGTATATCGACACGATTTCTGGTTACCTCAGTTTCATCACCAACGCTTGAGCTATTGTTTGTCAGATAAACACATTTGTGGAAAAGGTGTGGCGGATGGTTATTGTCAAGCGATGGGCTATGAACGGGCGAAACGTGCAACCATTGCGCATAATGTTGGAATGGCCAGTTATTTGGATAAAAAAGGCTGTTGCCGAGGTTGGCATTGTGCGGGATTTAAATTGATTCGGTGCGAAGCATCTGCCGAACATAAACCAAAACGTAATTATTATTATCGCTATAAAAAGTTTGTTGTCCCGCGCTTTCATCACTATCGTATCGATTGGTGCTATCAAGATAGCAACCGTTGTGGCAAACCTGCGGCCCAATCTTTTTGTCGACATATGGGATATGAAAAATCAACAGAATATCAACCTGAAGAGCATTTGGCTGCGACACAGGCTTTGGGGAATCAAAAATTATGCTTTGGGGATTGCAAGGGTTTCTCGAGTATTATTTGTTATCGATGAGGCTGTGGGCCTTGGCCTAACGGTAGTTTTAATTTGGACAATCAATGTAACTGACTTTTTTATATGCAATTTAATGTAGGTTGGGCCTTGGCCCAACAGCAAAGCGTAGCGCTTCAATTAAAAAGTATTTAGCGTATTTTTTTAATTTCCCTCATGACTGAGAGTGCCTTTTACACAAATTTGCAATCCATTCAGCGCAACTTACAATTAGTCATTTTTTAGTTTATTCGCGAAATCGTTTGCAGCCTCAGGAATTTTGGGTGCCGCTACGGCTTGAAATAAGGTAACGGAATGGCGTTCGGTAGGGATTTTAATCTGGAGTAACCAGCAAATACATTCGTAAATATAGCGTCCGATGGACTGGCTTTTGAGTAAATCACCATGGGTAATAATGACTTGATATAACTCACTTGAAGAAGCCGTATTACTGCACAACGCTTTCAGTTTCACAATCAATTCCATTTTTTGAGTTTTTTTCAGATCTGTCATGGAGGTGTTTGTTTCTGCTTCGTATTTGTCTAATAAGCCTAAAATGCTTTCTTTAATGCTTTGCTCAAGTAAATGCTCAAATTCGGGGTATAGGTAGGGTTGCGTCGTTTGCAGCGCTCGCTTGATTTGAACCTGGCTTTTTAAGGTAGGTAGTTGCTCGGTTAAGATAGTAGAGTCCACATTTTTGACGAGATAAGTTAATGTTTCCTGGATTTTGTTACTGATTTTGGTGGAGATAGACTGTAGTCTAGGTCTTAACTCTTCAAGAAGATCGTCTGGGATATTCGGATCGGTGTTCAAGGATTCAATACTTGTTTGAAAGTCTATTAAATCAGGGGTATTCAGATGAGGCATGATCGTTGCTAATTCATCAAGAATGGCTATTATTGGCGGTAATAAGGAGGCATTATGTGTTTGATAATTCTGAGCATTAAGGGATGTATATAAACGCTGTTTGATTTGGTTTACAACAGAAAAATACAGGCCATCCATATACCGTACTATGACAGAAACTTCCGGGTGCTCATCTATGAAAACATAATTTAAATGCTGCGATTTTAAATACTCAATATGTTTTCTGATGTCAGTCAATTTTTCTAATTCAAGATTTTGGTGACTGAGTTGTTCAGAAAAATGCGCAGCGAGGATCGTTGCCAGTTTGTCACTGTCCAACACGCCTCCGTTGTGGTGAGACTGACTTAGATTGAGCTGCGATATTTTATGCGAGTCTAAGATTTTGTGAGGAAATATGATGTTGATTTCAGCCGGTTCGTTGTCATCATGTGAGAAATTAATGGTCTGTGGTGCGACTTGAATACCCAGGTGCTGACGGTAATAGGCTTGGATTTTAGGAAACATATCTAAAATATTTTCTTGATACAGAATATCAACTATATTTTTCATAGGACCCTGCTTAGAATAGTGATGACTTTATTTAATTAAGTGTAGTCAAAGTCTTCGCAAATTCAAATTGCCTAAAATTGCTTCGTGTAAGCTATACTAAAATCGGTGGCTGACGGGACTATTCAACTGCCGAATTTAGGATGATCTAAATATAAGGTGTTACGATGCTCAAGATTGCAGATAATGTCACCATTCCTGATTCAGAGGTTGAGATGACGGCCATTCGTGCGCAAGGGGCAGGAGGGCAAAATGTGAACAAGGTCTCCACCGCAATTCATCTGAGATTTGATGTTGTGCGATCTTCCTTACCAGATATCTATAAGGCAAGATTACGTCGCACACAAGATTATCGTATAACATCTGATGGCACTATTGTTATCAAAGCACAGCAGTACAGAAGCCAAGAACAAAATAGGGCTGATGCGCTCCAGCGCTTGGTACGACTCATTAGAAAAATATCTACCGTGCCCAAAAAACGAAAAAAGACCAAGCCCTCCAAAGGATCGATACAGACGCGATTGGATGATAAAACACAGCGAGGTCGATTAAAAAAGCTTCGAAAAGACTTGTGGTGAGAACAGTAATCTTCAACTGCTTGTTCACGAGTAAAGTCGCTTATTACTGCTATGGCAGTAAGTTATTGGTTTTTTGATGTGATGAAGAGAATTAGAAGCGTGATTTCGCGTTTTTTACTGTTTTGGCAGTATATTTTGCGGTCAAGCCGTGGGAATTCGAACCCTGTGATGCGCATGAAAATTACAATTGCTTCCTGAACCTAAGCATGGGGAGCGCTCATATTGCAAGGTGGTGTGGGAAATTTTAAATTCTAAGAGCAAGAGTTTGCGTAGGGCATCTGCTACTATTTCATACTCATATTGAGGATCGATGACAATGTGAGCGGTTAAACTGATTTTATTGCTGCTGATGGCCCATACGTGTAACTCATGCATATCTAATAGGCCTTCGGTTTGACACATAGCTTGTTGAAGTTTGTTGAAATCAATTTCTTTTGGCACCCCTTCAAGTAAAATGTTAATGCTCTCTTTGAGCAATACATAGGTGCGGGGTAAAATCCACAAACCAATCATGACTGCGATCACAGAATCTACTGCTTGCCAGCCCGTAAAATAAATGATTGCTGCGGCAAATAGGACACCAATCGAACCTAACATATCACTCCATACTTCAAGATACGCACTTTTCAGATTGATATTCTGTTCTTTTTCAGCACTCAATAAACGCATCGCAATCAGATTAACCACTAAACCTAAGAACCCAATACTGAGCATGCCAATAGAATGGATTGCAGCAGGGTGACTGAACCGTTGATAAGCCTCATACATGATGTATAGCGCCACTATAAATAAGAGAATGGTGTTGAATAACGCTGCTAGAATCTCGAAGCGGTAATAGCCAAAAGTCCGACTCAGATCGGCGGAGCGTCGTCCAATTTTTATGGCAACCAGAGAAATAGCCAAAGCAGTCACATCCGTAAACATATGCGCTGCGTCAGAAATTAAGGCTAGACTTTCAGTGATGATGCCACCGATGAGCTCGGTTAAAAAGAAAATGGAGGTCAAGATGAGCGCAAATACCAGCGGGCGTTCAGCAGTGCTATAAGTATGTGAATGAGAGTGTTCTGTGCTCATAAGCTGATTTATCTCCGCGAACATGTACAAAAAAATCAAAACAGTAGTTTCTGTTGACAATTTGTCTCCAGAGACCCTACTTAGACAGCAGCACCACCAAATTCTCGAGCTCTTGCCACATTAGACCACTGCGATTCGATTTCATTTGTTCATCTAAACTCTGACAGCGTTTCAATAAATCACAGGCTGTTGGGCCAGATACTCTTTGCCATGCTTTTTGATACAAAGGGATTTTTTGCGACCAGATTTTCAATTGTTGGCAAATGGCTTGAAAGGGTTGTGATGCCGTTAGATGATGAATTTGCACGAGCTTACGTATTTCTTGATTTAAGACCCATAAAACTAAGATAGGCTCTCCTTGTGCATCTTGGATTTTTCGAAATACATGAATGGCATGGGTTGTTTGTCCATTTAAACAAGCCTCCCCCAATTCATAGATAGAAAACTCACTTTGATCCCGCAAATAAGTCATTAGTATTTCGGTTGTGAGCGGTTGACTGAGATCATGCATACAGGCAAGTAACTCCAGAAACTGATTGCATGCCAGTAAATTGGCTTGATGATATTGATAAATCACTTCTGGAACGTCGCGCTCATGTTGAATTTGTAGGGCTTGGAGGCGTTGCGCGATGAATTTTTTAAACTGTACGGGAGCGTACGGCATAACTTGAATGCAGGCAACCTGAGGATGAGCGACCAAGGCCTGAATTTGTTTGACTGGCAATTCAGGCGCTTGAATTAACACTAGACAGCGTGGATTAGGGCGATCAAGATAAGCTTGTATGGCTTTTTTCCCTGCGGCATCCAGCGTTTTTTTGGCAAAACGCAAATCTAATAGCCGATGCTCAGAAAATAAAGAATAGGTGTTGGCATCTTGGAAACCTTCATGCCAGTTTTGGGATTGCTGAATATCGACGACCGTTTCTTCGCTACTTTGCTTCGTCCATTGCTGCCAAGCTTGCTTGATGGCTCGTACCGTTTGATTGAATAAATAAGGATCTTGCCCGACAACCCAGTAAACGGGCACACAACCTTTTTTAAGATGGTTATCTAGGTTATGTTGAGGAATAATCATAATTTATGATGTCCAATCCGGTCGATAATTTGGATGACAGCATCTTTGCGCATTTCATGTTTGAGGGTGTTTTCTTCAAAATTAGAGCCCAAAATGCGATTGCTGTTGATGGTAAGTTGCCGAGTAGTCGTCACATTGGTCGTAGGAATAATGTCCTTACCATTGGCTTCTTGAAATTTAAATGTAATTTGGTAGTTCATTTGATATTGACGCGGGGTAGTACTGGAACTGACCGATGTGATGTGTTGCTCTTCTAAGTCTTGCTCTAGGACTATCCAATAATGTGCATCTCTAGGGTTATCTGTGACGTGAATATGATAAGCAAGTAATTGTTCTTCCAACATAGGTGCCACGTCTCGATTGACGCTTTCCACAACAATGGCAACATCGCGTATTTTGCTGGGCAGGGTGACAAAACCCCGCAAATGAAACCCGCATCCCAGCAAACCCACAGTGGCGAGCAAAAAAAAGATTTTGCCCAAGCGTACTGCAAGCATTATGGACTGACCACTAAATTAATCAAATTCCGATGGGTAACAATGATGGCTTTGGACACGGACTTTCCTTCTAAGAAAGAAGCGGCATGTTGTTTGGCCAGTTCAATGAGTTCGTCTTCAGGCGTAGTCACTTTAGCTGTGAATTCCGCACGCAGCTTTCCATTGATTTGAACCACAAAATCGGCTTCCTCTGTTTTAAGTGCACTTTTGTCTACTTTGGGCCACGCCGCATCAATGATGGCTTTGTCAAAGCCTAATTGTTGCCACAATATGTGACAAATATGCGGTGTGATGGGAGCAAGTAGCCGAAGTAGTATACTCAAACCAGTACAGATTAAATAATCATCTTCCGATGTTTTGAGTTCGTAGGTATTTAATTCATTCAACAGTTTCATGCAGCCTGAAACCACCGTATTAAATTGCTGGCGTTCGTAATCCTGTAACGCTTGTTGTAAAATCTGATGGATATGCAAACGGGTTTTTTTCAAACGTGCGTCGCAATTTTGCCAAACCACTGCATTATTGGGGTCCTGGATGGTTTGATTGATTTCGAGCAGCAATTCTCGATGCTGATAAGCAAAGTTCCAAAGTCGTTTTAAGAACCGGTGTGAACCCTCTACGCCTGCATCTGACCACTCTAAAGACTGTTCAGGTGGTGCTGCAAACATCACAAACAACCGGGCTGTATCTGCACCATAGGTTGCTACCAAATTACTGGGATCCACGGTGTTTCCGATGGATTTAGACATTTTATGTCCATCACGCAGCACCATGCCTTGACTCAACAACGCGATGAAGGGTTCGTCTGAATTGACCAAACCTGCATCGCGCATTAATTTATGAAAAAAGCGTGCGTAGAGTAAATGCATCACTGCGTGCTCAATTCCACCGATATATTGATCAACCGGCGTCCAATATTTGGCGCGATCATCCAACATAGCACTTTCTTGACCCTTGCAAGCATAGCGTGCGTAGTACCAAGAGGATTCCATAAAGGTATCAAACGTGTCCGTTTCTCTTTGGGCATCTTGGCCGCATTTTGGGCAGTTTGTGTGTAGAAATTCTTTGCAATTCGCCAAAGGAGATCCTGAGCCAGTGATATCAATATCTTCAGGCAATATGACCGGCAAATCCTGTTCAGACACTGGAACAATCCCACAATGTTCGCAAATGATCATCGGAATAGGCGCGCCCCAATAACGTTGGCGCGAGACGCCCCAGTCACGTAAACGGTAGTTAACTTTAGACTTGCCCATTTTAAGTTGTTCTAAAAAATCGGCAATGGTGGTTCTAGCTATAGTCGAGTGCAGACCATCAAATTCACCTGAATGACATAATATGCCTTCACCAGTATAGGCCGCCTGAGTGAAATCATGTTTTTGTTCAGGGGTAATGACTGGTTTGATGGGTAACGCGTAAGTTTGGGCAAATTCCCAATCGCGCTGATCATGTGCGGGTACTGCCATGACAGCACCTGAGCCATAAGTCATCAGTACAAAATTAGCGATCCAAATAGGGAGTTCTTCCCCGGTAATAGGATGAACAGCCCGCAAACCTGAGTCAATACCGCGTTTTTCCATGGTCGCTAGTTCTGCTTCCACCATGCGTATGTGCTGACATCCTTCGATAAAAGCTTGGATTTCCGGGCTAGTTTTCCCGACTTGTTTTGCCAAAGGATGATCCGGCGCAATCGCTAAATAGGTGGCACCCAGCAAAGTATCGGGTCTTGTGGTATAAATTTTTAGGAGTTCTTGGTCATGGGCGAGCTTGAATTTAATTTCGCAGCCTTCCGAGCGACCAATCCAATTGCGCTGCATTTGTTTGACCTGAGTAGGCCAATGTTCCAAAGTGTCGAGATCGTTGAGTAGTTCATCCGCATAAGCTGTAATTTTGATGAACCATTGAGAAATTTCTTTTCTTTCTACCAACGCACCGGAACGCCAACCACGACCATCTACTACTTGTTCATTGGCGAGCACAGTCAGGTCGACGGGGTCCCAATTGACAATAGCGGTTTTTTTGTAGACCAAGCCGCGTTCGTACAATTTAATAAAAAACCACTGTTCCCAACGGTAATAAGCGGGATCGCAAGTGGAGATTTCACGCCGCCAATCAATACCATTGCCCAGTTTTAAAAATTGCTCCTTCATGGTCGCAATATTTTGTTTGGTCCATTGTGCAGGGTGGATCCCATTTTTTATGGCAGCATTTTCTGCGGGCAAACCAAATGCATCCCAACCAAAAGGCTGTAATACATTTTTACCTAAAGCTCGTTGATAGCGCGCAATCACATCGCCTAACGTATAGTTTCTAACATGTCCCATATGCAAAGAACCGCTGGGGTAGGGGAACATGGATAAACAGTAAAATTTTTCTTTGTTTAAGTCTTCAGAAGCATTAAATGACTGCTTTTTATGCCAATATAATTGGGCTTGCTCTTCAACCTCGTTGGGTTTGTAGCTCATTTCCAGGGTCATAATTATACATAATACAAGATGCAATCCCTTAGGATAACTCCTCTTGTGCACGACAGCAAGATTATTTAATGAGGTTCACCCAGATCGGATTAAAAGTTGACTAGGAACCCGGTTCCTCGTTATAGTCAATTTTTTTGTTATGGATAGTCGACATTGAAAAAAATTGGGTCTAATTTATGGGCTTTGGGTTTCAGCCTTGTGATATTAACGGGTTGTCAAACAGTACAGCACCAGCACCCCCATGACCATAAAAAGAAAGCTTCGGCGAAGCATGAAATTCAAGATGGGGCGCCCTTAGGGCCCATCCCCACTTTCTTTAAGGCGATTATCCCGAAAACTGAACCCTTGAGTCGTTACGGTAACCCGGCTACTTACCGCGTTGCAGGGCGCAGTTATGCCGTGATGAACAGTTCCAAAGGATATAAACAACGTGGATTGGCCTCTTGGTATGGTACGAAATTTCATAGTCATCGTACCTCGAGTGGTGAGCATTATGATATGTATGCATTGACTGCAGCGCACAAAACCTTACCTTTGCCTACTTATGTGCGTGTCAAAAATTTAGACAATGGCCGAGTTGCCATTGTAAAGGTCAATGACCGCGGTCCTTTTCATCCTGGACGTATCATTGATTTGTCATACGGCGCCGCGACCAAACTAGGTGTGTTTCCGAAAGGGACGGCGCATGTTGAAATTGAGGCGATTACTGCAAATGGACGCCAAAAGCAGTCAGCGGTCGCATCGTCGCATTATTATATTCAAGCAGGTGCCTTTCAAACCAAGCAATCTGCAGATCAATTGAAACGACAAATCGCGAGGTTTACTGTGGCGCATGTATCTATCTCGCATGAAAATAACAAATATTTAGTCAGAATGGGACCGTTTTCAGATAGAAAGCGCATGGAAAGCGCTCAGGCGCTATTATCAAAAAAAGGAATAAGGGGTAGTTTTTCATTGCTTGCCTAGCCGAATTGGTATACCTCAGCCCTTACGGCCGCGGCTACGCAGCATTAATAATAACCCGCGTGCCAATGATGCCACCTGCAGCAGGTACAGTGATAAATTCTTCATTGAGCCATTTGGCATCTTCAATGAACATACGTACACAGCCGTGACTATCGCGAAACCCTGGGACATCAGTACTGCCATGCAACGCGTATCCTCTAAAAAAATGCATACAATAGGGCATGACAGCGCCCCCATTCTCTCCTGATTCACGCACTGGGAAGACAGTGGAAACACATTCAATATCCTGTTTGCGGATTACGCGAAAAGTACCTGTAGGCGTTAAGCATGTGCCGTCTGGACTTCGACAATGTCCTGAACCGGGTGAGATGGGGCCCCACCAAACAAGCTCTCCTTCACTATTATAAGCGCCCCATGCCAATTCTTTTTGATCGACAAAGATGATTTTTTCCGTAGTTGGTTCGATATAGCGTGGAAAGGGAGATACGTCGTAAATACTGAGATCCCCCAAATGTTTGGGGATAGCAATCGTCATGCCTGGGCGTATGCGTACATTCATGCGATTCACGCGCATGACGATATCGCGTGCTTTGTCATTCGGAAAGAGTTTTTCCCAGCTGTCTCCAGCACGGGTTTTGAGGCAGAAATAATCGGGTGATTGGCAAAATTTCTCCGCGTAACGTGGCTCGGCGATTGCGCTTGTAGAAAAGGAGGCTACGCAAAGCATAAAAAATAATGTGAAAAAATATCTCATGGCTCACCTGTTATTTTTATTAATGATGTCATTCCCGCGGGAATAACACAGATATTTGGGTTAGCGGCAAAGTTTTGAAAAACTTAATATTGCGGATTGATTTTTAAGGGTAAGTTGGGCCTTGGCCCAATGAGGTGTTGTTGTGTCAAGGCCCAAAAACTTCAGATTGTGGCCATACACAGTATAGTTGTATACTAACGCACTAATGTAAACAGCTTGGGATCAGGGTATGAGTTGGTTGATGAATTTGTTGCCGTCCAGAATTCGCACGGAAACATCGCAGAAAAAAGGTGTGCCAGAAGGGTTGTGGGTGAAATGTTTGGGGTGCGGAGAAGTTTTGTATCGGACTGAGCTGGAAAAAAATCTTTCCGTATGCATGAAATGTAACCACCACCATCGTGTTTCTGCCCGTGTGCGCCTCGCACAATGTTTGGATCCGAATGCGCAAGAGGAAATCGCGGCTGATTTAGAACCTTTGGATCGTCTGAAATTCAAAGATTCTAAAAAATACAAAGATCGGATTGTACAAGCGCAGAAAGCGACAGGCGAAAAAGAAGCGCTGATCGTGATGAAAGGTACCTTGAAACAGCAACCGATTGTGGCAAGTGCTTTTGAGTTTGGGTTTATGGGTGGCTCGATGGGTGCCACGGTGGGCGACAAATTTGTTCGCGCGGTAAATGTGGCTATTGCAGAACACCGGGCTTATATTTGCTTCACAGCCAGTGGTGGCGCGCGGATGCAAGAGGGCTTGTTTTCCCTTATGCAGATGGCGAAAACCTCCTCAGCGTTGGCCAAACTAGCTCAGCATAAATTACCTTTTATTGTCGTATTGACTGATCCGACGATGGGGGGCGTATCAGCGAGTTTTGCAAGTTTGGGCGACATTATTATTGCAGAACCCAAAGCATTGATCGGTTTTGCAGGACCTCGCGTCATCGAGCAAACGGTACGTCAAACATTGCCAGAAGGTTTTCAGCGCAGCGAGTTTCTTTTGGAACACGGTCACATTGATATGATCGTAGAGCGCAAGGATTTGCGAGATATGTTGGCCAAATTGATCGCAAAATTATCTCACCGCAGTTTGTTGGTTGAGGATCCTGATGAATGACACAACTTCAGAGCTCGATGTTTTAGCCGAACCCAGTAAGGGTTGGACTTTAGAGCAATGGTTGTATTATTTGGAACATCGCCACAGCCAAGCAATCCAACTCCGGTTGGTTAATGCAGCGCATGTGGCGACAGTGATGAACGTTTTGAAATGGTCCATTCCAGTGATCACCGTAGGGGGGACTAATGGCAAGGGGTCAACTGTTACGGCGTTAGCTGCTATATATCAAGCTGCTGGATATCGTGTTGGACAATTTACGTCCCCGCATTTATTTCGCTTCAACGAACGAATTTGTATCAATCAACAGCCGATTGCAGATGCGGACCTTTGTCAATTATTTAGTCGAATTGAGACTGCGCGGGCTGAGACGTCTCTCACATATTTTGAGATGTCTCTGATAGCGGCTTTATTGTACTTTAAAGAAGCAAGTCTGGATGTGTTGATTTTGGAAGTGGGCGTGGGGGGACGGTTAGACGCGACCAATATCATTGATGCGGATTTGGCCATCGTCACCACTGTTGATTTGGACCACCAGGATTTATTAGGCGCAGACAAAGAAGCCATTGGAGCTGAAAAGGCTGGTATATTCCGTAAGGGGCAGCCATGCATCTATGCAGACTTTTTACCACCGTCCTCCTTGTTGTGCCATGCGCAGAGTTTAGAAACGAAGATGCTGCGTTTGGGTGAAGACTATGATTTTCACATTGTGGATAATCAATTACATATCCAACATCCTTTTCAATCGACTCCATTGGTTTTACCCCTGCCAACATTACATCCCCACGCAGCCGTTTCTGCTGTAATAGCCAGCTTATGTTTGCAGACGCAGTTATCTGTCTCGGAAAAAGATTGGAGCACTGCTATGCAAACCATGCGCATACCAGGGCGTCAACTCTGGGTTCCAGGCGAGATTTCTTTTTTATACGACGTGGCACATAATCCCCAGGCAGCTATTGCTTTGGCTCAGTGTATTGAGAATAAATTAGCGGCGACCGAAAAATTGCGGCAAGGAAAAATCCATGCCGTGTTTTCGGCCTTGAAAGATAAGGATGTTTGTGGTTTAATTAGACCATTAAGCCCTATTGTTGAACAGTGGTATCCTGCTGGTTTGAGTGGTCAACGAGCCGCAAGTCAGGAGCAGTTGCAAATAGCTTTCAGGGATGTTTTAGGTGAGCAGCCGCATTGTTATGCGGATCCTATTCAGGCAACTCAGGCTGCGTTAGCCGCTGCAAAACCAGGCGATTGGATAATAGTATATGGCTCCTTTTTGTTGGTTGGCGCAGTGATGATTGCAAATGGGTATTTATAACGATCCTAAAGGGTGACAAATGGCTAATATGAAGAAGATATTCGATGAGCGCACGAAACATCGATTGGTAGGTGTGATTGTCGCATTGGCATTAATGATTATTTTTCTTCCTGCCATGATGCGCGAATCAGATAAAAACTTTGATGAGTTTATCCCATTTAAAGTACCGAAAAAACCTATTATGCCGAAGGTTTCTCTCATGGAGCCGAAAGCCATGCTACGCTCGGTGCAGGCGGCACCAGTCAAGCTTCCTAAACTTAGTGCACCCATGCATTTAGATATTGCAGAAGCTCAGCCTCTTAGTCAAACTGTTTCGCCTGATGAAAGCATGCTAGCTGCACAGGAAGTATTAAAGAAACTGCAAGTTGCTGAAAGAAAATCCATGAAATTCAATGAAGTGTTTACCATTCAATTGGCTTCCTTTACTAAAGAAGCCAATGCTCAATCATTGGTCAATAAATTGCGATTACAAGGCTTTTCCGCTTCCAAGCAAATTGTGAAAAACCCACAAGGTGTGGTGTATCAGGTCATAGTAGGGCATGTCAAACAGCGCGATCAAGCCATTGATTTGCAAAAAAAATTGGTCGACAATACCCGATTAAATGGGTTAATTATTAAAACGAAGGTGAGTTAGGATGACGACAACTTTACATTGGGTAGACTACGCTATTATTGGTGTCATTGCGCTGTCAGCGTTAACCGGATTGTTCCGGGGATTTATCAAAGAAATCGTGGCGCTTGGGGTATGGGTGATCGCGGGTTGGATGGCTTTCGCCTATGCCAAGCCCGTCGCAACCTGGTTGGGCACTTATGTGCAAGATAAATCTGTGCGCGTCATATTGGCTTATGTCGTCATCATTGTGGGGACGATCATCATTGGTGGTCTTTTGAATACCATGTTGTCTTTTATCATGCATCATTCCGGTTTGACCGGGACAGACCGCTTGTTGGGAGTCGGTTTTGGCACAATACGCGGTATATTTGTTGTGGCATTGATCATGGTTGTCATCCGTTTGAGTGCTTTTCCTGAAGAGGATTATCGCAAAAATTCGGTTCTGTATAATTATTTTACCCCCGCAGTCAATTGGCTATATCAATACACACCCAATCTCCTCAAGCGAGTTGAAGATTTAGAGCATCAAAACAAACCGACTCGAGAAAAGCATACTGAAATTACTGTGAAAGATTTTCAATCCCTTTGAAGAGTAGGTAACTCCCCATGCACGTCATCTTTCGCGCAAAAATACGCGCTCAGGATGTCGTGCATGGTGAATTACAAAAGCCCAAACTGGCGAATTACCGATAGAGCTTATATACTTAATCAATATCACGCGCTGTTTTACTTTAAAAGGTGGGCAACGCCAATCTGGTTTTATTTATTTTATGGAGTTTATGATGAGTGACAAGAATCAATCGTCGCAAGAGGTACAGAACTTTATTCGGGATGCTAAAAACTTATATACCAGTGCTGTAGCAATGATTAAAAAAACGATTGCAGACTATAAAACGCCTGCTGAGATTAAGCCTACAGAAAACAGCACGCCGACTCCTCCGCCTCCTCCGTCTGCTAACGTAATAGAATCGCAACCACCCATGGAACAGCAACCAGAGCAGCAAACGCAGCAGCAACCAGAACAGCAATCGGAGCAGCCACCTGTACAGCCTCCAATTGTTGATTCTGAGTCAACCAATAAAGACACAGAAAACAAATAATGAAATTTGTGCGCTTTGGTAAGCCTGGTCATGAAAAACCGGGTATGATAGATCCACAAGGTGGGATTAGAGATATATCTACCTATGTTTCGGATATCAACCCCAATAGTTTGAGTGAACCTTTTATCTTACAACAATTCGTGAAATTCGATTGGACTGCGCTGCCTTTGGTGGACAGCAATGTCCGCATTGGGCCATGTGTGGGGTCCATTGGTAAGATCATTTGCATTGGGTTTAATTCACAACAACATGCTTTGGAAATGGGTGTGAATCGCTCCAACAAATCGGAGCCTATTATTTTTTTAAAGCCAAGTTCTGCTTTAGCAGGTCCTTATGATCCGATTGTGCATACTAGGCATACTAAAAAATTAGATTGGGAAGCAGAGCTGGCGATTGTCATTGGTAAGCAGGGGAAATACATTAGCCTAGAGCATGCCAAAGATCACATTTTTGGCTATGCTTGTTTTAACGATTTGTCTGAACGTTATTTGCAGTTTGAGACAGAAGACAGTCAATTTACGAAAGGCAAATGTTTTGATGGCGCTGCAACGTTGGGCCCTTATGTGGTATGTAAGTCTGATATTCCAAACGCGCATGATTTACACATCCAATTGTGGGTCAATGATCAATTACGCCAAGACTTTAATTCAAAAGATTATATTTATTCTGAAGAACAGATTATTGTGTATCTGAGTCAATACTTCACGCTTTATCCCGGCGATATCATTTCTATGGGCTCAGCACCTGGTAGCGCTAGCGCCTGGGGAAGTGATTGTTTCTTACAGCCTGGAGATGAAGTAAAGCTTGAAATTTCTGGCCTGGGTAAGCAGTGTCAAGCGGTGATCAAAGAATAATCCTTGAAATGCAGTTGAAGCCGTAGCAAAAAGGTCTAGTGTGCTGAGATTAAAAGATTTTTTCATGCTTTTAGAGTTGATACCGGGTATTGAATAATTTTTTCATCTGCTGTGATAAGAATCAACTCATGTAATTTTGCTTGAACAATAATGAGTCTATCAAATGGATCTTGATGAATCATGGGGAGATCTGCACCGCCTAACGCTTCTTGCTTTCTCGTTTATTTTTTGAGGCTCGGATAACCACCAAAGAATAATATTAGTATCTAATAGATGGTGCATTTTTACTCATCCTGGCCAAAAAAGTTTTAATATCTCATCAGGTAAGGCTGCGTCAAAATCATCACTGATGGTGAGCATCCCCGAAAATTGACCACCATGTCTCTCTTCTGTTGCTTTTACATAGGGGATCAATCTGGCAACTGGTTTTCCTCCTTTGGCAATAATAATGTCTTCACCTTCCAGTACTTGATGAATATATTTAGAAAAATTCGTCTTAGCATCATGAATATTGACTAGCATCATTTTCTCCAAAGCGTTGTAAAATATATTTTAGTTAACTTAGTTAATAATAGGGTTTGTAATTCCTGAAAAAAAAACAGATATTGGCAATCTGATATAAGATAGTCTATCATAATAGTGTGATGAATCGTGGAGGATAAAATGAAGAACGCTTGTAAACCTGGCTCTAAAAATTGTAGTCGAATCATCGGTGCTATATTTTTAATCGTTGGTTCTGGTTTGACTTTGTTAACACATAGTGATGCTGGTATTCTTGGATTTTTTATTGCTGGTGCGATCCTGTGTATGAAACCCCGTTCAGGATGTAATCCATGTGGGGGTTGTGGTGACTGTGGATGTTGTTGTCCATGTACTCCTGGGCACGAAGGTGGTGTTATTGAAGCGCATTGCGACGCAATGCCAATGCCAAAGGTTGCTAAAGCTGTTAAATCGCCTAAAACGCCTGCTAAACCTCGTAAACCAAAAAAACAACCTGCATAAATATTCTGTTTTTTCTTTTTGTCCTACGTCCCGCGGCTTGCCCGCGGGATCTAATTTTAAGTCTCTAAACCCCTTTCATTTTTTAAACGGTAAATAATCCGGCTTCCAATAAGAGTCTTCAATGAGATTTTCCAGGTTTTTGGGATGCTTGCGGGCTACTTTGCTGGCTATTGCTGCACGGGCGACGGCCAGTGCCACCTTTTTTGAAATCTGCTCTGCATCGCACAGAGAAGGCAGTAAAGGTAAAAAATGATCTTCGCGAATCGGAGCAAGTTCACTCAATGCTTCTGCCGCGGCCCAAAGCATGGCTTCATTGACTTGCTTGGCCTGTACTGTGAGCACGCCTAAACCAATGCCAGGAAAAATCAAAGCATTATTGCATTGTGCGATGGTAAAGACTCGATTTTCTAAGCGGACCATGTCAAAGGCTGTCCCGGTTGCTACTAAGGCTTTGCCCTGAGTCCAGGTGAGGATATCGAAAGGTTTGGCTTCACATTTTTGATCAGGATTGGACAAAGGGAAAATAATCGGCCGTTCACAATAGGATGCCATATGCGTAATAATTTCTTGGGTAAAATGTCCTGGTTGTGCGGAGCAGCCAATTAATATGGTAGGGCGGAATGCTTTGACGGTGTCAGCCAACGTCAATTGCGTTTTGTCCGTGGTATTCCAGTGTTGAAATTCGACGTGTTTTCTTGCATAAGGTTTTTGTGCGGGCGTGAGATTGGGATCGGTATCAATCAACAATCCTTGACGGTCAACTAAGCAAAAACGGTGATATGCTTCTTCGCGGCGAAGACCCAAGCGGACGAGGGCTGCGACAATTTGATCACTGACGCCCATGCCAGCAGAGCCTGCGCCATAAATCACAAAACGGTGTTGGATCAGAGGCAGATCGGTCGCGTCTGCTGCGGCCAATAATGCCGCCAAAGTCGTAGCGCCAGTGCCTTGAATATCATCGTTAAATGAGCACAATTGGTGCTGATATTTTAATAAAATGCGACTCGCATTGTTACGCCCAAAGTCTTCCCAATGTAAAAAGGCATGTGGGAAATACTTTTGGATGCTGTGAATGAATTTATCCATGAATTTATCATATTCGTCCGCATAAATGCGATTATGGCGACATCCCAGATACAGTGGATCATCCAACAACGCAACATTATTGGTGCCTACATCTAAAAAGATGGGCAAGGTGCGACTGGGATCAATCCCCCCACATGCGGAGTAAACCATGAGCTTGGCTACAGGGATGTCCATACCACCGATTCCTTGGTCACCTATGCCCAACACGCCTTCCCCGTCGGTGACGACAATCAAATCGATATCTGGATTAGAACGATTTTTTAAAATGGTCTCTAAATCCTCTTGGTAGGTGTGCGAAATGTATAATCCGCGTGGTTGGCGATATTCACGACTAAACGCTTGCACTGCTTGCCCAACGGTGGGGGTATAAATGATGGGTATGAGCTCTTCAAGATGCTGGGCCAGGAGTTGGTAAAATAAAATATGATTTTTGTCATGTAAATTATTTAAGTATATGTTTTTTTGTAAAGGTGTTGTGTACTGAGATAATTGTAAATAGGCGCGCGTCACTTGTTCATCCAGCGTTTCAATGCGATGGGGTAGTTTTCCCAATAAACCAAACACTTCTCGTTCTGACTGGGTGAACGCGGTGCCTTTATTTAACTGAGGCAACGCTAATAAATGCTTGCCAGTAATAGAGGTTTTTATCACGGGTTTCCCCGTTTTTTTATCGATAATTTTGGCAAAATCGAGCATAGGGTTCCTAATGTGTTGGCATTATCATCGATGATACAATAGATTTTGTTTGTGATATACTTTTGGGTTCTATTAAGGATAAGTATTATGCGAATTTTGATTAGTAATGACGACGGAGTATCAGCGCCCGGGATTAAAGCATTGAGTGAATCGATGCAGCAATTGGGTGACATCAAGGTGATCGCGCCCGATAGAAATCGGAGTGGGGCAAGTAATTCGTTAACCTTGCTGCGGCCTTTGCGTGTGCGGCGTTTAGATAATCATTATCACAGCGTGGATGGTACGCCGACGGATTGCGTGCATTTGGCCTTGACCGGTTATTTTCGCGATTCATTTGATATCGTTGTTTCTGGGATTAACGACGGTGCGAATTTGGGGGATGATGTTCTTTATTCTGGCACGGTTGCGGCAGCTATTGAGGGTTGCAATATGGGTTTGCCTGCCATTGCGGTCTCGCTCGTTGGTCATCAAGGAGAGCATTACGCGATAGCTGCGTACATCACCTCCCAGCTAGTCAAAAAATTGCAAACAGAAGCTTTACCCAGTCAAACGATTTTAAACGTCAATGTGCCTGACTTACCTTTGGATCAAATCAAAGGGATAGAAATTACGCGCTTAGGTACTCGCCATCGAAGCAAGGAATTGCATCAGTCTCAAGATCCCAGGAACCAAGTGGTGTATTGGATAGGTGCATCCGGACCTACCAATGAATCCGGTCCAGGTACAGACTTTTATGCAGTTGAGCGTGGTTATGTTTCGATTACACCATTGCAATTAGATTCGACGCATTATAAGGTGTTTAATCAATTGGCTTCATGGGTAACTGGGATCAGTTTGTAAAAGACCTCTTGCATAACCTGTGAATTTTGCTTGAGTGCAAGGCAGAAAAATTTATAACGCCGCAATCAAACAAAAGGCGCAAGTTATGCAAGAGGTCTAATTAGAAAAGGTGGAATTATTACCCATGTTTAAAATATTTTCTTATCTCTATGATAAAAGCATTAGTTGGTCCGGTCGTCCCAACGCGCATTATTATTTGGGGGGGATTTCCTTTATAGAATCCTCTTTTTTTCCGATTCCGCCGGATGTGATGTTGGTGACTATGGGGTTGGCCAAACCGCACAAAGTTTGGTTTTACGCTTTGATCGCAACCTTGTGTTCCGTAGCGGGTGGCGTTTTAGGGTATGCCATTGGCTATTATGCCATGTTGCTGATGAAGCCATATTTGATGGCCTCGGCATTTTGGTCTAATATTCAGCAAGTTATGACTTGGTTTGACCGATTTGGGGTGTGGATGGTGGTTCTTGCTGGATTTACGCCATTTCCTTATAAAATATTTACGATTTCTGCCGGCGCGATGCATTTGTCTTTCCCGTTGTTTTTCTTCGGCTCGATCATTGGTCGTGGATTACGCTTTTTCCTAGTATGCGGGGTTTTGCATTTTACTGCTGAGCGGTTTGAAAAACATTTCAAACGGTATATTGATATCATCGGATGGAGTTCCTTGGTGTTAGCACTTGGGGTGATGATTTGGATGAAGTGGTTGCGCTAAGGGAGATCCTTAATTGAAAAAATGGTTCTTTATCTTAATGGCGATCGGTTTGGTCGCTTGCGAAGAAGATCGCTCGGGGCTGGCGCCAGTAGTGGAAGGGCCCTGGCATGCTCATCATGCAACGCCTAATCGGTATACGGTACGCGCTGGTGATACTTTGTATTCGATTGCTTTTCGCTATGATCAAGATTACAGGCGCTTGGCCGCGATGAATCATCTGCGCAGTCCTTATGTGGTGAAAGTAGGGCAGTCCCTTTTTTTGAATCCTCGCTATACCTCTCAAATTCCCTCGATACGTCATGTGGTCCGCGCCGCGCCGCGTGGTGCTGGTGCAAGGTGGCACACACCTACACAAATGGCAGCTCCAGCTCGAGTAGTAGTCCCGCCACGAAATACGCATTGGTTATGGCCAACCCGTGGACGGATTATTTCTAGTTTCGCCCCAGAATTTGGAAAAAAAGGTATTGATATTGCGGGTTCACAGGGGCAAACGATCCGGGCTACTGCAAATGGGATGGTTGCGTACTCAGGCGATGGGTTGCCGGGCTACGGCAATATGATTTTGATTCAACATTCCCATCAATTACTCAGTGCCTACGGGTATAACGCGCGCAATTTGGTCCATGCTGGTCAAGCGGTCAAAGCAGGGCAACCCATCGCTATCATGGGCACCAGCCCGCAACGTCGTTATGCGATGCATTTTGAATTAAGAAAAGCGGGAAAACCGGTTAATCCGAAGTATTTTTTACGGTAAGTAAAGATATTTTCCTTCTCCCCGCAGGGGAGAAGGTGGCGCAAAGCGCCGGATGAGGGGAATAAAAAGCACTATAAACATTATGATAACTTTGGATCTATTAAGCTGCTTTTAATTCTATATGAACTTGTTGTCCTAATGCTGCTGCAATGTTAACTAATGCATCAAGAGAAAAGCGGGATATACGACCTTTCAGTAAGTCATTCAGTCTAGGCTGAGTAATTCCGCAATGTTTTGCGGCAGTAGTCTGCGTCCAACTATGCTGTTTAACTAGCTTGATAAGTTTATGCATTAATTCTGATTTTGCTTTTAAATTAGCTGCTTCTCCAGGAGTATCTGCGATAGCATCCCAAACACTATCATAAGTTTCGATATCTTTCATTTTATTGTCCTTATCAATTCATCAAAACGCTTTTTTGCAAGATCAATGTCGCGTTTTGCAGTATAAATAATGCGATAGGTTCCTGATTCATCCCATACTCTTATTTCTTCTACGCCTTTGCCAATAGAGGGCATAGGTTTATAATCATTCGGCATTTCTCCTCGTTGTACTTTGTCTAGTTGAAAGCCAGCATTTTGTTTTGCACTTGGGCTAAATTCGCATAAGCGATTACGCGAATCTCCAAGAAAGCGCAAAGTTTTCATCGTATTTTTCGTACTTTATATTTTGATATAATTATATCAGTTCTGATATATAATGCAAATTACTATTTTTAAAGACGCTTACCCCAAGCTCCGCTTGATCATAAAACTAACATCCGGATTGGCATGAACATAATCAATCACGATATCTGGATGTGACTGGGGATACACCCGAAATACTTCATCGATAAAACCTTGGCCTACTAAGCGTACGTCAGTAAAATCCAAAACAATATGGCGAAATTGCTCTAGTCCAAATGTGACTCTTTTTGCTTGTTCGCGTGAAATCAGTGGTTCGTTGCCCCATTGTGACATTTTGACCAACACTTCAGTTCGGCTAAAGGCTGCGTCGTCTTGATATTGATATTGTTTAAGCAGATCGATAAGCGATGCGGTTGTATTGCGAGAAATTTGCATCTGGACCGTAGTGCCCAGCATGTTGGTCTCGAGAGTTTCAAGTGACCAATCATGGTTGTGTTTATCACGGATATAATGCAAATGATTGGCATAAATCTCAAATCGATCAAACGCGCGGGAGGTAAAGAAAATACCTTCTCCCTGATGATTGCCAGGATCGGTGGTGACTTTTCCTTTGCTCAGCTGAAGGGCAGCTTCGCGTAAATGATCAAACTCACAATAATCAGCAATGGTTTGGAAAACCCCTTGGCCATTGTCAGTGATGCTGATGATCAAATCATCCTGTTGGAACGCAGTTTTGACCATGATTTGTGAGCCATGGGCGTGTTTGATGGCGTTATTCAAAATCGCAGTGAACCCGTAACTACATAAATCATATACATTTTCAGGAAATTGCTGGAATAAATCCGCAAAATCGGTTTGAAAAATGGTGAACTCAGATATGCTGTCGCCAATTTTGTAGCGTATTTGTCGATCTAGGGATGATTGTAAGCGATAGCGAATATTCCGCGTGATACCCGATTTGAAAATGTCACCTTGATTGAGAAGGTGAGTCAGATGACGATGCACCGTAGTTCTGGTCACAGAAAACTGCTGCGCCGTCACCGCAACGATGTCTTCCGGATGTTGAGGAAGATTGTGCAAAATATACTGCCGAATCCTGTCCGCTTTAGTATTCATCAGGCTTCCAATTATAACTTGTTGCTAAGTTATTATAACTTATTGTAACTATTGTTTTTTGTGATTGCAACATTTTGCCTTAATCCAATACAAATAGAATCCTTTCATTTTTAAAAGAATGAGTCGAAACGCAGTCCATGCAAATGATTTTTTTATATACAATTTAATGTAGGTTGGGCCTTGGCCCAACAACGCGCGTAGCGCACCATTACTTGTTAAATGAAGCGCTACGCTTTGCTGTTGGGCCAGGGCCCAACCTACATCAAAATTGCATACAACCACGGCCTAGTCTTCGGCAATCAGAAAAAGTAGCGAACGTTCTAGGACAACAATTAATGATATAAATGGCGCCATTGTTTAAAGGGGGGGCGCTGATTTTCAATATAAATGTAGGTTGGGCCTTGGCCCAACAACGCGCGCAGCGCACCATTACTTATTAAATGAAGCGCTACGCTTTGCTGTTGGGCCAAGGCCCAACCTACATCAAAATTGCATACAACCACCGTTCATCCATAGTTCCAGAAAACTCCTCATTTCAATCAAATGAAAAAAAAATTTAAAAATGGTCTATATTTACTACTATATGCCATTAATTTGCTGTGTTGCGCTACAAAGACCAGCAATTTAGGAGACTGTTATGTTATGTAAATATGAGGGCGGAGACTATATTTCATACGATCAAGTTGTCGCTGAAGGTAAGCTTGCAGAAGTAGTGGGCATTCAATTTTCGGGATTAAAAAAATATAAGTTCCAAACAACGGTCTCCAAGGTAAATTGGAAATTAATGCCTAATGTGAAAAAAATAGAGGGCGTTCGCACTGATTTTACTAACTATAGTTTTCCAAAGGGGGCATTACCGCAACTGGAAGAAGTCGTATTTACAAGTAGCGATCTGTCCGCAGGGACGCTGAAGAGCTTATTGGACGCTGTACCTAACGTAGATACCGATGGAACCTTTAAATTTACCTGGGATAGCTTCTCTTCTTTAGGGATGATGAGTTATGAAGATGATGAAGATGATGAAGAAGAGCTCAAGTTTGAGATAGAACAACAACGAGTAAAAGAAATCCAAGCTAAGCGAAAAGAGCATGATCTGCATTCTGGAAGTACTGTTATCCCCCCATATGATGAAGCAGGTAGTGACATAAGTGATGATTATATGGCTGATTTAGGCGATGTACCAGAAGATCTTGAAGACATTGAAGCAGAGATTTTTATTGAATACTCCACAGACAATGGTGCTAGATTTACCATTATGCGCTCTACATATTTCGAGAAAATGTCTGAAGAAGACAGAGCACAGATTACACACATTAAGATTGATGACGCTGAAGGCCTGCCATTACTTTCTGCGATGAATTTTGAGCAATGTACACAATTAACGAGTTTGTCTATCTCTAATGCCTGTCTTGATGGAACTGGTTTGATAGCTCCAGATCTTCCAAATCTGACATCCTTAACTTTAACTTCCTGCGGGGTGAATGTGGAAGGGGTTGGCTATTTCCTCAATAATGGTACCAATCGACCTATAATTAAATTGATAGGTATTGCGAAGGAAAATGGAGACATTTTTGAGCAGATAGAAGATGATGAAGGAGACTTTCTCGATGAGTTTAGTGAGTTTAAAGGAAATCTACAGAAGAAACATAGATACGTAACGTTTCAAACCATAACTGCTTCAGAAACTCCATTTGTTGATATGGAAGATTTTCCGGACGACTCTACTGAATACTCTGAGAGTACGGAAGTCTCGGATCCTGAACGTATGGAAGCAAGAGTGATTTCGAGCCCGGCAAAGCGGTCCCGCCCTACTCTAAACTCTCAATTGTTAGATGCGAAGTTTCGTAGCGGTCTCGATGCTGATAAAGCTACGAGACTAGGTATGTCTGATGATAGCAGTTCCGAAAGAAGCATTCACATTACCCGATTAAGTGCAAAGCCTACGATTGCTCGGTCTATGAGTGCCAGCACATTCTCTGAAATGGATGCTATAATAGGTAGAGGAAAAACAGTCTTGGGTGATCGAGTTGAAATAGAGGACCCCTGGGAGCCTGGGGAGGATACTCCGGAGAGATTTTTGGAAGAAGATATAGAACTTGTTCCGGTCGAACCGATAATTTTATGTCGGCTTGCAGATGGTCGTACAGGGCACTATCGAGACCTAACTGACATCCAACGGCAACAGATTGTAGCAATGGACATACGTGGCCGTGGCCCAAATACTAACGCGTTGGTACTGTTACCTCAAGAAAGATGGAACGAACTGACTCAATTAAAAACATTGAGTATTTCAGGATCAAGTATTTCAATAAAATATTTAACATCCAAAGCTCCTGAGGTTAACTTACCAAGTTTGACAGAAGTTACTATTGGAAACTGTGGTGTTGATTTTGCAGGATTAAACTGTTTAGTGGGTGGTTCTCCCAGCTTACGCACTTTTCAACATCAGGGAATACAAAAAGCCAAAGGGTTCTCTGATGGTTATAGGTGGGAAAGTTTTTTACCCAATGACGCTGAACTCGCAAGAATCAAAGAACGCTTTCAGCTGGTTGAACAAAGTATAGACGAAGAAGAGATTTTATCCGATATAGGCGATTTTGTGCCAAGATCAGGCGAAAATTTAGAAGACTTCTTAAATGATGATACACCGCTACCTCACCGTAGATCTGCAATAGATGACTTAGGGTTAAGTGGAAAACGACCTAGTAGGCGAAGTATTGGTATGAGTACTTCCCTGTGGGAGCCTTATGATTTAGGGGATAGATTGCCCTCTGCAGCTAGCGTTGTAAGCATATCATTTACATATCGTCGGACTTCGATGAGTAACGTATCCCTATCTCACGAAATGACGCTTGATGAATTGAATTCATTAACAGCATCTGAGCGAAAAAACATCGAAACAATGACAATTACTGGTAATGGACCAGGTGGTCCTGATGTGGTGAGCGCGATAAAATGGTCAAATTTAAGTGGGCTACGGACGCTGGATTTCTCGGGCGTAACAGTTGAAGAACCGTTAGATCTTGATGAGATAGAGTTTGAAAATTTGCAAAGCATTCGGTTTCGAGATTGCGGCGTTGACGCTGGTGCATTCAGGTCGTTTTATTCGGCTTCTACAGAAGGCAGTTTAAAGGAAATGACGGCCACAGACCTAAAGGGTTTGCGCTTAGATGGTTCATGGAGCGATTTAAAGGAGTCAGAAAAAACATTGATTCGAAAGACACTTGAATCTGCAAATATATATGAACTTGCTTTTGATTCAAGCATACGACCGCAGGAATTGTCGGAAGAAGACATAGAACCTTTACTGGACGACCCGGAAGTTTTCTATCGGCTTAAAGGAGATGAGAGTGAGGAAGATTGGAAAGCTTACTCATCCATCTCAGACGAGGATTGGGGAAATATTTCAGAAATAGAAATAAGCGGGACTGGCCCACAGACTAATCTGTTAACGATGCCAGGGATGCCTTGGGAGGCGATGACTGGATTAGAGACCTTAATTATTAGCAATGCAAGTATTGCAGGAGGGGTATCGACTAGTCAACTTAGCCTTATTCCAAGCTTAAAAACACTGGTAGTAGGCGAGAATTGCGGTGTTGATTATAGTGGATTGCAACGCTTTGTGTATTCGAAAAATTTAACAACCCTTACGCTTGCTGATAATGTGCAAAAGGCTATATCAAACGAAGATGGGATTGATTTTGAAGAGTTTACAGAGAAAGAACGTAACAAAATTGCAGGATTGCGCGCTATAGTAACAGGGCGAGAATTTTTAAGGGAAGCCGAAGATGCGGAAAACATTAAAAAAACCACAAGGTCCGTAAATTCCAGCCTCATCAGCGCGGCCGATGAGCTTGAAGACGATGTGGATGAGGAGCTTAGCGGGCCTCTTTTTCCCACTGCTAGGGTAGATCGGCATCCGCCACCTATGAGTATGCCTAAAATTTTATGTTATTACAGCGAGGAGGAAGATCCAATAACCTACAGCAGCGAACTCAACTCAAGTTTCCTGCAGTATATTACCAGAATAGAGTATGAGGGACGTGGGCCGCAGGACAATGCGATGGAAATAGTACCCTGGGCGAAGTTGACAGGGCTAGAGAGTTTGTCTATTAGCAATGCATCTGTCTCAGGCGCTACATCATTTCGAGGGCAAGTCGGAAAGACTCTTTTCCCACAGTTAACTAAAATGTATTTTTATGGTTGCAAGCTTGGCCCGAAGGCAATAGAAGGTTTTGTTACACATGCTTCATCAAAATTACAGACGTTTGATACGTTAAATTGTGATTCTGAATTTGCGCAGGATGCGCGAAAAATTGAAGTATTAAAGGCAGAAGTGAACCAGAGAAGTAAAGCGTTTGCGCCGCCTTCCATGCCTAGCCATGATAGGCCGAATCGCGGAAGTGCTACAGAAAGACGCAACAGTTTGCACCAAGATCATCCGAGAATGGGTTTTTCTGATCCAGGTAGTTCAATAAATAGACACAATAAAGCTAGTCGTACCCAACAAGATAGGGGTACTGGATATACTGGTGCTGCTGTAGATAAGGGTCGGCAGGGAATGTATTCAGATGGGTCGAATAGATCTGAATCAAGTACTCCAAGAAATTCAAGCAGGACAACTATTCGTAGCGAAGATGGCGCGCATAATAGGACACAACCAGCCTCAAGAGGACCTATGAGTACTGGTGCTGCTGCTGGTGCTGCTACGAATCGACCAAGTTTATTTACTCCTCCCCCTGCGCAGCATAGAACTACTAGTGCTGGAAATCTAGGCAGTGTCCACACAGCTGGGGACACGGCTGGAAGTGTTCAAAACCGCTATAAATCTTTTTCTAGAGAACCTGAATTGGTTGTGGACAATGAATCTGAAAATAGTAGAAATTACAAAAAATTAGTTGATGACACAGCAGCAGCGCTTGGGCTGATAAAGCAGGAAACTTCATTTGACGGAAATAATTATAGGTTCTCCACAAACGAGGACGAGCAAACAACAAGTATAACGTATCAGCAGAGAGACCGTATGGTCACCCCAATTTTAGATGCTGGCATTGATACGGTTAAAGTGCATAGAGGTTGGGGACAAGTAGACAGAACGATCTCTCATGAAACAAGAGCTCAGATTGTTCTAGCGTCTTTGGGGATACCACCTTGTCCTCCCGACATTGCTATTTCAAATGAAAGATCCGGATTAGGCAGAGCAATTCGTGCGGAATTTAATAAGCTTAAACTGCGGCCAGATGAGCCAGAGATTACAGTGACTATAAAACCTCGTTAAATGTTTGCAATGCTGGGCCGATACCCAACATGCAGCATTTGTGTGTGATTTTAATGTAGGTTGGGCCTTGGTCCAACAACGCGCGAAGCGCACCATTATTTGTCCAATGAAGCGCTGCGCTTTGTGCTGTTGGGCCAAGGCCCAACCTACGTTAAATCTTTTTAGAGTCAATTGGTTGAATTGCGCGCTCAGGCTTTCATTCCCCAAATTGCAGTTTAGAGTCCCGTTCTATTGTATCGGCACTGGCCCAATTAGCAGGTAACATACCTGTATTAATATAACGATGAATACTTGAGTACGCCCACTGAGATGGCGATTTCACATGACCGTGCTTAACTGGATTGTAGTGTATATAATCCAAATGTCTCTTATAATCCTGCTCATCTCTAATAAGATGTTCCCAAAACCTGCGCTGCCATATACCGCGCTCACGTTTGGTTTTTTTTGATGAATGAATCAACTCTGTTGGTTCAAGTTGACGAGAAAAGGTACCTTTGATGAAACTGATACGTTGTGAATAGTTTGCATCATCAAGAGGTAATGTCAAAATCATGTGTATATGTTCTGGAAGCACGACTATGCCATCAATTATGAAAGGGTGGGTTTTCATTACTTGTTGAAATGCCACACGCAACTCTTTTGTTTTGCAAATTAACAAATCACTTCGTCTATTTTGTAATGTTAAAGTAAAAAAATAGCTGGCGCCGGGCGCAAACACTCGTCGATAATTCATGGGGTTGGACTTCAAACATTCCTTTGTGTGGAGATTATACTTGAAGGTAGTGTTTGGCAAGTTCTAATGGTGCTTCCTAAATGTGACTCCAACTTAACTTATTAATTTATATATTTAATGTAGGTTGGGCCTTGGCCCAACAACGCGCGTAGCGCACCTTGTTTATTTAATGAAGCGCTGCGCTTTGCTGTTGGGCCAAGGCCCAACCTACGTTAAAATCAATGGTTGCTTTAGGAACTGTGATTAGGCCAAGATTCTAACGTTAATAAATGTGATTTCAACTTAATCTATTTAATGTGTAGGTTGGGCCTTGGCCCAACAACGCGCGTAGCGCACCTTGTTTGTTTAATGAAGCGCTGCGCTTTGCTGTTGGGCCAAGGCCCAACCTACATTAAAATCAATGGTTGCTTTAGGAGCTGTGATTAGGCCAAGATTTTAACGTGACAAACTCTTTTAACACTAGCTTTTTTTCTTGTCTTCGTATAACTTAAAAATAGGGCTTTTTTGTTAAGCTTGACAAGGGGAGTTATGGACGCTGGGGAAGAGATTATCCAAACGGAAGTGGACGAGAAATCGGAAGTGGTCGAGTTTGATTTTCTTGAGGTCGAAGAGGATTTAGAACCGGAGGTCGCCGAAGTCCGAGAGGTCGCAGGATCTCATGATGCGCCTGATTTTAATGATAAAGAAGCGTTCCCAAGTTATCAAAGTAGTGGTAAACGCATGACGCGTGCCATGGACGCTACTCAAATTTATTTGAATGAAATTGGTTTTTCTCCTTTATTAAACGCGGAGGACGAGGTTTACTATGCTCGCTTGGCCTTGAAAGGGGATGAAGCCGCGCGCAAAAAGATGATCGAATCTAATTTACGTCTTGTAGTTAAAATTGCACGGCATTATTTGAATCGCGGTCTTCCTTTGTTGGATCTGATTGAGGAAGGCAATTTGGGTTTGATGAAATCGGTTGAAAAATTTGACCCAGACCGAGGCTTTCGCTTTTCAACCTATGCCACCTGGTGGATACGTCAAACCATTGAACGTGCTTTGATGAATCAAACGCGCACGATTCGTTTGCCCATTCACGTTTTAAAAGAATTAAATGTTTATTTACGAGCTGCACGGCAATTGACCCAAAAATTGGATCATGAACCTTCTGCGGAAGAAATTGCGGAAATGTTGGATGTGCCGTTGGAGGATGTGGAAAAATTATTGTATTTGAATGACAAAGTGACTTCTTTTGATACGCCAATTGGTCATGATGACAACAAATCTTTATTGGATACCATCCCGGATGAAAACAGCACGAATCCTGCGGTTTTGTTGACAGATGAAAATTTACGCATGCAAATTGAAGAGTTTTTGGATGCGCTGACCGACAACCAACAACAAGTGATTGCCCGCCGTTTCGGTCTGCGTGGTTTCGAAAAAGCGACCCTGGAAGAAGTGGGCGCAGAAATCGATCTCACCCGTGAGCGAGTACGTCAAATTCAAGTTGAAGCGTTGAAAACCTTGCGTAACCTGTTAGAGCAAGCGGGTTTGACACATGATGATTTGTTTGAGTGACAGAGAATTTCACTTGAATTTATTGCAACAATGTATATACTACATATCAACATTGTTGACACTTGAGGCTTGAGATGAGGGTGCATGCAAAAATTCAAAAATGGGGCAACGGTCTAGCTTTACGGGTATCAGGCGTCATGCGTGATATGCCTCATTTCCAGAACGGAACAGAGGTTGATGTTGAAGTTACTGAGCACGGATTTTCAGTAGTGAAAACATCGCCTCCCAAAAAATATCTTTTTCCTTTTACCGAGTCACAACTTTTATCGGGATTAAATAACCACAGTGCTCATGCGGATTTACTAACGCAGCCAACAAAAAATGAGCTTGATTTACCATGACTAAACATTACATACCAGACCGAAATCACATTGTGTTCTTAGATTTTGAGCCCACGAAAGGCACGGAAATTGGGAAGTACCGGCCAGCATTGATCTTGTCTTCAAAAGAGTACAGCAAAAACACTGGATTGGTTATTTGCTGTCCTATTAGTACCAGCATCCGGGGAGGCTCTACCGAAGTTTCTATTAACAATTTGGAGAAAATGTCGGTTGTTGCTGCTAGTTTAATCCAAACTTTATCCTGGAAGGAACGCAAAGTAAAATTTTTGATTGAAGCTGAGGCAAATGTCATGGATGAAGTGTTATTTAGGATTCTTCCATTAATTGGAGCAGATAAACTAATAGAAAGGGTAGTACTTTGAATAGTCGGTGGGCACGCAGGCTTTTGCCCACCAACATCTACAACTTCCGCCAACATTCCGAATAATCTTTCTGCCGCGCACTATGATTCAACGCATGGCTTGTGAATTGCCATGGATCACAAGTCTCTAGCATGAAAGCCATAGTATTGGCGTAATACTCAGGTTGGAGGGTTTGCGTGGTGGCTTTTTGAAAGGCTTCATAATCTGGGCCGTGTGGCGTCATGCAATTGTGGACGCTGATGCCACCTACGCTAAATCCACTCGGTTTGGCATCGTATTCTCCTCGGATCAATCCCATCAACTCACTCATGACATTGCGATGAAAATACGGCGGGCGAAACGTGTGTTCAGCCACCATCCAACGTGGTGGGAAAATCACAAAATCCAATTGAGCAATCCCCGGAGTCGGACTTTCAGCAGTAAGTACGGTAAAAATAGACGGGTCGGGGTGATCGAAGCTGACCGTCTGAATCGTGTTGAATAAAGATAAATCATAGCCATAAGGCGCATAATTACCTTGCCAAGCGACCACGTTTAAGGGAGAGTGCTGGCATTCTGTGACCCAAAGTTGACCAAGGTATTTGGTAATATATTCCTGAGAACCTTGACTGGTTTCCACGACAGCGGTGGGGTAGAAAAAATGACGCGGATTAGCGAGGCCATTGGCGCCAATGCAGCCTAATTGTGGCAAAGTCAGCGGGAGCCCGCTGTGTTCACAAAGATAACCTGCTGCATAGGTGTCGGACAACGTCATCTTGAATGCGATGCCGCGCGGAATGACCGCAATCATCCCCACCTCAATCTCCAGTTTGCCCATTTCAGTATGTAATACGATTCCCCCTGAATAGGGGATAAACAACAACTCCCCATCCCGATTGATGAAATAGCGATTTTGCATGGATTGTGTGCAGTGATAGAGATAAGTGTGGCTCAATGCAGTACTGGCAATATGCGTTAATCCTGTAATGAAATCTTGGGCTTGTTGCGGTCGGGTAAAGGGCGACCAGCGCATGGGGTTGGGTGGCTGTTGCTCTGCAAATGCTTGCTGGATTTGAGTGGGAAAAGGTCGATAATCTGGATGAACGACGAAAGGATGCTCGCGGTATAGCCAGGTGTGTAAATTGACATGTCGCGGGCGAGTGAAAGCACTGCCACTCAATTGCTCGGCATATAATTTATGCGCGCATGCTTGGGGAGAGTTTTGCTCTTTGGGTAAAGCACCAGCGAGACATTCTGTTTGATGATGATTTCCAAATCCATAGAGGTACATGGTTTCTTCCTTTGTTATGTCGTTCGTCATGTCGAGCATCGTGAGACATCTCCCGGGCTTCAGGAGATCCCTCACTTTGTTCGGGATGACGGCGTCTTCTCAGATTGCAACGATTGGAAGTTTTTGTCAATTTTTAACGGTTGGCATATAATGCTGAGTTTAGACCGAGATTGAAGAAAGGTGAGAATATGGCAGGACATAGTAAATGGGCCAATATTAAATTTCGTAAGGGTTTGCAAGATAAGAAACGTGGGAAAATATTTACGAAATTAATTCGTGAGATCTCTGTGGCGGCCCGTATGGGTGGGGCTGAGGAAATCAATAACCCTCGCTTGCGGGATGCAGTTATCAAAGCACTGAAAGCCAATATGAAACGAGATACCATCGATAACGCCATCAAACGTGGGGCGGGTGGTTTGGATGGCGCTAACATGGTCGAAATGTCTTATGAAGGCTATGCGCCGGGTGGTGTGGCTGTTTTAGTTGAGTGTTTGTCGGACAATAAAAATCGCACTGTTTCAGAAGTGCGGCATGGCTTTACCAAATTTGGTGGCAATTTGGGGACAGATGGGTCGGTATCTTATTTGTTTGCAAAGCAAGGTGAAATCGTACTGAGTCAGACAGATAAAGTGGATGAGGCGATGGATGTCGCCATTGAGGCTGGCGCTGAAGATGTGGTGCTGGAAGAGGGGCATGTGGTGATTATGACGGCAGTGGAAGCTTACCATCGTGTGTTGAATGCGATAGAGAAGGCGGGATTTGAGGTGGAACACGCGCATATCACGCAACACGCTGAAACTTTGATTGCTTTAGATACTGATACCGCGGAGCGAGTAACCAAATTAATTGATATGCTTGAAGATTTAGATGACGTACAATCTGTGTATACCAATGCGGATTTGTTGATCTGATGCTGTCATTCCCGCGGAGATGACAGAAAGATGTGTGTAGATGATAAAAAATCCTGGGATGACTATGATGCAAGGGGTATATGACAATCATTCTGGGGATTGATCCTGGGTCGCGGGTGACTGGTTATGGGGTGATTCGTGAGCAGCAACGGAAGCTCTATTATATAGATAGTGGCTGTATACGTTGCGCCGTGGGAACTTTGCCAGAGCGTTTGTTGCAAATTTTCAATGGCATTTGCGTGTTGATGGAAAAATATAGTCCTGACGAAGTCGCGATCGAAGAAGTTTTTATGCATAAAAATCCGAGCTCAGCTTTAAAATTGGGACATGCGCGTGGCGTGGCGATGGTGGCCTGCGCTTCGCATCGGGTTGCAGTGTCTGAGTATTCTGCGCGCGAAGTGAAACAGACTGTGGTGGGATATGGTGCGGCGGATAAAATTCAGGTGCAACATATGGTGGTTAATTTGTTGAGATTGTCGGCCACGCCACAAGCTGATGCGGCGGATGCATTGGCCATTGCAATTTGTCATAGTCATATGCGGAGTAAAATACGATGATTGGTTGGCTCAGTGGCACAATTGTGGATAAGCAACAACCTGGAAAAATTGTCTTAAATGTGAATGGCGTGGGGTACGATTTAGAAACATCGCTGTCTACTTTTTTTCAAATTGAATCCCATCCAGGTCAAATTAGTTTACACGTGCATACCGTGGTGCGTGAGGATGCCTTACTATTATATGGGTTTGCGCAGCAAGATGAGCGCTCTTTGTTTCGCGCTTTGATCAAAGTGAATGGGGTGGGTCCTAAAGTAGCCATTGCCATTTTATCCAGCATCAGCCCAGATGAGTTTATCCAATGCATCTTACAGCAAAATACAACGATGCTGACCAAATTACCTGGAATCGGGAAAAAAACTGCCGAACGTCTCGTGGTGGAAATGAAAGATAGTGTGCAACAATTTTCTCCTGTTTCGTCGACCAAATCATCCTTTTCTCCCAGTATGTCCCAGCAAGAAGAAGCCATTTCAGCGTTGGAGACATTAGGGTATAAACCCCAAGAAGCGATTACATTGATTCGTAAGATTGATGATGGTCAAAAATCATCGGAACAATTAATTAGAATGGCGTTGCAACACGCCTTAACTAGTAAGCAGGGGGTGTGATGTGCGTCAGGTAGAGCGATGGATAAATGGGGCAACTCATCCTGTGGTTGTGCCCATTTTTCTAGCATTGATTGTGGCCAGCTATCTGCTCTGGGATCAGTCTTTGGCTTTGAAAATGCATGATTTGGCCCTGACTCAACATTACCCGGTGATCACTTGGGTCACACAATTAGGCAAGTCGCTCTATTGGTTAGCGGTTCTGCCACTAATCGCTTTGTTTTTTCGGCATGGGCATCGGATCAAGCAAATGGAGTGGCGTATTTGGTTTTTATGGATCACTTTGGTGATAGCGAATGGCAGTTGTTTTTTATTGAAAACACTGCTAGGTCGAGCGCGACCGGAACTATTGTTTTCGGATCATATTTTTGGATTTTTTGGATATATGACCAATAGCTTGTATCATTCTTTTCCATCTGGTCATACGACCCAGGTTACTACAGCGGTTTTGAGCTTAAGTTTGTTATACCCGAAACAGCGTTGGTTATTTTTAAGTATAGGGACGCTGATTCTTGCGACCAGAGTACTTTTAACCAAGCATTATTTGAGTGATGTATTGGCGACGGTTTTGTTGGTTTGTTTCGAATATAAATTGTTTTTATATATCGTGGCGCAGCAATGCCCCTTATATTGGAAAAGATTGGGTGTTAAATAATGAGTAAATTAGCAGCTATTCCTATTGTTGTAGAAAGTGGGCAAAAATATAAAACTGCGCAAGGATTTTCAGCCATCAAAGATGGTGTGAAAGCGGAAACAGAGACGCATGAACGCTTACCGAAACCGGCTTGGTTGCGAATTTCCAATCAAGTGACGCCTGCTTATTTGGCTGTAAAGGAGCAAGTTGAAGCTCATAAATTAGCCACGGTTTGCCAAGAAGCCAAATGTCCTAACTTGGCTGAATGCTGGTCCCATGGGACAGCCACCATTATGTTAATGGGCAAGGTTTGTACCCGGGCTTGCCGCTTTTGTGCCGTTGATACGGGCAATCCCCAAGGTTGGTTGGATTTGGAAGAGCCGAATAACGCTGCGAAAACCGTCGCTTTGATGAATTTAGATTATGTGGTTTTGACGTCGGTGAATCGCGATGATTTGCCTGATGGCGGTGCGGCGCATTATGCAGCGGCGATTTCTGCAATTCGTGAGCGCTCACCCAACACCAAAATTGAGGCATTAACCCCTGATTTTCAAGGTGTGACTACCAGCATTGAAACCTTGTTGGATAGTGGTTTGGATGTTTTTGCGCAAAACGTGGAAACCGTTGAGCGGTTGACTCATCCAGTCCGAGATAATCGCGCCTCGTATCACCAAACCCTCCAAGTTTTGGCCTATGCCAAACAATATCGTCCAAATGTGTTGACCAAAACCAGTCTGATGCTGGGTTTGGGGGAAACTTGGGATGAGTTGTTGCAAACAATGGATGAGTTGCGCCAATGCCAAGTCGATATTTTGACGTTTGGCCAATATATGCAACCTACCAAGCATCATCTACCCGTGCAACGCTATTTACCACCTGAAGAATTCACTGCATTGCGCGAGATAGGCTTAGAAAAAGGATTTTTTGAAGTGGCCGCCGGGCCCTTGGTTCGCTCATCTTATCGCGCGGATAGGATTTTTAAACGGGATAATTTGGGTTTGTAGTCTTTAAGAGGGTAATTCCTCTATGTTATACTTATTTTGGTAATAAACCATAAGGACACCTTTATAGTGAAATCAAAAAGACCAGTTAACCTTAAATTGAGCACACTCGCCTTTCCTCCTATGGCGATTGTTTCTATTTTGCATCGCATCAGTGGCATTGTACTTTTTCTTCTTTTTCCCTTTGTATTGTATGTGTTGCATTTGTCATTGGCGTCGCGTACTACCTTTTCACAATTACAGACTATGATTTTAACATGTCCATGGACTAGAATGGCTTTATGGGCATTTGGTTCGGCGTTAATTTATCATGGTATTGCGGGCGTACGCCATTTGCTGAGTGATATGGATTGGGGCGATAGCTTGCCAACTGCGCGTTGGACTGCGTATGGTGCAATGGGATTGAGTTTGATATTAATTCTCTTTTTAGGAATGCTACTATGGTAACATCGGTAACCAGTTTGACGGGAAATGGTTTAAAAGATTGGCTGATCCAGCGAGTCTCTGCAGTCTATTTGCTGGCGTATGTGTTATTTTTACTGGGATATACGGCGCTGCATATGCCGTTAGATTATGATCAATGGACACTGTTGTTTCATTGTCAAATAGTTAAAATTGCGACAGTTTTGGCGTTGCTGATGTTCTTATTGCATGCCTGGATCGGTATATGGACGGTTACCACGGATTATCTGCAGCAAATGGGATTAAGATTGGTAATTCAGATTTTGGTTGCTTTATTTTTAAGTGCTCAATTCATTTGGGGCTTGACGATCGTTTGGGGACAATAGCATGGCTGTAGCACGAAATAAATTTGATGCAGTGATTATTGGCGCTGGTGGCGCAGGCATGAGAGCGGCTTATCAATTGGCTAAAACGCCTGGTATGAAAGTAGCCTTGATTTCCAAAGTGTTTCCTACGCGTTCGCATACCGTATCTGCGCAAGGGGGTATTACCGTTGCTTTGGGCAATACGCATGAAGATGATTGGCGTTGGCATATGTACGATACCGTGAAAGGCGCGGATTATATCGGGGATCAAAATTGTATCGAATATTTATGTAAAACCGGCCCGGAAGCAGTCTACGAATTAGAGCATATGGGATTGCCGTTTTCACGTATGGACAATGGTAAAATTTACCAGCGGCCTTTTGGTGGTCAGTCTAAAAACTTTGGTGGAGAACAAGCAGCGCGGACTGCGGCAGCAGCGGATAGAACAGGACATGCTTTATTGCATACGTTGTATCAACAAAACGTCAAAGCCAAAACGCATATTTTTAGCGAATGGTATGCCCTTGATTTTGTAAAAGACAGTCACAATAAAATTGCTGGTGTAACAGCCATGTCGATTGAAACCGGTGAAATTGTATTTTTTCAGTCACGAGTTTGTATTCTTGCTACGGGCGGCGCTGGACGAATTTTCCAATCTACTACGAATGCCTTGATTAATACTGGCGATGGTTTTGGGATGACCCTACGCGCTGGCTTTCCTTTGCAAGACATGGAAATGTGGCAATTTCATCCTACAGGTATTGCGGGTGCGGGATCGTTGGTGACAGAAGGATGCCGTGGCGAAGGCGGTTATCTGATTAATAAGGACGGTGAACGCTTTATGGAGCGTTATGCACCCCATGCGAAAGATTTGGCGTCACGTGACGTCGTAGCCCGTGCTATAGCACTCGAATTGCGTGCTGGCAAAGGATTTAATATTGACGGTGTCGATTGTGTGAAATTGAAGATCGATCATTTGGGCGCTGATTTGATTAATAAACGCTTACCTGGTATTCGTGAGTTGTCTATACAATTTGCTGCCGTGGATCCGATTCAAGAACCAATTCCGGTTGTCCCAACCTGCCATTATATTATGGGTGGTATTCCCACTACGATGCATGGAGAAGCCATAGGGCTGCAAAGAGGGAAAGATGTGGTCATTGACGGATTATACGCAGCAGGAGAATGTGCTTGTGTGTCGGTGCATGGCGCCAACCGCTTAGGTGGGAACTCCTTATTGGATTTGGTGGTATTCGGTCGTGCGGCAGGCTTGCATGTCGAGCATCTCTGGCAATCAAATGAATTACGTGACATGCCAACTGTGACAGAAGATGATGTGGAAGCGTCGTTGACCCGTTATAACCGTTGGTACGATTCTACTGAAGGGGAAAATCCTGCGGTATTACGTGCTGAAATGCAAAAAGTCATGCAAGAAGATTTTGGGGTGTTCCGTACTGGGGACATTATGCAACAAGGTTTGACGCGGTTGGATGATATTCGCAAGCGCTTAGATCACGCGCATTTGACCGATAAAAGCCGGGTCTTTAATACAGAGTTGGTGACAGCATTAGAGTTGGATAATTTAATGGCGACGGCGTATGCCACTGCAGTATCCGCGATGGCACGCACTGAAAGCCGTGGCGCCCATTCGCGCGAAGATTTTCCGAAGCGTAATGACAAAGAATGGATGGTGCATACCACCTATGTGATGAAGGGCGACAAAATGGGAACCCGCCCTGTGAATGTGACACCACTAGAAATGCCGACATTTGAACCCAAAGATCGAGTTTATTAAGGATAAACATGGCAGAGACTACCTTAACGTTATCTATTTATCGCTATAATCCAGAAGTGGATAGCAAACCTTATATGCGAGACTATGAGTTTGCTATGCCTGAGGGCAGTAATCCTATGTTACTGACCATGCTGGAACGTATCAAAGCGGAGCAAGACCCTACGTTGTCTTTTCGACGCTCTTGTCGCGAAGGCGTATGTGGCTCGGATGGGATGAACATCAATGGGACGAATGGCTTAGCTTGTATCACTCATATTGCAGCGTTAGGCAAAAAGATCGTGATTCGTCCGTTACCAGGATTTCCCGTGATTCGAGATTTGGTGGTGGATATGAGTCAATTTTATCACCAATATGAGCGTATTGAGCCGTATTTACAGAACGATACGACACCGCCTGCTGCCGAGCGCTTGCAGTCTCCCGAAGAACGTGCGCAATTGGATGGGCTGTATGAATGTATTCTATGCGCTTGTTGCACCAGTTCTTGTCCTTCCTTTTGGTGGAATCCTGAAAAATTTGTGGGGCCAGCGGGTTTATTGCAAGCCCGGCGCTTCTTAGCAGATAGTCGTGATACGGCGAAAGAGCATCGTTTGGCAACTTTACAAGATCCGTTTAGTGTCTTTCGTTGCAGAACCATCATGAACTGTACAACTGTTTGTCCGAAAGGATTAAATCCTACCAAAGCAATCAGTGAAATTCGTAATCAAATGTTGACACAAGAAACATAATTTGTATCATTCACATGGTTTGGCGCCGACGTGCCGCGGCTTGTCCGCGGCATCCAACGCAGTGGCAAGATCTCTGGATCCCGCGGACAAGCCCCGGGACGTAGGGTTATTAAAGTATCATTCGTTATCGGCCAATGGATTGCCAAGGGTTTTTTATACTGTGCGCAGTATATCTTTTGAATGTGTTGACAATTCGCTTGGAGAAAAGCATAGATGAGTTTAAGTACCTTACAGCAGCAAATGGCTAGTTCTTATTTATCCGGCGGTAACACTTATGTCGAAGCGTTGTATGAAGACTATTTGTCCGATCCTAGTACCGTCCTTGAAGAATGGCGTGCCATATTTGATGCGCTACCTAAGATATCCGGGCAGCCCGAATTGTCTCATCGTGACATTCAAGATCAGTTTTTGCAATTAGCCTCCATGCCGAAAACTATGAGCGTAGAATCGGCCCCTAAACAACAAGCGGTGACCGATTTGATTCAAGCGTACCGCAGTTACGGTCATCTACAAGCGAATTTGGATCCTTTGGGTATGGCCGCGCGCCGTACACATCCTAGCCTTGACCCCCATTATTATCATTTGGGTGATGCAGATCGTTCGCAAGTTTTTTCTGCTGGCCCTTATTTGGCTCAACAACCTTTAACTTTGGCAGAGATCGAGCGTAGTTTGCAAGCGACTTATTGTGGTTCGATTGGTATTCAGTACATGCATTTGAGTAATCAAGATGAAATTGCTTGGATACAGCAATATTTTGAATCAAATCATGGACGGCCTCAATTTCAAACAGAACAAAAAATCAAGATTTTGAAAGATTTGATCGCAGCAGATGGTTTGGAACGATATCTGGGAACGCGTTACGTGGGTCAGAAGCGCTTTTCATTAGAAGGGGGTGATGCACTGATTCCTTTGATGAATGAATTGATTCAGAACAGCTGTGCTGCGCATATTGATGAAATTGTGATTGGCATGGCACATCGCGGACGCTTGAACGTACTAATCAATGTTCTAGGTAAAACACCTGATTCGTTATTCCAAGAATTTGAAGGCAAATATGATGCGACACGTACGGGTGATGTGAAATATCATCTGGGCTATTCTTCTGATTTGTCGACCCAAGAAGATGCGGTGGCGCATGTGGTATTAGCATTTAATCCCTCGCATTTGGAAATCATTAGTCCGGTGGTGGAAGGCTCCTCCCGCTCGCGGATGCGCCGCTTACATGATTTAGAGAGCAAGAACAAAGTATTGCCTATCGTGCTGCACGGCGATGCTGCATTCACCGGTCAAGGTGTCGTGATGGAGACCTTTAATTTCTCCCAATCACCTGGCTATTGTACGGGCGGAACCGTGCATATCGTGATCAATAACCAAATTGGTTTTACAACGAGTAATCCACAAGACGCGCGTTCAACTGATTATTGCACGGATATTGCCAAAATGGTGGAAGCGCCCATTTTGCATGTGAATGGCGATGATCCGGAAGCAGTGGTCTTTATCATTCAATTGGCTTTTGCATTTCGGATGGCCTTTAAACGCGATGTGGTGGTGGATTTGATCTGCTATCGTCGTCATGGTCACAACGAAGCCGATGAACCGGCTATTACACAACCTATGATGTACCAACGAATCAAGCAAATTCAGCCATTACGCGAATTGTATGCCGCACAACTCGTGCAAGAAAAAATAGTGACTGCAGAAGAGGTGCAAATTTGGAATGATGCCTATCGCGATGCATTAGATAGCGGTGAGTCAGTCGTAGCGAGTTTACAAACTAATTATCAACGTCCTCATGCACCTGATTGGAGCCCTTATTTCGGTGCCCAATGGACAGACGAAGTCAAAACTGCTGTGGATAAGAAAACTCTACAAAGTGTTGCTGAGAAATTATTAGTCTTACCTGAAGATTTTGTCGTGCATCCTGTTGTCAAGCGCCTATTAGAAGAGCGGCAAAAAATGGGCGCAGGAGAATTGGCCATGAATTGGGGATTTGCTGAAACCATGGCTTACGCGACTATTTTGCAAGATGGTCATGAAGTGCGTTTGTCAGGTCAGGATTGCGGACGTGGTACGTTCGCTCATCGCCATGCCGTTTTGTATGATCAAAAGACGGGTCAAGGATGTACGCCTTTACAGAAGTTTGCTACCAATTCGGTCAATAGTTTTTCAGTCATTGATTCAGTTCTATCTGAAGAAGCCGTACTGGCTTTTGAATATGGTTATGCCACTTACGATCCCAGTTCTTTGGTAATATGGGAAGCACAATTTGGTGATTTTGCGAACGGGGCCCAAGTTGTGATTGACCAGTTTATCAGTTCTGGAGAGCAAAAATGGGGAAGACTCTGTGGTTTAGTGATGTTATTACCACATGGTTATGAAGGGCAGGGGCCGGAACACTCTTCTGCGCGTCTCGAACGTTTCATGCAATTGTGTGCGCAACAAAATATTCAAGTCTGTACACCCACGACGCCTGCACAAATTTTCCATTTATTACGTCGTCAGGTGTTGCGAAAATTCCGTAAGCCGCTCATCGTGATGACACCTAAAAGTATTTTACGCCACAAATTAGCTGTCTCAACATTAGAAGACTTGGCGCAAGGTAAATTCCAAGTGGTGATTGCTGAGCAAGATCAATTAGATGCTGCAAAAGTCACGACAGTGGTATTGTGTTGTGGAAAAGTTTATTATGACCTCCTCCAGCATAGACGCGCAGAAAATTTGCAACAGCATGCCATCATTCGCATTGAGCAATTGTATCCTTTTCCTACGCAAGCTTTGATGGATGTGCTTAAGACTTATCCTAATGCAAAAACCATTGTTTGGTGTCAGGAAGAACCGAAAAACCAAGGTGTTTGGTTTTCATCGCAGCATCACTTTAAAGAATGTCTGCGTCCGGATCAAACACTGACTTATGCGGGTCGTGGATTTGCTGCTGCGCCTGCTGGTGGTAGTGCGAAGACACACAGTGAACAGCAAGAAGTGTTGGTGAAACAGGCGTTAACCTAATAGGAATCATTATGGCAACTGAAATAAAAGTACCCGCCTTACCAGAGTCCGTGGCAGATGCCACGATTGCAACCTGGCATAAAAAAGTAGGCGATGTTGTGAAGCGGGATGAAAATATTGTTGATTTGGAAACAGACAAAGTCGTATTGGAAGTGCCTGCGCCAGCAGATGGTGTGTTGACTGAAATCTTCTTTCAAGCCGGTGCAACGGTTAGCTCTGACCAATTGTTAGCTAAAATTGACACGTCTGCGCAAGCTGCAAAATCTGCGCCGACGACGGCAGCTGTAGAAGCAGCACCTGCAACGTCTAAAAAATCAGATTCAACGCCTGAAAAATCAGCGTCAACTTCTGATGCTGCAACCAGTCCTGGCGTACGCCGCTTAATGGCTGCAAACGATCTCAATCCTACTGCGATTCAGGGATCAGGGAAAGATGGCCGCGTAACCAAAGACGATGTGACGGGTTATATCACATCACAGCGCGATAAATCTCCCAATGCGGACGCGAAAACAGCGCCTATGCAAGTCTCTGCAGGTAGTCGCGAAGAGCGCCGAGTGCCGATGAGTCGCTTACGAGCAAAAGTGGCTGAGCGTTTGCTAGATGCGCAACATTCTGCTGCTATGTTGACTACGTTTAATGAAGTCAATTTGCAAGCAGTCATGGATTTGCGTGCGCAATACAAAGACAGCTTTGAAAAGAAATTTGGCGTGAAACTTGGTTTTATGTCGTTTTTCACCAAGGCAGTCGTGGAATCCTTAAAGCGTTTCCCCGTTGTGAATGCGTCAGTAGATGGTCAAGATATCATCTATCACAACTATTACGATATCGGTATTGCTGTGACGACCGAGCGTGGTTTGGTGGTGCCAGTGGTGCGCAATGCTGACCAACTTAGTTTGTCGGATATTGAACATACTATTTCTGATTGTGCGACGCGTGCTCGCAGCGGTAAATTGACTTTGGAAGAATTGCAAGGCGGAACATTTACCATCACAAATGGTGGGGTATTTGGTTCGTTGCTGTCTACACCGATTATTAACCCGCCGCAGACTGGTATCTTAGGCATGCATAAGATTCAAGAGCGCCCGGTTGTAGAAAAAGGCCAAATTGTTATTCGGCCGATGATGTATGTGGCTTTGTCGTACGATCATCGCTTGATCGATGGCAAAGATTCAGTGCAGTTTTTAGTAAGCGTAAAAGAGTTACTAGAAGATCCCGCGCGTTTGTTACTTAATGTTTAGTTAGGACACCGAATGAATTTACATGAATATCAAGCTAAATCCTTATTGGCCAAATATAATTTACCGGTTCCTACCGGTTATATCGCTAACAGTGCTGAAGAAGCGGTCAAAGTAAGTCAAAAATTATCCACAGCATCTTGGGTAGTGAAAGCGCAAGTACATGCTGGAGGCCGCGGCAAAGCGGGTGGCGTTAAATTAGTGAAAACTCAGACAGAATTAACTGACTACGTCAAAAAGCTCCTTGGAACAAGATTAGTAACGCATCAGACTGATGCGAATGGGCAACCTATCAATGTGGTGTTGATTGAAGAAACCAGTGAGATTGCTCGCGAATTATATCTTGGTGCAGTGGTTGATCGTGCGCAACGACGTGTGGTGTTTATGGCATCGACCGAAGGCGGTATGGAGATCGAAACTGTAGCAGCTGAAACACCAGAAAAAATTCTGACGGTTACCATGGATCCCTTGGTAGGGATTATGCCATACCAATGTCGAGAAATTGGTTTCCAATTGGGTTTAGTCGGCCCTCAAATCACGCAATTGGTGCAATTGATGACGGGTTTGGGACGGATGTTTGTGGAAAATGATTTGGCTCTCTTAGAAATCAATCCATTAGTCGTGACCAAAGCAGGTACTTTAGTTTGCCTAGATGCCAAAATTAGCATTGATGACAATGCGATATATAGACAGCCAGCTTTAAAAGAAATGCGCGATGCGTCTCAAGAAGACGAGCGTGAGAATAAAGCGCATGATTTCGAATTAAATTACATTCCTTTGGATGGTGAAATCGGTTGTATGGTGAATGGTGCCGGTCTTGCGATGGCCACCATGGATGTGATCAAATTATGTGGTGGTGAGCCAGCAAACTTCCTAGATGTGGGCGGTGGTGCAACCAAAGAACGTGTGACCGAAGCATTCAAGATTATTTTATCTGATGAGAAAGTCAAAGGTATTTTAGTAAATATTTTTGGTGGAATTGTACGTTGTGATTTGATTGCGGAAGGTATTTTGGCTGCGGTCAAAGAAGTGCAATTAAAAATCCCAGTGGTCGTTCGCTTAGAAGGTAATAATGCTAAATTAGGGGCTGATATTTTAAATAATAGTGGTCTGAATGTGATTGCTGCGAATGGTTTAACTGATGCGGCGCAAAAAATTGTGGCGGCAGTAGCTTAAGTTCTGATCGTGTTCAATACACCATGTCATCCCTGCGAACGCGGGGATCTATACTTGGTCGACATGTTGGCCAATATGAGAATGGATTCCCGCCTACGCGGGAATGACAGAGTTATTTTAATTAAGAGGTTTTAATGAGTATATTAATCGATAAAAATACCCGAGTGATCTGTCAAGGATTTACTGGAAATCAAGGTACGTTCCACACTGAGCAAGCCATTGCATATGGTACTAAAATGGTTGGCGGTGTGACGCCTGGTAAAGGCGGGCAGACACATTTGTCTTTGCCAGTATTTGATACCATGCGGGATGCGGTGAAAGAGACGCAAGCTACGGCTTCAGTGATTTATGTGCCTGCACCGTTTTGCAAAGATTCAATTATCGAAGCTGCAGAAGCTGGGATTGAATTGATTGTTTGTATCACCGAAGGCATTCCAGTTTTGGATATGTTGCAGGTCAAATTGTATTTGGAACAAAATACACAAAGTCGTTTGATAGGACCGAATTGCCCGGGTGTTATTACTCCTGGACAGTGTAAAATTGGGATTATGCCTGGTTCAATTCATTTGCCTGGTAAGGTTGGGATTGTATCGCGTTCAGGTACGTTGACTTATGAAGCAGTCAAGCAAACGACTGATAAAGGTTTTGGACAAAGTACTTGTGTGGGAATTGGGGGAGATCCTATTCCTGGTAGTACTTTTATCGATATTTTGGGGCTGTTTGAAAAAGATTCACAAACCGAAGTCATTATTTTGGTGGGCGAAATTGGTGGGACTGCAGAGGAAGAAGCGGCCGAATTCATTCGTTCGAATGTTACAAAGCCAGTAGTGGCTTATATCGCAGGCGTGACTGCGCCGGCTGGAAAACGTATGGGACATGCGGGCGCCATCATTTCTGGCGGAAAAGGAACTGCGGCGGATAAATTTGCTGCACTTCAAGCTGCTGGTGTCATGACGGTTAATTCTCCTGCTGAACTAGGCGATGCTGTTGCAAAACGGATGAACTGGTAAGATCCTTGTCATTGCGAGCGTACAGAAGCAATCCAGTGTCTTTTAAGTCGCTGGTTTGCTTTTTTCTGTACCGTCGTTGCGAGCGTAGCGAAGCAATCCAGTGTCTTAATGCCTTTAGAGGGTGAGATAAAATGTGTGCTTACAAATCAATTGATACGCTCCCGCAAACTCGAGAAGAGTATGGTGACGTATCGCTGCTCGAATCAGATATGGACCCGAATCCGATTGAGCAATTCAAATGTTGGTTTGATGGGTATGCGCAGACAGAACCAACAACCTATAATGCCATGGTGCTTTCCACGGTCGATCAGAATAACCAACCTGATTCTAGAGTGGTGTTATTAAAAGAATTAGCAGAGGGTGCGTTTGTATTTTACACCCATTATAGTAGTACAAAAGGTCTGCAAATCGAGGCGAATCCTTGGGTGGCTTTGAGTTTTTATTGGCCACAGTTGTCCCGACAAGTGCGCGTACGAGGTAAAGCACATCGAGTCAATGCTGAGCAATCGGACGAGTATTTTCATTCCCGCCCGCTGGAAAGCCAATTTAGTAGCATTGCTTCCCATCAAAGCCAGGTAATTCCTAACCAAGAAGCACTAATAGCTGCCTATCATCGTGTAAGTACTGAGTATCAAAACACAGACATCATTCGTCCTGAATCTTGGGGTGGCTACGCGGTAGTTCCTAGTCAAATAGAGTTTTGGCAAGGACGCGACAATCGCTTACATGATCGTATTCAGTATATTCGACAGAAAGAACAATGGACTATGCATCGATTGGCACCGTAAAGTTTAAGTATTTTATCCAGAATAGTTAAATCAAAAATCATTTCGCGACAGTGCTATCTTTATAGTTGGGTTTATTATTGATACACTGTGTTTTTTTTGAGTCATTGGATTGTAGTGTATTATGCCTATCGTTATATCTGAAGAGGAAAAAACAGCTATACAGGATTTTTTTAATCATCCAGAGCGCTATATAAGCGACGAAGTTCTAGCATCCCTTGGCGGGTTTCTACCTGATGGTTCGAAAGTATCGCGTGCAAAACGCTCTGATGAAGATGGTCACCTAATACCCAGACGTTATATCATTCCTTCTGGAGTGCATGGTGAAACACGCTATATAGCAATAACAACCATTTTTTTAGATGATCCCGCGACACATTCTGCAACCATGATTCATGGCAAAATCTATTTTCATCAAAACAAAGATGATTTACCTAAAAAATTGCCTGCTAATTTCGAACGCTATTGTGACCTAGATGAAGACGATGACCTTGAGGATGAATTTATTGTAGCATACAGAGCAGGTTGGGTGCGGGCGCTAGGGAAGCCTGATTATGTTCTTAATGTTTCGAATATGAGCTTGTTCAAAAAAACCGTTAAATACGCAGTAGATATTGAAAACCATGTCTTTTACTTAAAAAGTCACTACGCATTAGTAGAAGGAGGGGTATCTTTGTCTAACAATGCGGAGCAATACGCCCCGCAACTTTATATGGGACCTCCTGTTTTTAGACGAACATTTCTCTATCGGAGTTGTCAAACAAAGAGAATTGATATCACGCGAGATTCTGGTGAAAATCTCGACGAATTTATGGTAACCCATATAGATGAGCTGACATCAATCGAAATAGAATTACTTGCCAGAGAAATTTTAAAGCAATATTTAGTTCAGGTTAATGAAAAAGGGATCGTGCATACTGATATTAAAGCAGCAAATATTTGTGTGAAAATAAATCGCGCAGAAGGATTGAATTTTGATGTTGTATTTATAGATTGGGATGAGGCCTTTGACTCAGGAACTCCGTGCACAATGGGGAACGGGACGCCAGGATATATGGCTCCTGAGTTTTTTAAGACGCCACAAGATTGGGAGCGGCAATTAGAAAACATAGAGGTTGATTTGCCTACTTATTGTAATACGCTTAAATCTAATTACAAAAATTTATTTTCTGAATCAAGCGATATCTATGCGTTGGGCAGAGTCTGTAAAATATTCTGTGTAACTAGCCATTCCCTTATTCAGTAACTCTATCGCTGAATTCGATCATAAACCGATTCATAGCTGGCTTCCAGTTTTGAATCGGCATTGTCCATTTCTGAGCAA